>Ga0208105_1000387_pt1 | contig 15258 bp, 24 predicted proteins | sample CryBogCBE16Jul07_FD_184574 | JGI IMG/M metagenome (GOLD analysis project Ga0208105, IMG submission 184574) | Freshwater microbial communities from Crystal Bog, Wisconsin, USA - CBE16Jul07 (SPAdes) | ecosystem: Environmental > Aquatic > Freshwater > Lake | place: Crystal Bog, Wisconsin, USA... | reverse complement strand
AAAGCATGAAAAAACATATGGTAGTCTCCTATTGATCGGGAGACCAACCATTGCTATAATACATACAGCCTGATGGTTGTTCTCCTACTTGACATCGGGTTAGGCGCTGCTAACGCCTCTGGGGGTTAACCCAGTTTTTCATCCCCCAATGGTTCGCCACCGTTGGGGGATCATTTTTTTATTCTGACAGACTTCTTGCGTTTCGTCAATTTTTTGTCGGGATTGAACTCAGTCACCTTCATCCCGTAATACAATTCAGCCGCCTTTTTCCGCAGCCTATACGCAGCATCTTTGGCGGTTCCAGTAGACTTTACATCCTCAACCACAATCTCAAGATTTGTCGTTATGTATCTGAAATCAGCCGTATAAGTGCAGAAATGCCGCCCGTCTATGAACACCTCATATTCAGGCTGCAAATCAAGGCGGTGGATATCCCCAGCCCTCTCCAGAAGCTTTAATTCCGCATAGCGTTTCATTTCCCTCTTTGAAGCGAAGACGATGCCATCCATCGTCCTCTGCTCCACAGGTGCTACTTGGAACCTAGGCCTCATCGGGAGTGCCTTTAGGGAAGAAATCGGATGCGACCAATTTAATCCCCCGCTGTTTCGCAGCGACCATCAATTCAATTTGGCGGCGCTGAGGGATCAATCCGCCCCCACCACCAGCCTCGAATGGATATGTCCACTTGTAAACAGCCTGTTCTGAAATGCCCAGCATGTTCGCTACGCTACGCGCACCACCCAGTTTATTGATTACTCTTTGCGCTACTTTAAGTGTCATGTTTCCTAAACTCTTTGTTGACGACTAGTGGTTGACTTTATTAAACCAAGAGTATACATATGTCAACGCACAGGAGGTCACTATGGCATTACTTATTAATCCTTGGACGAAAAAAGAAATCGATAAAGTACTGAAATTAGTGAAAGATGGACTAACCGCAGCAGAGATTGCAAAACGGGTAAAGGGACGAACCAGAAATGCTATTCTGGGGATGTTAAATCGACGCAAGATTGTTTTAAACATTGAGCGTCCAGCAAGAGCCGTAAAGCCCAAAGCGCCGCCTAAGCCTAGGGTTCCTAAAGCCCCCATTAAACGAACACCCAAGCCGGAAGATGCCGTATACGCAGCGAAAGCTAAATTGTTTTTTGATGTATCGGGCCAACCAATAGCCCAGCCAAAGCTTGGGCCTTTAACCATCCATAAACTGAAACCATTGCATGGCGAATCAAATTGTCGTGCCGTCATAGGAGAAATCAAAGGAGAGAAGACAATGTATTGTGGAGAGCCAACTCTGGAAAACAAATCTTGGTGTGGTGAACATTACAAAAGATTTTATGTCGTGGGGTCTGGAATGAAACGCACATGAGTAAACAATTGAAAGTTATCAAAGATACCAAGGAGTTATTGGAAAATCTTGGAGTAAAAGTGGATCGCGCTGAACATGGCGGAAAACACTTTAAGTTTTATTGCCAATACCTTGGAGTTAAACAGCTTTTCGTCAGGAGCCTATCACCTTCTGACGGACGGGGTACTAAGAACTTTAAACAAGATGTCCTTAAATGGATGCGCTATTGCGATGAAAGGAACTGAACATGATTACTGATACATTGATGGATGCCGCCCGTTCATTGGCGAATGCTGAAACGAACTATGGCGACGTTGATAAACTTTACGGGAAGGCCGCAAGGATCGCTTCTTTGCGACTGGAAATGCATGTGACGCCTTACATGATTGCCGTCATCACCCAATGCTTGATGGACAGTCAGACGTCAGCGAATAAGAGCGATGTGAAGTCATACGCTGAGTCAGCCCGCCTTGCGTCTATGGCGGCGCATTTCAGCACCATCAGCTTCCCGACTGAGGAGCAGACGATGTTGGACAAGGTGGAGAAGGCGCTTGTGTCTGAGATGGACGACATCAAAGATATGGCGGCAAAGCTTGCACCTCCGCAGATGCCAAAGGTAGAAGATCCACAAACAAATTAATTACCTTCTGGGGCGGGATAAATCTGATTATCCCCCCCTCTTAATCGGAGAATACCAATGGAAATTTCAGACTCTACCTGCACCAAGATATTAACAGTTTTCTATACTGTATTGTTTATACTCATGATTTCCGCTTTGATGGGTGGGTGCAGTTATACGATCAAGCAAGGAGATCCCGTTCGCGTGGAGAAGAAGTGACATGCGGACTTTTGATCAATTCAAGGAACAAGTCGCTGCGTCAGAACCCGCCAAATATATTGCGGCGGAGTTTTTACAGCGATGGAAGAAATGTTCCGTTATCCTACGACCTCCCGGAGCCTTGCCCGTTGGGTCAAAGGATGAGGGCGATATTATCGCTTTCATTGAGCGAATTGTTGAGGTGAAGCACCGCCAATTTGATTTTACTTGCGCGGATGATTATCCCTACCCCGACATTATCGTATCTAATGTTCCATCCGCCGACAGGCATAATGTGAATATGTGGATCATTATGAATAAGGCGAAAACGCATGCGGCTATTATTCGAGGTGAGGATAAGGTTAAACATGCGACAAAGCGTAAATTCTACGCGACAAATACGGGGCAATATGAAGAAAACTATGTGATATCAAAAGAGTATGCAAAATTCGTAAAATTATCTGAAACACCAGTTGACAACTGATGAGCATATCGCTATTGTATATGTAACAGGGGAAAATATTATGGCACTTACACAAGCACAATTAGAGAACCGCAAGAATTTCATTGGTGGTTCAGACGCAAACAAAATTATGGGTGGCGATGAAGAAGCCATCCTGAAACTTTGGAAAATCAAACGGGGAGAAGAGCAGGACGAGGATTTGTCCGATGTTCTTCCCGTTCAAATGGGCAATTGGACTGAAGCCTTCAACGTCATGTGGTTTGAAAAGACGACAGGACGCAAGGTAACGAATCAGGGCGATGAGCGCATGTCTTGGGAGCAACCCTTTATGGCATGCACTTTAGACGGCCTGACTGACGATGGTGATACCATCTATGAGGCTAAACATGTTAGCGCGTTCGCAAAAGAAGACGAGATACTCGACCGCTACTATCCGCAGCTTACGCATAATATGCTGGTCTGCGGCGTCGAGAAAGCCGTTTTGTCTGTATTCTTTGGGAACCACAAGCACCAGACATTTGACGTTAGCCTCGATACCCACTACGCAGCCGTCCTCTTAGGCGCTGAGATAAAGTTCTGGGATTGCGTTAAGTCCGGTACGCCGCCTGTTGTCATCCAAGCACCCGCCAAGGTCGATCCCGTTCGTCGCGTGGATATGACTGGCAATAACTATTGGGCGGCAATGGTCGAGCAGTTGAAGTTCAACAAAGCGCAGCATGTCCTTTACGAAGAAGCTAAGGACGGTCTCAAGAAACTTGTGGAGCCTGATGTCGCAGTTGCATTTGGCTATGGTGTGGAATTGAAGCGCGACAAAAAAGGTTCTCTCAGGTTTAAAGGTGACTAATGGAATTTGAAGAAATTGATGACGAACTGAATAAAAAGAACCTTCTTGTTTACTTCACATTGGAAAAACAAGGGATTGGCCTCGAGATCCGTAATTTGGATCTTTGGCCCTCTAATCTAAAAATGATTGTGGCGGCTGTATTACAGGAGACTGCCACAAAAATATCAATGCATGAAACAGATCCAAAAACCGACAACCCTACATACAACTAAAGGAGTATACGATGTTAACGTCAGAACACATTGACGCAATTGGAGGCGCACTTGCAAAGGCTCAGGCAGAACTCAGCAACCCGCCTAAGAACAAGACAAATCCGCATTTCAATTCCAAATATGTCGATCTATCCGATGGTATGGACGTCATTCGTAAATGCTTGGGAAAGCATCAGATTGCTGTCGTCCAAGCTACAAAGTCTGAAGAGGGAATTATCATTTTACACACTCGCCTCTTACATTCATCGGGACAATGGATTGAATCGACTTATCCGGTTTGCGGGCTTGATACGCATCAAAAGATGGGGTCAGCCCTTACCTACGCTCGCCGCTATGCCATATTCGCGATGGTGGGCGTCGCAGGGGAAGATGATGACGACGGTAATTCCGCTGCTGTCGCCAAGGCGGCTCCCAAAAAAGCTGCTCCCAAAGTCGAAGTTAAAACTTCACCAGCGCCCGCAGAAAGCACCGCCCCCGCATCTAACCAAATGGAGGTTGGCCTCACGCCCGAAGCAAGCGAAGAAGTCTTGAACGACATGCTGGACAGTTTGATTGCATGCGAATCACGCGCTGACCTTCAAGCTTGGGCGGAAGTAAACAAGAGCAAGAAGGGGCAACTCTTACCCGCTCACCAGAAGGAAGTTCTTGAGGCGTTCAAGGAAAAGGACGCTGAACTGAAGTCCAATGGCTGAGACTATCTATATGCGCCGGAAGGGCAGCAGGTTAGAACCCTGCGCCCAACTGGATGAAGAAATACTGGCGGAGTTTCCAGAGGGTAAAGATCTATCTGTTTCCATTACCCGCCCCAGAAGCAATAAGCACCACCGCTTCTTTATGGGTCTCCTCCAAATCGTTTGTTACAACCACGACACATACAAACGGCCTGACCAACTACTACTATGGTTAAAGATCCGCCTTGGATATGTCGATGAAGTGAGGTTTCACAATGAAAAAGTATGGTGGGTTGCGAAATCCATTAGTTTTAATGCGATGGGTCAGGATCAATTTAAAAAGTTCTTTGATGCGGCTCTGGACGTCATCGTCAGCGAAGTAATACCAAACATGTCTAAGTTGCACTTAATCTATGAGGTCGAGCAAATGCTGGGCTTCCGCCTTGATGAAGTATGGAAGGAAAAGTCTGATGGCGTATGAAATGAAAGATATGAGTTTTAATATATTCAAGGTTAACAAAACAAAGGAGGGCCAACCCGACTATCGTATGGAATTGATGTTCAAAGGTGAGAAGTTGCGTATCGCTATGTGGCGGAAAACAACTAATTCTGGAGAACCATTTTGGTCTGGGAACATTGAAGTTGGTGAACGCCAACAGCAGAGTGATACTCCATTCCAAAAGAAAGAAACACCAAAACAAAATGACTTGGACGATGACATCCCATTTTAATAAAGGAGACTAACATGATTAAAGAAATTCTTGAAGTTGCTGAAAATATGATATCGCGTATGGAAGATGAGAAAGAAAAAGGCAAACGTTACATTCGTAATGATTACGAAGGTATTGTTGAGAAAAAGCGTTTGGACTTTGTAACAACGGAAGGCGTTCCTGTCTTTGCTGTTCGCGCAGAAGGTGAAGATGATGTTTCCTTCAAAGTTAGCTTTAAGGAAAAAATCTCAGAGCCTGATGACTATTGGTTTGTTTGCGCTCAAGACTGCGATGATCTTATCGAATACTTCACTAAAATGAAGAACATTTTGATTATGGAAAACCAAGAAAAACAAAACGGCGGAAAGATTTCATCATGAGTGGTGAAACCAAGCAACGTATTGGTGACCTTGAGGCGGAGATTGCCCGCCTCAAGAGTTTACTTGATGTCGTCAAGATCAGCAGGGAATACAGCCAAGTCTTTTGGACCCTGCAAGAACGCCCAACCATACGCGATCAATTTGCTATGGCGGCTTTGTCAGGGATTATTAGCAAATATGGCAGCATGAATTGTCCATCTATTGCTTTAGATGCTTATGATTTTGCTGATGCAATGATGAGAGTTAGGGAAAAAAATGGAGAATGAACTCATAAACGCAATGCATAAGTGGTTGCAGATCAGAAGCTTAAAGCCGTTTGCTGTTGTTGCAACTGAAGATCAGGCGATGATTTCTGATCTTTGGGCCGCTGCGGAAGTTATAGCGCGTAAAGCCGCCGAACGTAAGTTGCGGGAACATATGCAACTCTACATAGAAACGGACAAAGCATTGGAAGAGTTTCGTGATGCGATTGAACAAGCATTACAAACTTACAGGGTTGATGATGCAAGGAGTAGATTTGATGGCGAGAAAGTCGATCAGCGTTAAAGCGAGAGTCAAACTCTTTCAAGATCATCAAGGCATCTGCCATATTTGTGGAGGTAAAATACATGTCGGGGAGTCTTGGCATATCGAACATCTTATTCCCCTCGCGATGGGAGGCGATGATACAGAAAGCAATTGGCGTCCCGCTCATGCCAAATGCCATAAAACAAAGACTGCGCAAGACTTTACTGACATTGCAAAAGCGAAGAGGCGGGAAGCGCGTCACATCGGTATTAAGGTCAGCAAGTCGCCCCTACCGTTTGGGAAGCAAAGTCGCTTTAAGAAAAAAATGGATGGTACAGTAGTAGAGAGAGATAAGTAAAATGACAAAAACTAACCCACCGCCTAAATACGTCCTTAAAGATCCAAACAGCAAAATCCTTGTTCCTGAAGACCCGCAACCCTTACAGGCGGCGACCCAACAGGATATGTGGGCAAGAGCATTCCTTGTTGCTGATCGCATGTCCCCCGGATTGATGGAGCATTTCGATATTATCAACGAAAAGCTTCCCGCCATTCCAAAGGATGATCAGACAATCGCAAACACCCTTGCGTTAATGATTGTCGCGATTTTTATGAACAAGCAGGACATTCATACGGGCCATTTGCAGAAAGCATTCGATGCGGCTATTCACTTAAGCAAACCTATCATCGATGCAAGCATGAGCGCCCCACAAAATGATCCAGCAGCTTAATCCAACGTTACCCGTCATAACACCGATGGGGAAGGGATTTGCCTTCCTCGTCATCGATTACGGTCAGGAACACCATCTCCTATGGACAGTTATACAAGAGAGTGGGGAAATTTGGACATGGGAAAACCCCAAAATCAGAGTGCAACCGAACCCGACGATGGGGAGATTGACTTCCTCTCCGATTGGGGGGACGAAGCCACAAACGACACCCCCGCAGTGGTCGGATCAGATACCAAGCGGGCAGAACGCGCAAAGGAAAGAAACTCCTCCGCAGTCAACAGATACGATGTGGATGGGTCCATACTACAACGAATTGTTTGGCATCCAGAAGTAGGGGCAAGGGAAAAACTCCTGACCCTGCAACTCTACGACATGTATGGGGAAGAAGACTTCGAGATAGAACGGGGAGTACTAGGTGCTGAACTAGGCATGTCAGTACAGCAGATCACAAAGCTTCTAACGCGCATGAAGGCGGCGGGACTCATTGATTGGGAACGCGCATACAACGAACCGGGGACAACGAAGATCCGGCATGTAACAGGTTGTATATACAGAATAACCGCATAAAAAATGGGGGGAGAGCGGGACGGGCGCTCTATCCCCCCAAGTCTAGGGAGGACCAAAACCTGAAAGGAGGAAAAGGCTTTGGAATCCTCAATATATATTAAGCGATCAAAGATTCATAGGCGTTCGCAAGCTTTTCATCATATTTATTTTGCGCGTATCCGGGGCCGTTATAACCCTTCGCAAAACCCGCCCAGTCCAAATTCCGCAATTCATCATCCAGCTTGCTGTATTTGATAAATGCCGCCATTTGCTTAAGCTGGTTGCCCTCAGACTCACCCGCCTTCTCAACCATCTCTTTGACGCTTGCGCAGCCAGCAGCGTAAAAATTCACCCCCATAATCTGCCCCAGACCCCAAGATGTAGACTGTAGGGCGGCATCTTCATCGATCTTGCATGCGCGTTCGATTTCTTCGTAAACCGCATCTGATCCTTTAGGATAAGGGAGCATGCCCCACTTGGGATAAGCAAGCTTTTCATCCACCGCCTGCTGTTGCAGATCTGGCTTTTCCTTCAACAATTTGTAGAAAATATGCCGTTCGAACAATGCTTTAGGGCGGTTATCCGAATCAAACCCAGATCCAGCAGCTTCGACCCTTGTGACAGCACGAAATGCCTCATACGGCACATTGATGCTTTCAGCAGCCGCCCGAAAATCATTTTCAGTCGCTTTCGCTGCATTACCCGAAAAGTTCATTTTTTCTCTCCAACGATTGGATTGCTGCTACCAAACCAGAATGAAAGGACGAGCATTAAAGCGCCATCCAAAGTCCCCAACACACGCGCAACCAGTTCCCGCATAGAGGGGTCAATGACATGCGTGAACAGATAATATTGAATGACCGCCCAGCAGACGACAATGACGTAAGACATGATGGATGGGGTAAGGGAGTGTGTTCCAACAGCCATGCTGCGAGCAGAGGCGCGATCATCAGCAGCAATGCGCACAAGGTCAATGTCCAGATTTTTCATCTGAACCTTGAAGTCGTTGTCAGCCCGTTTAATTGCAGCAAGCTGTTCAGGTGTAGCATTTAGAATAGCATTTTCTATGTCGTCATGACTTGCTCCATCGTTAATCCCAAGAGCTTGCGTCAACGCTTTAGCCGCAAGACCACCGACAGGACCAAAAATTGCGCCAGCTATTGTGGGTGCAATCTCACCGATCAAACCACCAACCTTTTTAAAATCCATTTTAATTCTCCCAAACCGTAACTTTTATTCCAGTGGCGCTAAGGATTTTTAACACACTGTAAAAAGATTGAGCGGAATTTTTCTTAATACCATATTGATCGGCAAAGTCCATTAAAGCAATTTTTTTGCCGTTTAAATTTAAATATCTTGTATTTTGACGGTTGTTTTGTTGTGTTTTTGCTGTGGCCCATCTGCAATTTTCGGGAGAATATGACCCATTTACATCAATTCTGTCCAAAGTAAGCCCCTTAGGTGGGTCGCCCATATCAGAATAAAAATTTTCAAATAATTGCCATCTGTCACATACAACAATACCTCTACTAGAATAGTTTTTAACATATGCTGTTCTTTTGTTTTTAGGATTACATCTTTCAATCATGGATGACCAAGTTTTGTAAGCTTTTGATTTAGACATGCCATGTGTTGGTTTTATTCCATGTTTTTTGCAGTTTTCTAAAGAGGTTTCTTTTTTTCTACACCCACAAGATGTTGTGAGATTTTTTTCAAGTCTATATTGATAAACCAAAGCATCATTGCCGCAGTCACATAAACATTGCCAATGCCTTTTTGAATTAATTATCGTTGAGCCACCCACAACTAAAAGGCGACCAAATTTTTTACCACTTAAATCTTTTTTTATTTTCTTTTGCCCGCTGACAATAGTCGGCGCAATTGTTTCAATTAAACCCCCAAATTTTCCAAGATCCATTATACTTTACTCCCTAAAAGTATAATCCCTACCAGAAGCATTATACCTAACAATGAAAAGACGATGACAGAAACAACAACCGCTTCCTTAATTTCTTCCATTTTAGCAGCTTGAGCGCGTTCTTCTTCATACTTTTGACGCTCGACCTCTTTACGAATCTCAATTACTTCTCTTTGCACCTGATCCCAAGCCGCCAATCCAAAACGACCAACAAACATGTTCTTTGCCTTTGCAGCTAGATCCTGCGCTTCATCTTTGGCAGTATACCTCTCAATTGCAATTTGTTCAGCGGATTTATCGCTAAAAATGCTGGTTGATGGTTTTTCAGCGGAAAGATGCGTAAGTTTCGCAACGCTTCCCCATAATTCGGAGAGATCTTGCGCCATTCCTTGAATTTCTTTACCCGCCGCAATAGCAGCTTGAATCCCCGCATACGCAGCTTGTGCCGTCGCTAAGAGTGTTAATGGGTCCATATTACACCTATTACTCTACATACCGCTCGCGTTTGAACTCATAATATGGAAGACCATTCTCTTCCAAATATGCCATATAATGGGTGTAATTGGTAATAAATTCTTTTATATGAAAAAGACTTTTAATTTTTAAAGATTCCCCAATATGCTTATCATAATCTGGTCTGCTCTCTTCAACGTCCTTGTTGACTACTGCAAATCCAAAATCGTAAATCTCAAGCCCTTCTAGCAAGCAATACTTTCTTGCTCTCATCATTGTGTTCTTTGAATTACAAAGATCATCAACCAGCAAAACTGGAAGATCGTAATCAATAATTCCTTCAAAACGGTTTAAAAGACCATACACCTTGCGTTCTGCGCGAATGCTTACGGTGTTTACATTGATCCCGTAAAAAGGGGCCGTCATTGATATTCCAACCAATAATGGCGTAGACCCAGTCTCAAGGCCCATAATTTGGAATGGCTTTTGGCGGTAATGATCAGCAAATTCTTCCCAAAACAACATGCCAATCGTTGTTAAAGCGTGACTATTGAATAAAGCCCGCCGCAAATAAAACTGCCACGAATATTTTTTTTCTTTTTTCTTAGCGGGTAATTTTTCTTCGTTTGGTGCTACCCGATAAATGCAGCGATTTTCAATGAAATGGAATAACCATTCCTTTGACTTTATCAAATCAATAGACAATTTGCCCCCTTATACTTTCCCCTGCGCTATCCTTAACGCATGCACAATTTCATCATCGTGAACGTTCAACAATGATTTTGTATGGCTGTCTATATATTTCTTTGCACTCTTAAAAGCTTTGTCAGCATCAGGAATACGACCGCCAGTCGCACGAATGACTCTGCCACCGCTGTTCAGCCCCCAGCCACTAGATGGTGTTCCTGTCACACCCGATGTCGGCCCAGTATATCCGGATGGTGCGCCACCCCATTGCGCAGAATTTATATCCCCAAATCCTTGATTGAAAATACCGCCCGCAGGAGGAGCAACAGGATTGGATGCAACAGGAGGTGCCGCAACAGGATTTGGAGCCACAGAGGGTGGTGCAACGGGGTTATTAGCCGTCTGAGCCGCAGCAGCTTGTTGCCTCTGAAGAATATTCAATGGCGGAAGAAAAGTGTATTGCGTTGGCGAAGCTGCGGGCGCTGAAGTATAGGGTTTGAAGAAAGATGGCTGTGAAGATGGCAAAGCCTGTTGCTGATTTTGAAGCTGCGCATTCTGCATAGGATTGTTTTGCGGCATTTGCCGATTATGCAATTGAGAATAAAAATTTCTCAACAAATTCATGATGCTATTGTTGTACATCATTTGGTTATTGTAAGATAAACCACCCCCATAGAACTTATGAGGGACATCATGATCTTCAACCCTACCGCCATTAGCCTGCATATACCCAAGCTTTTCCTTGGATTCAATCGCACGAGCCTGACCGCCCGCATACGTTAAGGCGGCTTTCTTATAAAGTTTCTGCGACTCTTTATCCATTACGTTAAACAAATCAGCGACTTGCTGATAAGCTTTTTTTGTTTCAGGACTTTTTTGCATCGCTTCACTTAAACGCGCAATCATCTCTGGATCGCGACTATCCAAAACCTTCAAGACTTCAACAGCCTGCCTGTTAGACGTAATAGTCCGCAGCTTGTCCAGCGCATAACCACCGCCTAAAGACGCAAGCATCAATGGCGTATTAATCAAATGGAAATCGCGCAAAAGGTTATAAACCTCAACCGCCGCACCACCCGCTCCAACATTCGTCAGAATAGGATGACGATTGAACCAGTTTTGAACAGACGGCTGCGCATTTAAGAAATTAACCTTTTCAATTTTGTTAATGTTATTAGCGACATCAACGGAATTTTTAACGCGCTCAAAATTACTATAAGCACCCTGCGGAAGATTCCAGTCCATTGCTTGTTGCAGGACTTTTGCATTTTCAGGATTGTTCAAGAACTTATTGATGTAAGCTAAACCGCCATCTTGGGCGACGCGAGACTGTATCGCTTGTGATACACCAGCGGAATACAGAGCTTTCTCTTCATCGCCCAATGTTCCAAAGCGGGAAAGGAATTGATCGCGTTTTGCGGGGTCAAGACTCGCACGAGCATCTTTAAGGATATCGCTACCCGCACTAAAAGCATCGCCTTCCTTGAACCCAGTACGCGCCATACCCTTAGCTTGCGTATAGGGATTGTCAGCTATACCGCCATAATAATCAGTAATACCTTGATCGAGGCGGCTCATGAGATTCTTCGTGACGCCGCTATCCGCACCTTGACGCAGATTACGCCCGAAACGATCCCAGAACTCCAAAGGAAGACCTTCCAGCCCGCCTTCCAGTTTCAAGGTTGTACGGTTGGAACCGGGCATTTTAACTTCCCGCAACCAATCCCTTGTCGCCTGACCCTGACCCGCCATCGAATTGTTTAATTCATCAACAGCAGCCCAAGCGGCTTTTTGGCCTTGAGGTGAGTTAAGGACACCCTCAAGCTTACCATTCCAAACGCTTTGCGCTTCCTGATATGCTGGTTGGTAAAATGCTTCATTACGAGCGCGAGCAATGTTCTGCGCCATACCACGCAAATCATCAGGAGATAAACTACCGGAAATAGGATCTAACCCTTGTGCGGCGCGATAACGATTAACAACCGATGTTGTGTAAGGGTCCGTAACTTCCGCAATGTTCTTTGCGAGGTAGTTTTTGTTTTCCGCAGCGCGATCATAGAAACCCTGCATGACCGATTGAGCCTGCTGCCGGACTTCAGGATTCGCCATATTCTTTTCATTAACAATGTTCTTAATAATTTCCGCAGGAGATGACGCAAACAAATCCGCCGCCCGAACAATGGATTGTTCTTCAGGGACATTATTCATTATTTCCTTAGCGCGTTCGTTCACAAGCTGTTGATACGTCCTGCGACCTTCCATACCAACAGATGCTTCCGTTTGACCGTAAGCCGCCAATTGCTTAATCGCAGCTTCTTCTGGGTTGCGAAATGCGCTTACCAAAGGAGAGATTGTTTTTGTCGCCGCTGAAATGGCAGTAGGACCAGCAAAAGCACCTGCAATACGCGCTACAGGCTCCAATGGAGTGCCTGACGCAACAGTTCCCAATGCTTCAGATCCAACACCAGATGCAAGCGCAGTTCCTGCACGAGCCGCAAGACTCGCTTCTCCAACTGGAATAACTGCGGATGGAAGAAACTCCGCTGCTGTCTTAGCAAACCGACCCGCTGTCGTCGTGGGATTATACTTTGCGGCGGGTAAATACTCTTCCGCTTTTTTAGTAGTATATTCTGACGTCGGAAGAAATCCGCCCACTAAATCCCGATCAGGGGCAGCGCGTTCTTTTTCTAACTGCTGGCGGTATGCAGCGGCAGACCCTTGATCCGCAATATTCGTCGCTTCACCAGCTTTAAGGCCGTAATATTTACCTTCTTCCAAACCATAGCGACCCAAAGCAGCGACATCGCCCGGAAGACCCGGCAACGCAGCAACACCACGAATAGTTCCAGCTAAAGCGGATCTACCAACATCCTCAGCAGTAGAAGGTTGTTCAGGAGGGGTCTTGGTGACTTGATTCATAGCTGAAAGGTTTCCAACCTTGTCCCATAAAGGGTCAAAGCTGGAACCTTGATCAGAACCCTGCGTTTTCTGCGGCGTAACGGTGGTGGTTTTCAGATCACCAACCTTACTCCAAAGATCGTCATAAGATGCCATATTAGTACCCCAACCAACGCGAGATGTTAGCAGAGCCGCCGTTGTTTTGCGAAATCTGGTTCAGACGAGCCGCACCATTTTTGCGATCATCAAGAGCGAGTGTAATGGGATTATAGTTAATACCATTTTGAGTTTGAGTATTCAAAAGCATAGCTTTGAAGACTTGTTTTTCCGCATTGTACTTTTCTGGGTTAAATGCGGCTCTCCAAGCGGCATCAACGCTACCGCCATGCTGGTTCGTCTGTTGACCGTACCAATTTATAAAGTTAGCGCGATCAATGTCCATCTGATTACCCATATACAAAGACGCAAGAAGTTCAGCGTTTGCTTCGGGCGGGAAGTTACCATTCGGATACGACTTCGAATAAGTACGAATCCAGTTGGCAGCTTCTCTCGCAGCGACAGACTGAGCATTAAAGTTAGCGACTTTTTCCGCCAGTTTACCGCTCGTAATGTCTTTTTCCGTAATTGCGTCTTTGGTTCCCGCCAAACCTGCGGCGGTATTCAAAGCATAAGCAATTTCTTGGCGCGTATCGAATCCAGCACCGCCCTTGGTAAAGCCTTCACCCTGCAATTGCGTAATGGCTTTCGCTACGGTACCCAATTCTGATTTAGCTTTATACGCTTGGTTAGCAGCAGCCTGAGCATCTTGGTTCGCTACCATATACTGTTTCCTCAATTCAGAAGCAGTATCTGGGTAGAACGTTTGTTGTTTGTCTTTGCTAATCAATTGTTCAATGGCTGAAGAATTGTCTGGCGCGTCTTTAAATTGAGGGCCATAGGCAGAAAGATCAATCTTTTGAGCTTGAGGCGTAGGAGTTTGACCAACACCACCCTGCGGCTGTTGTGTTTGATCCCCGCCGCCACCAACTTGCGGCTGCGCTTGATTAAACCCGCCAAAGGTCACTTTTTGGTTTGGTTCAGTCGGATATGGAATGTTTTGAACCGTAACCTGCCCAGTATTTGGGTTAATGTTTTGATAAAGAATACCGTTTGGAGATCTGACGACACTCTTTTCAAGCATTTCAGCAGAACGTTTGGCATTCTCAGATTCTGTTTTGGACAATTCGCCCGTCAGCTTCTGGTTTTCGCGCAGGCTATCAGCATAGGTTTTAGCCGCCGCAGCAATACCAACACCCAGTTTTCCGGGGGTTCCAGCCAAGGTTGCGCCAGCTTGGAACATCGCGAGACGTTGAGAAGGCGTCATTTCAAAGCCTAACAGGCCACTTAAACCCTCTTTCGTAGCGCGTTCTTGAACACCCATAGGTTGCTGAACCTGAGTATTCTGTGGGGTAACAGCCCTACCAGATTGGTTAATTTGGCTTAACAGACTCTGACCTGTTGGCGTTGCACCCATAGCATTATTGAAGCGATCAACATAAGATTGGACGCTAACATTGTTTACATCTTTACGATCACCCGCCTCAGCCAATGGCCTACCAGAGAACCACATAGCCGCCGCATCCTGCGGGTTACCAGTCTGCTGCAAATAAGAACCAAACCGATGGCGGAAAACTTGTTCCTGCGCGTCTTTATCATTTAAAAACTCAGCAGGAGTCATGCGCTTACCAGTTGCAGCCTCACTCCACTCAGGAATGTTTGCGCCCATAACTTGATATTTGCCATAAGCATAATCACCCTTTTGGGTTTTTGGGCCAATAGCATTGTAATTGCCGCCACCACTTTCAATCGCAGCAGTTGCACGAGCATATTTGTTAATAGGATCTTCGGCGGGAGGAGCAGTATCACTGCCTCCACCACCATCATCGCCTGTTACACCACCAGCAAGGTAATGATGAATGCGACCACCGCGAGCGGATTGCAGCAAAAGATCCCCAGCCGCAACGGCTTCTTGACCGGGCGCAAGAACAGAAACACCAGAACCAGCTTGCTCTTCATATTGATTACGAAGGTCAGCAA
>Ga0208105_1000386_pt1 | contig 15262 bp, 19 predicted proteins | sample CryBogCBE16Jul07_FD_184574 | JGI IMG/M metagenome (GOLD analysis project Ga0208105, IMG submission 184574) | Freshwater microbial communities from Crystal Bog, Wisconsin, USA - CBE16Jul07 (SPAdes) | ecosystem: Environmental > Aquatic > Freshwater > Lake | place: Crystal Bog, Wisconsin, USA... | reverse complement strand
CGTCGGGGACGTCATCACCGCCAACGTCAAGGAGGCCGCGACCGGCGGCACCGTGAAGAAGGGTGACGTCGTGCGCGCCGTCGTCGTCCGCACCAAGCAACCTGTCAAGCGCGACGATGGCTCCTACCTCCGCTTCGACAACAACGCGATCGTCATCATCGACAAGGACCTCAACCCACGCGGCACCCGTATCTTCGGCCCCGTGGCGCGCGAACTCCGCGAGAAGAACTTCATGAAGATCGTCTCCCTTGCACCCGAGGTGCTCTGATCCCGACACGACCATGCCCGCCTACCAGCTCATCAAAACCCACGTCCACGCCGGGGACCTCGTGAAGGTCATTTCCGGAAACCACCGCGGTTCCGAGGGGAAGATCCTCCAGGTCAACCGCGCCAAGCACCAGGTCATCGTCGAGGGTGTCCGCCTGATCAAGAAGCACGTCCGCCGCTCCCAGGAGCAGCCCAACGGCGCGATTATCGAGCGCGAGGGACCGATCCACATTTCCAACGTCAAGCTCCTTCAGAAGGGTGTCCGCGAGGCCGCCGCCAAGGAAGGGAAGGAAGCGAAGCCCAAGGCCGCCAAAAAGCCCGCCGCCAAGAAGGCAAAGGCTGAAAAGGCCAACAAGGCCGAATAAACCCAGGAAAGCTCCCGCATCAAAGGATACAGCGACATGTCACTGCCCATTGCCGAACTTCAGAACGAGTACGCCACGCGCGTCGTCCCCGCCCTCAAGGAGAAGAGGGGTTACAAGAACGTCCACCAGGTTCCCCGCCTCGTGAAGGTGGTTGTCAACACCTCCATCGCCTCCTCGCCCGACGTCAAGGCCGCCCTTGAGATCGCCAAGGACGAACTCGAGACCATCACCGGACAGAAGCCCGTCGAGACCATCGCCAAGAAAGCCATCTCGAACTTCAAGCTCCGCGCCGGCCAGGCCATCGGGGCCAAGGTAACCCTCCGCGGTCGCCTGATGTACGAGTTCCTCGAGCGCCTCATCAAGACCGCTCTCCCCAGGATCCGTGACTTCCGCGGTGTCTCGACCCGCGCCTTCGACGGCAACGGCAACTACACCCTCGGTGTCGCCGACCAGTCGATTTTCCCCGAGATCGAGCTCGATAAGATCAAGAAGAACATCGGCTTCGATATCACCATCGTCACCTCCGCCACCTCCAATGACGAGGCACGCGCCCTGCTTACCGAGCTCGGCATGCCCTTCGCCGGACGCAACGCCGCGAAGAAGGCAGAGGCAGCCAAGACCGAAACCGCAGCCGCCTGATTACCATGAGTGCCCTGACAGATCCCATCGCCGACCTGCTCACCCGAGTCCGCAACGCCGTGAGCGTGCAGAAGGAGGAGTTCTACGTCCCCTATTCCAAGATCAAGAGCGACATCGTCGCCATCCTTCAGCGCGAGGGTTACATCGAGGAATACGAACTCGACAACAAGGAGACGCATCCGCGCCTCCGCATCCGCCCCCGCTATGTGGGCAAGACCCCCGCGATCGCCGGACTCCGCCGCATCAGCCGCCCCGGACTCCGCCGCTACGTTGCTAGCGATGAGATCCCCCGCGTGCTCGGCGGTCTCGGCATCTCCATTCTCTCGACCTCCCGCGGCGTGCTCTCCGGACACGAGGCGCGCAAGCAGAAGGTCGGCGGCGAGCTCCTCGCCTACATCTGGTAACCCCCACTTTTTTCCCGCCATGTCACGTATCGGAAAAACTCCCGTCACCCTTCCCGACAAGGTCAAGGTCACCGTCGCCGACGGCGGCCAAGTCACCGTCGAGGGACCCAAGGGCAAACTCAGCTGGACCCTTCCCAAGGAAGTCATCCTTTCCGTCGAGGAGAACAAGGCTGTCCTGACCCGCTCCAGCGATGCACGCGACGTCCGTGCCCTCCACGGCCTGGCCCGCGCTCTCGTGAACAACATGGTCACGGGCGTGAGCGCCGGCTTCCGCCGCGACCTCGAGATTCAGGGCGTCGGCTTCCGTGCCGCCGTCAAGGGCGACAAGCTCGATCTCTCCATCGGCTACTCGCACCCGGTTCTCTTCCCGATCCCCAACGAGATCAAGATCGCCGTTACCGACAACACCAAAATCTCCATCGAGGGGATCGACCGCCAGCTCGTCGGCCAAGTGGCCGCCGACATCCGCGCCTACTATCCGCCCGAGCCCTACAAGGGCAAGGGGATCCGCTATTCCGACGAGCAGGTCCGCCGCAAGGAGGGCAAGACCGTCCAGTAACCCAAGGCCACGACCACGCATATGTCCGCCACCAGTTCCCGCAAACTCCGCCACGTGCGCCTTCGCAAGAAGGTCGCCGGCACCGCCGAGCGTCCTCGTCTCGCCGTCCACTTCTCCGGCCAGCACATCACCGCGCAGGTCATCGATGACCTCGCCGGAATCACCCTGGCCAGCGTCAACACGACCGAGGAGTCCTTCCGCAAGGATCCCACGAGCCGCGCCAATGTCGCGACGGCCATCAAGGTCGGCAAACTCATCGCCGAGCGCGGACTGGCCAAAAAGATCGCCAAGGTCGTCTTCGACCGCGGCGGCTTTATGTACCACGGCAAGGTGAAAGCCCTGGCCGACGCAGCGCGCGAGGGAGGCCTTCAGTTCTAAAATATTATGGCAATCGACGAAAAACGCCCCAAACGCGGACCCCGCCGCGACAAGCCGGTCGACGAGACCCCCAAGGACACGATCGAGAAGGTCGTCTTCATTAACCGATGCGCCAAGGTCGTCAAGGGCGGCCGTCGCTTCAGCTTCAGCGCCCTCATCGTCACCGGTGACATGAAGGGACGCGTTGGTATCGGCTTCGGCAAGGCCAACGAGGTCAGCGAGGCTATCCGCAAGGGGTCTGAGGCCGCCCGCAAGGCCATGATCCCCGTCGCCGTGGCCGATAACACCATCCCTCACGAGACCTTCGGCGAGCACGGCGGAGGACGCGTCCTCCTTCGTCCCGCCTCTCCCGGAACCGGCATCATCGCCGGAGGCGGCGTCCGCGCCGTCATCGAGGCGGCCGGCATCCGCGACGTCCTGGCCAAGTCTCTCGGTTCGAGCAACCATGCCAATGTTGTCAAGGCTACCCTCTCGGCCCTCACCAGCCTCCGTCCCCGCCACGAGATCATGAAGCTCCGTGGCAAGAAGGTCCGCACCGCCGCCCCCGAGGAGGCTCCCGCAGCTGCTTAATAATCCTTTAGACCATGACCACCATGCGCCTTCACAATCTCGCCCCCCGTCCCGGTGCCAAGCACCGCCGCAAGCGCCTCGGTATCGGCGAGAGCAGCGGACACGGAAAGACCTCCGGTCGCGGCCACAAGGGACAGCGCGCTCGTTCGGGCGGTAGCGTCCGCCTCGGTTTCGAGGGCGGCCAGATGCCCCTGATCCGTCGCCTGCCCAAACGCGGTTTCAACAACACCGACTTCAAACCCGTCTACGCGGTGATCAACCTCGATACCCTCGAGGAGCGCTTCGAGGCTGGAGCCAAGATCGACGAGGCGGCTCTGCGCTCCCTTCGTCTGGTCCACGGCCGCAATGACGGCATCAAGCTTCTCGCCCGCGGTACCGTGACCAAGAAGTTTACCGTCGAGGTCGACAAGTCGAGCGCCGCCGCCAAGGAAAAACTTGAGGCCGCCGGCGGATCGCTGATCCTCCGCGAGCGCCCGACCAAGGTTGCCACCCGCGCCGTCGTGAAGGCCGCCAAGGCGGCCTGATCGCCTGAGCTTTGATCCCCAAGGAGTCGCCAGAGTCTTAAGGGCACCCCGACGAGGACACACCCGATGATCTCGGCCTTTGCCAACATCTTCAAGATCCCCGAACTGAGGCAACGCGTCCTCTTCACCTTCGGGATGATCGTGATCATGCGCATCGGCGCGGCGATCACCACGCCGGGCGTCAATGCACAGGTCCTGCGCGAGTGGTTCCTCAACGTCGCCGACCATAGTGCCGGCGGCGGGGCGGCCGCCCTTTTCAACCTCTTCTCGGGCGGCGCGCTCGGGAATTGCGCCGTCTTTTCGCTGGGCATCATGCCCTACATCAGCGCCTCGATCATGTTCCAGCTTCTCGGGGCCGTGATCCCGAAGCTCGGACGCCTCGCCCGCGAGGATGGGGGACGCCAGAAGATCGCCCAGTACACCCGCTACGCCACGATCGCCCTCTGCTTCTTCCAGGGATGGCTGCTCGCCCTCTCCTTCGAGAATCCCGCGTCCAATCCCTTCCTGCCCGGCATCACTGAGACGATCAATCGCATGGGTGTTCCGCTCGTTTCCGATCCGGGACTCGCCTTCCGCCTGCTGACCGTGCTGATCATGACAGCCGGCACCCTGCTGCTGATGTGGATCGGCGACCAGATCACCGAGCGTGGTGTCGGTAACGGCATCTCCGTCATTATCACCATCGGCATCCTGGCCCAGCTCCCCGCTGGACTTGTCCAGGCGTGGCGCACGTTCGTCCCCAGCGGCGGCGAGGCCTCGACCGTCAGCCCCGTGGTACTTGTCATCCTCTGCGCGTTCCTTTTCATCGTGATCGCGGCCGTCATCGCCATCACCCAGGCCACCCGCAGGATCAGCGTCCAGTACGCCAAGCGTGTCGTCGGTCGCAAGGTCTACGGTGGCCAGACCCAGTACATGCCACTGAAGGTTAACTATGCGGGCGTCATGCCGATCATCTTCGCCTCGGCAATCCTGATGTTCCCCTCAACCATCCTGAACATGGCCTTCGGCCACAAGCCGTGGGCGGTTTACTGGGCCAACCAGCTCTCCACCGGCTGGATCCACTATAGCCTCTACGCGCTACTGATCTTCGCCTTCAGCTACTTTTGGGTCGCCACGCAGTTCCAGCCGGCCCAGATCGCCGATGACCTCAAGAAATACGGCGGCTTCATCCCCGGTGTGCGTCCCGGCAAGCCGACGGCCGACTTCCTCGACCATACCATGGGTCGCCTCACCTTTGCCGGTGCCATTTTCCTCGTCATCATCGCCGTCCTGCCGCAGCTCCTGAGTCGCGCGCTGAACGTTCCCTACATGGCCGCACAGTTCTTCGGTGGTACGGGACTGCTTATCATTGTCGGCGTCACCCTCGACACGATGCGCCAGGTCGAGACCTTCCTTCTCCAGCGCCATTACGACGGATTCCTCCGAAAGGGAAAGATTCGCGGACGCAGTATGGCCCGGCCCTCGGTCGGCGGCTCCGCGGTGAGCGATACCTCGCTCGTCTGGCTTTACGCCGGGGTCGGGTTGCTTGTCATCGCCGGTGTGACTGCCTACATCACGACCCACCGCTGAGGTTGGATTCCCCGTGAACGTTTCCAAGCAGCGGATCCTGTTACTGGGACCGCCGGCTTCGGGGAAAGGGACGCAGGCGGACCGTCTCTCACGGGCCTTCGCCATCCCCCACGTCTCCACGGGAGCGCTCTTGCGCTCTGAATGCGCGCGCGGCACCACGTTGGGCCTTGAGGCCGATTCCTGGACAAGTCGTGGCCTTCTCGTGCCGGATGACCTAGCTGTTCGCGTCATCACCGCTTGGATGACCGGAAACGGGCCCCGGTTCCTGCTCGACGGATTTCCCCGCACAACGGGGCAGGCGGAGCATCTCGACAGGGCGCTGGAAGCGGCCGGCACCCCGCTCGACCTCGTGATCTTTCTCGATCTGAGCGAGGTGGAGATCGCCCGCAGGATCATGGACCGCCTCACCTGCGCGCGATGCGGAACAACTTTCGGCGGATCGCTCCATGGATTGAAAACCGGCGACACCTGCCCCGCGTGCGGGGGAGATCTGATCCGCCGCAACGACGACACGGCGGAAGCGCTTGCCGAGCGTCTGCGCGTCTACCGCGAATCAACCATCCCGGTCGTCACCCATTACCGGGACAAGGCTCCCGGAATTTTCCACAGCATCGACGCGGGAGAGGGGAGCGATGAGATTTTTGAAAAACTCTCCGCGCTTGTTGCGGCAAATCAAGGATGAGGGTGAAGTATGGAGGATGAAAAATATTCCCTCGCCGATGGTTTGATGGTTCCACTTGCGGTGATGGCTTTGCCGATCCACTTCATCATTCATCCCTCATAATTCACACTTCTTCATGGCTTCCATCCCGATCAAATCGCCCGCAGACATCGACAAAATGCGCGCCGCCGGACGCGCTGCGGCCACTGTCCTTGACCGCCTTGCAAAACTTGTCTCGCCCGGTATGACAACCGGCGAAATCGACCGTGCTGCCGGGGAATTCATGACGGAACTAGGATGCCGCAGCGCCTTCCTCGGCTACCGCGGTTTTCCCGCGCAGACCTGCATCTCGGTGAACGAGGAGGTCGTCCACGGGATCGGCGGTTCCCGCCGCCTCGCCTACGGCGACCTCGTCAAGATCGACACCGGCATCATCCTCGACGGCTGGATCGGGGACACCGCGACCTCCGTCCCATGCGGGGCGGTCGATCCGGAGACCGAGCGTCTCAGCATCGCGACGAAGCGGATCCTTGAGGGGGCGATTCCCTTCGCCGTCGCCGGGCGTCGCCTGGGGGATCTTTCCAACTACATCGAGACCGAGGCCCTGAAGCTCGGGCTGGGTGTGGTCCGCGAGTTCGTGGGGCACGGCGTCGGGCGCAAACTGCACGAGGAACCGCAGATTCCCAACTACGGACGGAAGGGCTCCGGGCCCAAGCTGAAGGCCGGGATGACCCTCGCCATCGAGCCGATGATCAACCTCGGCACGGAGGGTGTCCGGATCCTGGAGGACGGGTGGACCGTGGTCACGATGGACGGCAAGCCGTCGGCCCATTTCGAGCATACCGTCCTTGTGACGGAAAATGAACCTGAGGTGTTGACATGCCTACCTCCGATAGCTTAAAACACCAGGCCCTAGTCGTAGAGAGACTGTCCATGGCCCGCTTCCGAGTGGAGCTTGCCGGAGGCAGAAGAATGCGGGCTACGGTCTCCGGGCGGCTGCGTTTGAGCTTCACTCGCATCGCCCCCGGACACCGGGTTATCATCAGCGTTTCTCCCTACGACCTGGACCAAGGAACCATCATCCAGCGACTCCCGCAGTCACCATCCGAACACAACACCTGACACCGACACCCGCCGGCGCGAAAACGCCGACGACCCGCGCATGAAAGTCCGAGCTTCCGTCAAACGTCTTTGCGAAACCTGCAAGATCGTCCGCCGCAATAACGTGGTGCGCGTCGTCTGCAAGAACCCCCGACACAAACAGCGTCAGGGCTGACCCTCTTTTCGAGACCCTTTCCATCCCAAACACCACACGACCATGCCACGACTTCTCGGCGTAGAAATTCCCGGTGACAAGCGCATCGAGGCCTCCCTCCGTTACATCTACGGAATCGGGCCCAAGACCTCCAAGCGCGTCCTGGAGCAGGCCAACATCAACCCCGACATCCGGGCCAAGGAGCTCAGCCCCGAGCAGATCGGTTCGATCATTTCGGCCATCACTGCCCAGAAGGTTGTCATCGAGGGTGACCTTCGCCGCGAGCTTCAGTCCAACCTGAAGCGCCTCCAGGCGATCAACTGCTACCGCGGCCTCCGTCATCGCCGCGGTCTGCCTGTGCGCGGCCAGCGCACCCAGACCAACGCCCGCACCCGCAAGGGACCGCGCAAGACCGTCGGCGTCGTCCGCTCGAAGGATTAACCACAGCCTCACTGATTCATGTCCGAAGAAACGCCCGTTAATCCCGAGATCCCGGCCGCTCCCGCTGTACCTGCTGTACCTGCCGAGGCCGCTCCCGTAGCACCTGTCGCCGCCAAGGCGGAGAAGCCCAAGGCCACGAAGAAGACCAAGGAAAAGAAGACCGAGGAGGCCGCACCCGCTGCTCCCGTCAGCTTCAACCTGGACGACCCGATCGAGCCGCCCAAGATCGTCAAGGCCAAGGGAAGCAAGAACATTACTCAGGGCATCGCCCACGTTCAGGCTACCTTCAACAACACCATCGTGAGCGTCACGGACCTACGCGGTGCGGTGCTGGGATGGTCAACCGCCGGAAAGATGGGTTTCAAGGGTTCGCGCAAAAGCACGGCCTATGCCGCCCAGCTCGTTGCCCAGGATGCCTGCCGCCAGGCCATGGGACACGGCCTCAAGGAGGTCGAGGTCCGCATCAAGGGCCCCGGTTCGGGCCGCGAGTCCGCCGTCCGCGCCATGCAGGCGATCGGCCTTGAGATCACCCTCATCCAGGACGTTACCCCCGTCCCCCACAACGGCTGCCGTCCTCCCAAGCAGCGCCGCGTCTGATGTTCGTCATTACTTCAGCCTTTAGCCTTTAGCCTTTTAACTTTCTATGGCCCGTTACACTGGACCCAAAACCAAAGTCAGCCGCCGCTACGGCGTCCTTCTCGCCGGCTCCGGCCGCGCCTTCGAGCACAAGGCCTATCCTCCCGGCCAGCACGGCCCCAAAGGTGCCCGCCGCAAGGTTTCCGAATACGGCACTGCCCTTGCCGAGAAGCAGAAACTCCGCTTCCAGTACGGCGTGCTGGAGCGCCAGTTCCGCCGCTACTTCGAGACCGCGCTCAAGACCCGCGGCGTCACCGGCCTTATCCTGCTGCAGCTCCTCGAGACCCGTCTCGACAACGTCGTCTACCGCATGGGCTTCGCCAAGACCCGCTCGGCCGCCCGCCAGATGGTCGCTCACGGTCACATCGCCGTGAACGGCCGCAAGTGCGACATCTCCTCGGCCACCCTTAAGGTCGGTGACGCGGTTTCCGTGCGCTCCAAGGATGGCTCCAAGCGCCTCGCCCAGCGCGGTCTGGACCAGACCCAGATCGTCGAGGCCCCGGATTGGCTTTTGGTCGACAAGGAGGCCCTCAGCGGCAAGGTCGTCCGCATCCCGACCCGCGAGGAGATCAATCCCGTGGTGAACGAGCAGCTCGTTGTTGAGCTGTATTCCCGCTAATCGTAATTCCCTTCCGAAAAAGCCGCCACGGATCGCTCCGTGGCGGCTTTTTTCTTGCTCCGATCGGTTGGCGTGGAGCGATGCGGCGGACACCATTGCCGGGGAAAACAAAAAATGCATTGGGAGCTGGGATCCCGAAGACAAAGCAGTTAAAAGGGTGGAAAAGTGACAGCGTCGGAGGGTTGATCCAAAAAGCCCTGACTCGAAATCCGGGATAGCAATCCGGGTGACTGTTTTAGCAACGCTAACTTTTCAATATTTTCAACCTGAATATCGCATGCCATTCCAATGATGCCTCCCCCTTCTGTTTCTATGACTCCTTTGCAACATCTGTGATGACCATGGTGCGCTTCTTTTTGCTCATTCTGGTATGTTGTCGGCTTCTTCCTGCGGCTCCCGTGGATGATCAACCTAAGGAAAAAGGGATGCTCGACCGGATCATGAAGTTCTATTCCTGGAACGACCCCAAGGCGCCCAAGACAGAGTTTCAGGGAAAGAAATTCCAGACCAAGGGGGAGTACACCGAGACCAAGTTCACGGTGGGCGAGTACGCCGGGGTGAAAAACTTCGGATCCAAGGACTTCGGGACGAAATCCTACGGAGACTCGGGAAAAAGCTGGCTCGGCAAACTCTTCCCCTCGAAAAAGCTTCCGGAAAATCTTAAGGGTAAGAATCGTGACGACTCCAAGAACTTCGGGACGGGAAGCTTTGCAACGAAAGACTTCGATCCTGCGAAGAAATCCAATCCTTATGCGAACCGCGAGGTTTTCACCACCAAGGAGGTCTCCCTCAAAGGCAAGACGCAGGGAGCTATCGACAACGACCAGAAACTCCAGGAAGCAGTCCGAAAGGGACTCTCCATCGACGATGTGAAACGGCTGCTCAACAAGCCGGGGAGTCCCTCCGATTGAAGGGATTTTCTGGTCCGGATTTTGCGATGGAGTACATCTACAGGTTTGGATGGTTCACCCGGATGGTGAGTCCTCCAATGGTTAAAATCGTTACAGCGTTAAAAAGGTTACAAGGGGGCTGAGGTCAGCGGAGAGCTTCGACTCGTACAGTCATCTTTTGACGATATGTTCTCTGATACCTTTCCGCTCAATCTTAGTTCGGGGCTGTCTTGTTTCCACTTTGTAACCTTTTTAACTCCCTTCCCCTTAGCTCTTCAGGTTCCCAATGCAAACTTTGGGTTAATGCCAATCCCCTGCGAGATCCAAAGGTTTGCAGCAATCCCCGTAATGCGGTTTATTCACCCTCTGCCATGAGCCGGTTTTCCGAACAACTTTTCGCCCTGACGCAGGGCTGCGCCCAAATTCTCAGCGAGAAGGAACTAGCCGCCAAGCTCGCCCTGGGACGTCCGCTCCGCGTGAAACTCGGAGTCGATCCCACCTCTCCCGACATCCATCTTGGCCACACCGTCGGCTTGTCCAAACTCCGTCAGTTCCAGGAACTCGGGCATGAGGCCGTCCTCATCATTGGCGACTTCACGGCGATGATCGGCGACCCGAGCGGTCGCTCCGCAACGCGCCCCCATCTGACGCACGAGCAGGTGATGGAGCACGCGAAGACTTACCAGGAACAGGCCTTTCGGATCCTTGATCCTGAGAAGACGGAGATTCGCTACAACGGCGAGTGGTTCGGCAAGATGACCTTCCAGGACGTGATGCGCCTCGACAGCCGCGTGACGCTCCAGCAGATGCTCCAGCGTGAGGACTTCCGCGAACGCATCGACAAGGGACAACCCGTCCGTGCCCACGAGATCCAGTATCCGATCATGCAGGGATGGGATTCGGTCGTGATCAAGGCCGATGTCGAACTCGGCGGCACTGACCAACTCTTCAACATCCTCGTCGGGCGCGATCTCCAGCACGAGGAGGGGATGCACCAGCAGGTTGCCATGATGCTGCCGATCTTGACCGGTCTCGACGGGGTCCAGAAGATGAGCAAGAGCCTCGGCAACGCCGTCGGGGTGACCGAGCCCCCCGGCGAGATGTTCGGGAAGCTCATGAGCATCTCGGATACCCAGATGGCCGAGTACTACCGCCTGCTTCTCCACGAGGAGGTTGCCGCAGACGCCCACCCCATGGAAGCCAAGAAGTCGCTCGCCGAGCGCCTCACCGCCCGCTTTCACTCCTCCGCGGAGGCCAGGCGTGCCCGCGAGGAATTCGAGCTGCGTTTCTCCAGGAAGGATCTCGAGTCTGCCGACCTCCCTTCCTACACCCCGCCTTCCGAACTTGCCCGCGACATCATCACCCTCGGCGTGGATGCCTTCGAGAGGGTGCTTGGAGTGAAGAAATCCAAGAGCGATCTCCGCCGCCTCGTGGAGGGTGGCAGTGTCTCCTGGAAAGGGGAGAAGGTTGCCGATCCCAAGGCGTTGATTCCCGCCGGGGAGTCAGGGGTACTCAAGCTGGATCGCCGCAACGCCGTGCGCCTCTCATGAGGCCCCTCCCGATTGTGACGATTTCTTCACAGAGGGTTTGAAGCTTGTCCCGGTCCCGCCTCAACTGAAACAAACGATGAAAGCAATGACCAAAAACCTCTTTGGAAAGATCACTCCGGCGGGACTCTCGAAAGCCAAGAAAGAAGCCGCAGCCAGCGTCACCGAGCATGAAAAGCGATTGCTGGAGATCTGCTGCCAGCAACCTGCCGAGGCCCTCACCGGGATGAAGAGCCGGGAGGAGGGGCTGAGCTCGATGGAGGTCGAGGTGGCCCGTGCCGAATGGGGAACCAACGACCTCAACCAGAAAAAAAAGCACGGATTCATCGTCGATATTCTCCTGCGTTTCAAGAATCCGCTGGTCATCCAGCTCCTCGTCATCATGGGGGTCATGCTCTGGACCGCCTCCACCCCGTCGGACTATGCGGGCGGTGTGGTCGTGGGACTGATGATCGTGATCTCGGTGGGACTCGCGTACTATCAGGAGAACAAGTCGGGCAAGGCGGTCGAGAAGCTCAGCGCCATGGTCCAGACCAACTGCCACGTGATCCGCGGGGGTGTGGAGGCCGAAGTCCCGATGTCGGAGATCGTTCCCGGCGACATTGTGATCCTGCAAGCCGGCTCAATCATCCCGGCCGATCTGCGCCTCATTTCCTCCAAGGACTTCTTTGTCAGCCAGTCCTCGCTCACGGGCGAGTCGATGCCCGTGGAGAAATTCGCCGAGACCCCGGCCGTTCCCTCGTCGGCTGTCATCGAGATGCCCAACGCGGTCTTCCAGGGAAGCAACGTCGTGAGCGGATCCGCCAAGGCCGTCGTGGTCAACACCGGCATCCGCACCCATTTCGGATCGATTTCCGAGAAGCTCGGCAGCGCTCCCGTTGAGACCAGCTTTGACCGAGGCATCGCCGGGTTTACCTGGCTGATGATGCGCTTCATGTTCCTCATGGTCGGGGTGGTTTTTTTCTGCAATTTCGTGACCAAACACGATTTCAAGGACGCTTTCCTCTTCGCCCTGAGCGTCTCGCTGGGAATGACCCCCGAAATGCTCCCGATGATGATCGCGGTCAACCTTTCCAAGGGGGCCATCTCCATGTCGAAGAAGAAGGTCATCGTCAAGAAACTGCAGGCAATCCAGAACTTCGGTGCGATCGACATCCTCTGTACCGACAAGACCGGGACGTTGACCCAGGACAGGGTGATCCTGGAGAAGTATGTGGACGTGACCGGCCGTACCAGCGAGGACGCGCTCCGCTACGCCTACATGAACAGCTACTATCAGACGGGCCTGCGTAACCTTCTGGACAACTCCGTTCTTGCCCACACCGACATCGACGTCGACCGCAACTGCCGCAAGGTCGACGAGATCCCCTTTGACTTCCAGCGCAAGCGCATGAGCGTGGTCGTCGATTACGAGGGAGACCACGTCCTCATCTGCAAGGGGGCCGTCGAGGACATCTTCAAGTGCTGCACCCATTACCAGGTCGACGAGGAGGTCTACATGATGATCGACCTCATCAAGAACGACCTGATGGAGGAGTACGAGCGACTCAGTCGTGACGGTTACCGCGTGCTCGGCATCGCCTACCGGGAGTTTCCCCGGGACAAGGGGAGTTTTTCCCTTGCCGACGAGAGCGACCTGATCCTGCTCGGCTACATCGCCTTCCTCGATCCCCCAAAGGAATCCGCCGCCGCGGCGATCGCCTCGCTGGCCCGCTACGGGGTGACGACCAAGATCCTTACCGGGGACAATGCCCTGGTGACCCGCAAGATCTGCAAGGACGTCAATCTCGCCGCCGGGGAAATCATCACCGGCGACATGATCGTCGGTCTGGATGAGGAGGCGTTGGGTGAATTGGCCGAAAAGACCAACGTTTTTGCCCGCCTTTCGCCCGCGCAGAAGGAGAGCATCATCGTCGCCCTTCAGAAGCGAGGCCATGTGGTGGGATACATGGGGGACGGCATCAACGACGCTCTCTCGATGCGTGTCGCCGACGTGGGCATCTCGGTTGACACCGCGGTTGACGTCGCCAAGGAATCGGCGGACGTCATCCTGCTCGAACGCAGCCTGATGGTGCTGGAGGACGGGATCCTCGAGGGCCGCAAGGTGTTTGCCAACATCATCAAGTACATCCGCATGGGGGCTAGCTCCAACTACGGCAACATGTTTTCGATGACGGGAAGCAGCCTGCTCTTCCCCTTCCAGCCGATGCTCCCGCCGCAGATCCTGACCAATAACCTGCTCTACGACTTTTCACAGCTAGGGATCCCCTATGACAACGTGGACGAGGAGTATCTTGAGAAGCCACGCAAGTGGGAACTCGGCAATGTTCGCAAATTCATGCTCTATGTCGGTCCCACCAGCTCGGTCTTCGATTACTGCACCTTTGCCCTGATGTGGTGGTTCTTCGGTTGCAAAGACCTCAACCTTCAGGCACCGGCCGCCCTCTTGCATCACTTTGCGACGGGTGCCAACGTGGCGCCCGATAACACCTATGCGGCCGCCCTCTTCCATACGGGCTGGTTCGTGGAATCGATCATCACCCAGACCCTCATTGTCCATGTGATCCGCACCCGGAAGATCCCCTTCATTCAGAGCGCCCCGAGTCTTCCCCTGCTGATCTCCACCATCACCATCATCGCGCTGGGATCGATAATCCCCTACATTCCCGGGGTCGCCACCTTCCTCGGGATGGTTCCCCTGCCGCCGATCTACTGGGCCTTTATCGCCGTGTTCATCCTCTGCTATGTGACTCTGACCCATTCGGTGAACGCGTGGTTTGCCAAGAAGTTCGGGATCAACTAATACGAACCACTCACGATCATGAAAGCGCTTCTCAATGCCCTCCAGGAAGGCCGTCTTGTCGAACTTCCCGACAACATCAAGAACGACGCCATCGAGTTCCTGGGAACCCTGATCGAGGCGATCCCGGAGGTCTCGGGTGAGGAAGGGGTGACCGAAGGGGCGCTGGAGAGGGAGAAGCAGCATAACACCGGCATTGGCCGCGGTTGGGCCTGTCCCCACGCCACTACCGAGACCGACAGCGAACTGCTCTGCGCCGTGGGTTGGAGCCCGCAGGGAATCGATTACGGATCCCCTGACGGCAAGCCGGTCCACCTGATGGTGATGTACTATGTGCCGGACGGCGAGCGGAACACTTACCTCAAGGAGATTTCCCAACTCGCCAAGGCGATCCACCAGAACGAGGACCTGCAGAAGCTCCAGGAGTTGACTGAGCTCTCGGATGTCCGCCATGCCCTGCTGGATGCCATCACCCACGCCATCGAGTCGGTAACCCCGGAGGCTCGCGCCCGGATGATCCATCTCGAGGTCCGCCATGCCGAGGCCGAGGCTGCCGCCGGAACCCCGGAGATCCATGGAGCGGTCGCCGACGCGATCATTCCGATCAGCATCCTGTTTGTTCCCGGATCGAGGCCCGTTGTGCTGGGTCAGGATGCCAAGGTTGTTCAGGACATCGAGCACATCACCGGACTGGCCGAGAGCCTCGAAAAATCGGGCCGCGCCGCCAAGGACAAGCTCCATGTGGTGATCCGCTCCAGTGAGCATTATGCGGGGGAGCACATACTCCACTCCTGCATCGCCTACAGGAGCGCGTAAGATTGGCGCATAGTTGCGTTGCTCTTCACTTGCCGAAGGTAAACCTACGCCGAACGAGCAGCAACGCCGCCCTGCGCCAAAGGCCTCAACCTTTGTACCGGTAGGCCACGCGGCCGGTAATCCCGCAGAAGAGATGCCACGGGATGGTGTCGGCCTTCGCGGCGACCTCGGTGGCGGTCAGTTCCTGGCGCCCCTGCTTGCCGACCAACACGGCCTCGTCGCCGACACGGACTCTCGGGATTTTGGAGACGTCCACGATGATCTGGTCCATGGTCACACGGCCGATCACGGGACAGTGTTTTCCCCGGATGAGGACTTCCGC
>Ga0208105_1000378_pt1 | contig 15342 bp, 15 predicted proteins | sample CryBogCBE16Jul07_FD_184574 | JGI IMG/M metagenome (GOLD analysis project Ga0208105, IMG submission 184574) | Freshwater microbial communities from Crystal Bog, Wisconsin, USA - CBE16Jul07 (SPAdes) | ecosystem: Environmental > Aquatic > Freshwater > Lake | place: Crystal Bog, Wisconsin, USA... | reverse complement strand
CTCGAGTCCCCTCTGTCCACCGGAGCCCCCCTCGCGGCGGAGGCGGATGGTTCCGGGAGGCAGGGCAACATCATCGGCCACCACCAGCACGGAACCGTGTGGGATGCGGTAAAAACGGGCGTATCCGGCGACGGCCTCGCCGCTGAGATTCATGAAGGTCGCCGGCTTAAGCAGGACCAAGTCATTCCCCGGAACCTTGGCGACATGCGCGTCCCATTTGGTCTCCTTGGCGAAGGAGACCCCGAGACGGGATGCCAGTTCGTCGAGAACGGCAAACCCGGCGTTGTGCCTCGTCCCCTCGTATTCCCGGCCGGGGTTCCCGAGCCCTGCGATGAGGCGCAGCCCCGGGGCTTCGGAATCCGGCATGGAAAGAAGGAATCCGACGGATTACTTCTTGGCCGCCTCGCCCTCGGCGGGCTTCTTCTCCTTGATGACCTCGGGTCCCTTGGAGGCGTCGGCGGCGGCCGCAACAGGCTCGGCCTCGACCTTGGACTCGGCCACGATGAAGACGGTAAGGTCTGCGTCGCTGGTCGCCTTGACTCCGGCGGGCAGAACGAGGTCGCGGACGTGGATGGACTGGTTGAGACCCAGCGCGCTGACGTCGACGAGGATGATCTCTGGGAGGTCCTTCGGAAGACACTCGATGTGGAGGGAACGAAGGCTCTGCTCGAGCAGACCGCCGTAGTTCTTGACGCCGTCGGCCTCACCCGTGGGTTCGATGGGAACCTCGGTGTGGAGTACCTCGTCCATGGCGACCTCGAGGAAGTCGACGTGAAGGATGTCACCGCGAACCGGATGGTGCTGGACCTCCTGGATCAGGGAGAGCTTGTTGGAAACGCTGCTGCCGTCGGCGATCACGAGCTCGACGAGGATGTTCTCGCCGACCGCATGGGAGAGAAGAGCGGCGATCTCCCTCTGCTGGACCTCGAGGTTGGCGGGCTGATCCTTGTGGCCGTAGACGACTGCGGGAACCAGGCCGCGGGAACGGAGGTGCTTGACGGAATTGCGGCCGACATCGGCGCGGGGCCGGGCGGAAAGTTTTACCTGTTTAGCCATGGGATTGCGAAGGGTGTGCGGTTTTCTACGAGTGCTTGAGACGGAACAGCGAGCTGACCGACTCGCCTCCGTGGATGCGACGGATCCCCTCGCCGAGCAACTCGGCGATGGAGAGGACCCTGACACGATCTCCCGATCCTGTGCGGACGGGGACGCTGTCGGTGGTGATGAGTTCCTTGATTTCGGAACCCTCCAACCGCTGAACCGCCAAATCTGTCAGCACTGCGTGCGAGACGCCAGCATAAATATCGCCCACCCCCCGGGTTCGCAGCATTTTGGCCGCGCTGGTCAGGGTTCCGGCCGTCTCGGTGATGTCGTCGATGAGGAGTACGTTCTTCCCCTCGACATCGCCGATGACGTGCAGGGCGTCGACCTCCGTGGCATTGCGACGGCGCTTCACGACGATGGCCAGGCCGGCTCCCAGGGCCTCGGCGTAGGCACTCGCCATCTTGACCCCGCCGACATCTGGAGAGACGACCACGAGGTTCTCGATCTGTTTCTGATGGAGGTAGTCGACCATCACCGGAAGCGCGTAGAGGTGGTCGACCGGAATGTCGAAGAATCCCTGCAGCTGCTGGGCGTGCAGGTCCATGGTGAGCACGCGGTTGACTCCGGCAGCCACGAGGATATTGGCGACAAGCTTCGCCGTGATCGGGACGCGGGGCTGGTCCTTGCGGTCCTGGCGGGCATAGCCGAAGAAGGGGATCACCGCGGTGATGCGGTCGGCGCTCGCGCGGCGGACCGCATCCACCATGATGAGCAGCTCCATGATGTTCTGATTGCTCGGGGGACAAGTAGGCTGGACGATGAAGACGTCGCGGCCGCGGACGTTGTCGTTGATCTTCACGAAGGTCTCGCCGTCGGGGAAGGAGGAGACCGTGGCGTCCCCGAGCGGTCGGCCGAGGTAGGCGGCGATATCGAGGGCCAGCTGGCGGTGGGCCGAGCCGCTGAAGATCTGGATTTCGGGTGAGCCGTTCATGAGTGGGCCAAGGCTACAACCTCGCGGCGCCGCGGCGCACGAAGAAAGCGGGAAGGCCGCGCTTTTTCACTCCGAGATGGAGTGCAGAAGGGTCTCAGGCCAACCCTGAGGCGATCCCGGCGACCACTTCCTCCTGCTCCTCGCGGCGAAGACCCGGGAAGATCGGAAGGGCGAGTGCCTCGAGGGCGGCCTGCTCGGAGGCGGGGAAATCGCCCGCCTTGTGGCCAAGGTAAGCAAAACACTCCTGCAGATGGAGCGGCACCGGGTAGTAGATGGCGGTACCGATCTTGCGGTCGGTCAGATGCTTCTGCAGGGCATCCCTCTTCCCTCCGGGGATCCGGATCACGTACTGGTGGAAGATATGCTGATCGGGCACCGAGGAGACGTGCTCGCGATGCGGTTCGGGCGGCAGGGCTAAGCGGTCGAGGAGCCCGGCCGCGGTGAAGAGTTCGCGGTAGGCGGCGGCGTTAGCCCGGCGCGTGGCGTTCCAATCGTCGAGGAAGGGAAGCTTTGCCCGCAGCACGGCAGCCTGCACCGCATCGATGCGGAAATTCCCGCCGACCACCTTGTGGTAGTAGCGCTCCTCCATGCCGTGATTGCGGAGGCGCTTGAGCGTGTCGGCCATCCCGGCATCGAGACAGAGTGCCGCGCCGGCATCGCCGGCCGCACCGAGGTTCTTGCTCGGGTAGAAACTGACGTAGGAGGTGGGTGCGATGAGCCCGGCTGTCTTGACGCCCTCTTTGGAGGGATACTTTCCCCCGAGGATCTGGGCGGCGTCCTCAAGGATCTCGATGCCGAACTCATCTGCCACCGCGCCGAGCGCGTCCATGTCGCAGACAGCGCCGAAAAGATGGATCGGGACGATGAGCCGGACGCGGTTTCCACGCGCGGAACGCAGGATGCCGGCGGCGTCACGCTTCAGACCTGAAAGCAGGGAGCGGAGGCTTCCGGCATCCATCATGAAGGTGGCCGGATCGATGTCGCAGAAGAGAATCTCCGCTCCGGTGCGGTGGATGCAGCCGGCCGTTGCAAAAAAGGTGTACGGCGTGGAGACCACGGCATCGCCGTGGCCGATGCCCAACGCCATCAGAAGGGCGAGCTGGGCGTCCGTTCCCGAGGACATGCCGACGGCATGTCCGCCACCGAGGTAGGAGGAAAGATCGTTCTCGAACGCCTCGACCTCGGCACCCAGGACATAGCCGCGGTGGCCGAGCACGCGCAGGGCCGCCTCGCGGACAGCCTCGTCGACCTGCGGGCCGAGACGGCTCAGGTCAAAAAGAGGAACAGGCACCGGAGATCCTCGGTGTTACTTGACGATCCCGAACTCGGCGCGGCGGTTCTTGGCCCAGGCGGCCTCGTTGCTGGCAGGATCGACGGGCATCTCCTTGCCGAAGCTGACGGTCTGAGCCTGGTTCGCCTTCAGGCCGCGGGCAATCAGGGCCTCGCGGACGGCCAAGGCGCGTTTCTCGCCGAGGCTGCGGTTGTATTCCTCGGTGCCGCGTTCGTCGGTGAATCCCGCGATGATGACCGTCTTGGCACTGCCCTTGAGCGCATTGGCAACCGCGGCAACCTTCGATTCCTGGTCAGGAGAAACAGAGGAGCTGTCATAGCCGAACTGGACTGGGGCGTAGAGGCCGCGCTGGACGTTGGCCCCGAGGAAATTGGCCCCCTCGTTGCGCTCGCCGAGCGGGGTGCCGCTCACGTAATCGCCGTCGACGCCGGCGTATTGCTTGTTCTTTTTGTTGGCACAGCCGGAGAGTCCGAGCAGGGCAGCCATGGAAAGGAGGACAACGGGATGGAATCGCATGACTCCATGCAGACCCAAAGCGGCCAAAAGATCAAGATCTCAAGAATGCAAGATCGGGAGAGCCGGCGGCGGGATCGGCTCGATCAGCCCGTGTTCCCCCCGCCTGGAATACGGTGACGGGGCTTGGGTCTCGGGGTGGGCGTGGGCAGGGGAACCGGTTCGTTCGCTCCCGGCCGGGTTAGGGCCAGGATCTCCTCGGCGGCCGTGCAGGTGCGCGCGGAGACGATGCCGTTGACCGACTTGCCGTCCCCGGAGCTGAAGCCGTCGTAGTTGTTGATGCTCGAGACCTGGCCCACGACGTTGCCCCGCGCGTCGACGATCGCCGCGCCGCTCGATCCGGGACAATACTCGGCGGTCACCTCGATGTGGAGCGCCGGTTGATGCTTCTCGTCCCAGCGGTCCCGGCTGATGCGGGCGACCTGTCCGCCCGTGAACATGTAGGTGAATCCGTCCGGATGACTCATGCACCAGACCAGCTCCCCCGTCCGCACGCCGGGCCGGATCGGAAGAGGCGGCAGGTCGAGTCCGGGAACACTGATGAGGCAGGTATCGGCCCGGTCGCTCGCGGCCAGAACTCCGGTGACGGGATAAACCGCCCCCTCGGCCGTGACAGCGACGGCCTGCGCCTCCTTCATGAAGGAGGGATCAAGCGTCATCACGTGGAGCGAGGTCGAGAAGATCCCGGGTGCCACCGCGAAGGCGGTCGCCCCGATCATGAAGCGCCACTTTTTGGATTTCGGCTCCTGGTAGCGAAGTCCCACCGCCACGGTGCTTTTGCGAAGCACTTCGGCCAACTCCGTGGGTGAAAGAATCTTTTCGGAGGGCGGTGCCACGGCGGTTTCCGGATGGCTCGCGGGAGCGGTCTTGGCGACCGCGGTGTAGCAGACGAGTTTCCCCACCTTGGCGAGCTGTTCCGTGGCCTGATCGGCCTGCTTCTCGTAGGTCTCGTCGTCGACAATGTGGCGCGGATCGGCAGGCGGGGCTTGCTGGGCGAACGCCGTGGCCACCAGGACCGGAACCAACAGGAACTTGCGGAGGGTTTCCAAAAAAGAGGCGGTTGATCAGCCGGCCAGCTCGTACCAGTTGTTGCGGCGTCGGGGCTCGTAGCCGGACTCGCGGATGAGGGCCTCGATCTCGGCGGCCTGCAGGCGGAAGTTCGCCCCGGCCTTGCTCACGACGTTCTCCTCCATCATGACGCTGCCGAAGTCATTGGCCCCGTAGCTCAGGGCGACCTGTCCGATCTTCGGACCCTGCGTCACCCAGGAACTCTGCACGTTGGAAAAATTATCGAGGAAGATTCGGGAGAGGGCCTGCATCCGCAGATATTCGGCGGAGCCGACCGGTTCGGCGCGCAGCTTCGTGTTCTCGGCCTGGAAGGTCCAGCAGATGAAGGCCGTGAATCCACCCGTCTCGTCCTGCTGGCGGCGCAGGCGACCAAGGTGCTCGATCCGCTCCTCCAGTGTCTCGACATGACCGAACATCATCGTGGCGCTCGAGTTGAGCCCCAGGCCGTGGGCGATCTCCATGACCTTGAGCCACTGGTCGCTGTTGCACTTGAGCGGGGCGACGCGGTCGCGCACCCGGTCGACGAGGATCTCGCCGCCGCCGCCGGGGATGGAGCCGAGCCCCGCCTCCTTGAACCGGCGGATCACCTCCTCGAGCGGCATCCCGAAGACCTGGGAGAAGTGGTTGAATTCCGGCGGGCTGAACCCGTGGATGTTGACGTGGGGATACTTCCCCTTGATGTGCGAGAGCAGATCGAGATACCAGTCGATCGTGAGCGAGGGATGGTGCCCGCCCTGCAGCAGGACCTGGATCCCGCCAGCCTCGGTGAGCTCGTCAAGCTTGCCGTCCATCTCCTCCTTGGTGATCACATAGGAATCGGCGTCCTTTTCGGTGCGGTAGAAGGCGCAGAACTTGCAGTAGACGTTGCAGACGTTGGTGTAGTTGACGTTGCGGTCGATGATGTAGGTAACGATCTCGTTCCCGCGGCCACCGAAGGCCTCCGCGCGGGCGAGCTTGCGCCGATGGTCGGCGAGCGCCCCCAATTCCTCAAGCGGCAGACGGTAGAGTTCGAGCGCCTCCTCCGGGGTGATGCGCTCCCCCTCGAGGACTCGGTCGATCAGACTTTCGGCGACGGCTACGGGCATGGAGAAAGGTTAAAGGCGAACGAAGCAAGGCTGAAGGGAAAAGTGGCGTGGCCGGATGGGGAAACCAAAACAGCGATCACCCCCTCATGCCACTCTAGTTCCCTCTTGCAGTCCACCAAGACAGAGGTATTTCAGGGTGAGGTAGTCGTCGATGCCGTGACTGGATCCCTCCCTCCCGTAGCCTGATTCCTTGATGCCGCCGAAGGGGACGGCGGCGTTGGAGATCGCCCCGGTATTGACCCCGACCATCCCGTATTCGAGCGCCTCGCCGACACGCCAGAAGCGGTTCATGTCGCGGGTGTAGACATAGGAAGCCAACCCGACGCGGGTGTCGTTGGCCATGGCCACGGCCTCCGCCTCGGTCGTGAAGGTGTACAGGGCGACGACGGGCCCGAAGATCTCCTCGTGCCAGAGCTCCATGGCCGGGGTGCAGCCTTCGAGGATCGTCGGTTCGTAGAAGGTCCCCCCGAGTGGATGCGGATTCCCGCCAAGGAGCACCCGGGCTCCCTTGGCCACGGCGTCGCCGACGAGATGCCCGACCTTGGCGAGCGCATCCCTGTCAATGAGCGGACCCTGCGTGACACCCTCCCCCGTTCCCGGGCCGACGCGCAGTTCCAACACGGCCTTTTCCAGCAAGGCGGTGAACCGCTCACGGACGGATTCATGGACGAGGATTCTGTTAGGACAGATGCAGGTCTGTCCGCTGGCACGGAATTTCGAAGCCATCAGTCCCGCCACCGCCGCCTCCAGATCGGCATCCTCGAAGACCAGGAACGGTGCGTTGCCGCCGAGTTCCATCGTCACCTTTTTGACGGTTCCCGAGGCCTGCGCGATCAGGAGCTTCCCGACCTCGGTCGATCCGGTAAAGCTGAGCTTGCGGACCAGCGGATGCGAGGAAAGAACCGGCCCGATCACGGAGGCCTTTCCGGTCACCACCGAGAAGAGCCCGGAGGGAAGGCCCGCGCGCAGGGCAAGCTCGGCGAGGGCGAGGCAGGAGAAGGGTGTCTGGGGCGCGGGCTTGAGCACCATCGCACATCCCGCCGCCAGCGCGGGGGCTGCCTTGCGGGTGACCATCGCGATCGGGAAATTCCACGGAGCAATCGCCGCACAGAGCCCCACGGGCTGTTTGAGCACCATGATCCTCTTGTCCGGAGAGGGGGCCTGCAGGATCTCCCCGTCAATGCGGACCGCTTCCCCCGCAAACCATCCGACATAGTCGGCGCCATAAGCCACCTCGGCACGGGCCTCGGCCAGCGGCTTGCCCTGTTCCGCGGTGAGGAGGGCGGCCAGATCATCGGCATGGGTGAGGAGAAGGTCATGCCACCGGCCAAGGATGGCCGAGCGACGGGAGGCCGGCTCGCGCTTCCACGACTCCATGGCCCCCGCTGCAACCTCCAGGGCTTTTGCCGTCTCCGCTGCCGAAAGCGAGGGAACGCTTCCAAGCAGAAGTCCGTCGGCGGGATCGATCACCTCAATCCGCTCCCCGGTCGAGGCGACGGCCCAGCATCCCGCGACATAGGCCTGCTGACGAAAGAGGGAGGGATCCCGAAGATTGGGTTGCATCTCTCCCGCTTAACAGCGGCGGGAGTGGTCATCAACCCCCCCGTATGGTAAAAATTCGGCATGATTCCACGCAGAAAGCGCTGGGCACTTGTCGGCACGGGTGGAATCGTCCGCCGCGTTCTGGCGGAACTCCAAGGACATCCGGCCTTCGATTTCCGGGTGGTGGTTTCCTCCGATGCGGACCGGGCGCGTGCATTCGCCGCAGAGCACGGGATCCCCGTTGCCTGCACCGGTCTGGAGGAGTTACTTCGCCGCGATGACATCGACGCGGTGTATGTGGCCACCCTCCACCGTCACCATGTTCTCCAGACGATAGCCTGCTTGGAGGCGGGTTTTCCCGTACTGACGGAGAAGCCCGTCGCGGTACGGCCACAGGAGTGTGAACAGGTCCTGAGGACAGTGGAACGCACGGGGGTATTCGCGATGGAGGCCATGAAGACGATCTTTCTTCCCGCCATCAGGAAAGGCTTGGAGTGGGTGGAAGCGGGTAGAATCGGCGATCTGCGCGAGGTCCGTGCCTCCTTCTGCTTCGTGGCTGAACGGTCTCCGCAGGGACGATATTTCAACCCAACGGAAGCGGGGGGATCGATTCTGGACATCGGATACTATGGCGTGGAAGCCGCCCGTTGGTTTCTCGGCCCCGTGTGGGATCAGATCACGGCAACCGGATTCGTGGGACCGACGGGTGTGGAGGAACAGGCGCTCATCGGCCTGCGCGATCCGTCGGGAAGGATCTCCTCGACACATTGTGCCATCAACCTGAAGGCCCCGGTCACCCTCGAGGTGCTAGGCACGGAGGGGCGTCTTCACTTCGACAGCTTCAATCAGGCCGACGCCGTCGATTTCATCGACGTTCATGGCCAGTCCGAACGCTATCAAGCCAAGCCCGGCCTATTCATCCACGAGTTCCTCGAAGTGAACCGCTGCCTTGACGACGGCCTCGTGCAGAGCACCGTGATGCCGCTGTCTGCATCCCTCTCGACAAGCCGCACGCTTGATGCCGCTCTCAGGATGGTTCACGGAGCGAACCTGCCGGAGTATCTCCGCGCCTGAGCTGGCCTGACGATTACCTCCATGCGAGAGTGGGGTGGTGATGACATCCTCGCCTTTGCAGAGACGATGATCGGAAAATTCTTCCGTCAAGGCACGGCTCCGCTCCAACAGCCGGAGTTCCGGGATCTCTGGGTCGCCAATTTCCTCTCCAACCTAGGGACAATCATGCACGGCGCCGCCGCGGCCTGGCTCATGACCACGCTGACCCATTCGCCGCTGCTCATCGGGCTCGTGCAGACGGCGGCGAGCCTCCCCGCCTTTTTGCTCGGGATGGCCGGGGGCGCGCTCACCGATCTGGTCAACCGCCGGCGGCTTCTCGTCGGCGCGCAGCTCTGGATGATGGCAACCGCCGCCCTCATGGCGGCGATGGCCTGGAGCGGACGGATGAAGCCGACGGAGCTTCTGGTCCTGCTATTGCTGCTCGGGCTTGGCTCCGCCATTCATCTGCCGGGTTGGCAAACCCTGCTCCAGGATCTCGTGACTCGCGACAAGGCGGCGGCCGCAGTCTCGCTCAACAGCATCAGCTTCAATCTCGCCCGGGCGATCGGCCCTGCGCTGGGGGGATTCCTCGTCGGCACCTTCGGCGCGGCCTGGGTCTTTGCCCTCAACGCCGTCTCCTTCGTCGCCGTGCTGGCCGGCCTGCATCGTGTGCCGGACCATCTCGTCGCGCCCTCGCGCGGACGGGCGACCCCCGCGGCCGTGGTGCATTCGCTCGCCGAAGGGTGGAGGTTCGTGCGGGAGTCGCCGCTGATCGGAGGCATCCTGCTGCGCACGGGGTGGTTCATGCTGACAGGATCGGGGGTCTGGGCCCTCCTGCCGGTGGTGGCCCGCGATCATCTGGGCACGGGGGCCACGGGCTACGGCATCCTGCTCAGCGCCTTCGGTGTCGGATCGGTGATCGGGGCCCTCTTTATCCCGGCATTCCGCCGACGCTTCCCGCTCGAGCGGATGGTGGGGATTTCCCTCCTTGTTTTCTCGCTGAGCATCCTCGTCGTGGGGCTGTGCAGGAGCCTGGCGCTGGTCGCCGCCGCGATGCTCGTGGCCGGCCTGTTCTGGATCGTGGTGGCGGTGAACCACAATGTCTCGGTGCAACACTGCTCTCCCGACTGGGTACGGGGGCGGACGATCTCCTTCTACCTCCTGACGTTCCAGGGATCGCTTGCGCTGGGAAGCTGGCTTGCCGGATGGGTGGCCGACCATGCCGGCATCGGCGTCGCGGTGCCGCTCTGCGGGGTGCTCTGTGCCACGGGAATCATCCTGATCCCCCTCTTCCCGCTGGCGCGGCCCGAGGCTACGCCTTCTTGATCGCGTTCCTGTCGTCGAGGGTGATGACGGAGGGCTTGTGCCGCGCGGCCTCCTCCTCGTTCACCCAGGTGAAGGACATGATGGTCAGGCGGTCGCCGATCTTTCCGAGATGGGCGGTGGCACCGTTCAATTCGAAGGCTCCAGAGCCGTGCGGCCCATAGATCACGTAGGTCTCGAAGCGCTCGCCGTTGCCCATGTTCCCCACCAGAATGCGCTCGTAGGGACGGAGGCCGACCCGTTCGGCAAGATCGGAGGCGATCGTCAGGCTTCCCTCGTAATCCACGGAGGCGCCGGTGACGACGGCACGGTGAATCTTGGACTTAAGCAGGCAGATGGTCATCGGAGAGCCCCACAAACTACGCCCCGGCGCCCCTTCCCGCCAGATTTTTTCAGACCACGACCACTTCCGGAGAAAATCCGGTCGGAACGGTCTCCCTCGTTGGCCCGGCTCCCGCACGGTCGAGGGCTCCGCAAGTCGCGAGCGTGCGCAGGATCTCCCCATTGGTGCTGAACTGGAGCAGTTTCAGGCGACCGTCCTCCTCCTCGACGAGCGCGGTGAGGCTCTCAACCCAGTCGCCGGTATTGTAGTAGTCCAGGTCCTTGATCTTGCGGATCGCAGCGGTGTGAATGTGGCCGCAGATGATGCCGTCGGCCTTCGCGTCGGAGGCGAAATGGACCATCGACTCCTCGAAGCCGCCGATGAAGTTGACCACATTCTTCACTCTGCTTTTCACGTAGGCGCTCAGCGACCAGTTGCCCCGCCCCAGAAGGCGGCGAAAGAAATTGATCGGTGCGTTGAGCCGGAGGAGGAGCTGGTAGCCGACATCGCCCACGTGGGCGAGCCAGCCCATGTTCTGAACGACGGTATCGAGCTCGTGTCCGTGAGCTACCAGCAAGCGACGTCCGTCAAGCGTCTCATGGAAGGAATGCTGCTGGATGTGAACGTTGGCATAGTCGCCCGTGAAGTCGGCGATGTGTTCGTCGTGGTTGCCCGGAATGTAGATGATCCTGGAACCTTTGCGCCCCTTGCGGAGGATTTTCTGGATGACGTCGCTGTGCTCCTGGGTCCAGTAGACACCGCGCTTCATCGCCCAGATGTCGATGAGATCGCCAACCACGTAGAGAGTGTCGCACTCGAAGGTCCGCAGGAATCCGAGCAGCGCCCCGGCCTGACTGCCGCGCGTGCCAAGGTGCACGTCCGAAATCCAGACGCTCCTGTAGTGGTTGCAGGCTTCGTCAGTCACAAGATGCTGTGTAGGACGGTGCTGCTGATTCTCCAAGAGGTCAGATGTCACGATTTCGCCACAATCCGCCCGGGTTGCCTGGCTTGATGCTTCCTGACATCATCCCGCTCATGTCGGAACAGCAGACGAAGACCCCACTTTTCCGGGACGAGCTGCTTTGGTATTGTGTGAAAACCAAGCCAAAGCAGGAAGGGATCGCCACGCGCCTGCTCCGGGCCGAGCTGGGACTGGAGGTCTTTTGCCCCAAGATTCGCTTCAAACGGGCGAGGTCGACGGGCGTTGCCTGGGTCAACGAGGCAATGTTTCCGGGATACCTGTTTGTCCGCTTCAACTATCCCGAACTCCATCGTCGCATCGCCGCCACGAGCGGCGTCGCCAAGACCCTCTCCTTCGGCGGCTCTCCCTGTGTGGTCGAGGACTCGATCGTCGAGGATCTGCGCCGGCATGTCGCCGACGGGGAGACCGTGGAAATCTCGGCCGAGATCCGCGAAGGCGAGGAGGTGAAGGTGGTCGAGGGTCCCTTTGTCGGGGTCAAGGCTCTCGTCACCCGCGTGCTTCCGGCGCGCGAGCGCGTGGCGATCCTCCTCAGCCTGCTTGGGCAGGAGCGGGAAATCGAGGTTTCCGCCAAGGCGGTCCTGCCCGACATGCGCCATCCGCTGGCGGGGTAACTCCCGGAGCGCTTGAAAGAATTCTCTAGCCGTTGAGCATGGCGCGCATTTGCGCAAACCCATCCAGAATCTCCGACTCCTCGAGGGGTGCGGAAAGGATCTCTTCCATGGATCCTGATTCGACCCCTTCCCCTTCCAGTTCCTTGAGGAAGGAGCTGGGGGTGCAGGAGATGGTGGTGCCGAATTTTCTCCGCGTGGCGCAATGGGTGAGGGTGAGCCGATGCCGGGCGCGGGTGATGCCGACATACAATAGCCTGCGTTCCTCGTCGACGGTTCCCTCGCTCTTGGAGCGTTCGTGGGGAAGCAGTCCCTCCTCGGCACCGACGAGCCAGACCTGGGAGTATTCCAGCCCCTTCGCCGCATGGAGGGTGATGAGGGTGACGCCGTCGCGTTCCTCGGCCTTTTCCTCCTCTTTTTCCTGCTCGAGCATGAGTCCGTCGAGGAAGCCGCGGGCTCCGTCGCGGGGATGCTTCTCGCAGTAGCCGGTGAGGGCATTGAGGAGCTCCCGGACATTTTCCTGGCGGTTGTCGGCCTCCTCCTCGGTCTTGCAGCTCTTCTTGAGATCCTCGAAGTAGCCGCACTCTTCCAGGATGGAGCGGAGAATGGCCGCCGCGTCGGCACCTGGCGTCTGGAGCTGGATGCGGTAGGCGCCCCACTCCTCGGTAAAGCGCTGGATCGCGCCTCGGGTGCGCGCGGAGCTGACCTCGAGATGCTCGGGATCGTTGAGGATGGCGAGGAGTCCCTTGCCGTTTTTGGCACCGGCCTCGGTCGCCAGCTGCAGGGTGGCAGCGCCGATGCCGCGCGGCGGGTTGGCCAGCACGCGCAGAAGCGCGTTGTCGTCGTCGGGATTGAGAAGCGCGCCGAGGTAGGCGACCACATCCTTCACCTCGCGCCGGTCGAAGAAGCTCTTTCCCCCCACCACGCGGTAGGGGATGCGCCGCTCGCGCAGCATCTCCTCGAACTGCCGCGACTGGGCGTTCATCCGGTAGAGGATGGCGAAGTCGGTCCAGGGGCGGGCCTTGGAACTCTGAGGGCCGGCGGCCTGGATCTCGTCGGCGATGAACTCCGCCTCGGTCTTGTCATCGGCCGCCGAGAGGATGCGGATGATCTCCCCCTCCTTGACATCGCTCCAGAGATTTTTCCCGCGGCGACGGGCGTTGTTTTTAATCAGACGGTTGGCGACCTTGAGGATGACATCGGTGCTCCGGTAGTTCTGCTCGAGTTTGATGACCTCGGGATCGGGGAAGTGACGCTCGAACTCAAGGAGGTTCGAGGCCTCGGCGCCGCGCCAGCCGTAGATGCTCTGGTCGTCGTCGCCGACCACGCAGATATTCGGCCGTTCCGCGCCCGCGAGCAGACTGACAAGCTCGAGCTGGAGCTTGTTGGTGTCCTGAAACTCGTCGACAAGAAGGTGACGGTAGCGGGAACGCCACTCCTCGCGGGCCTCGGGATGGTCACGCAGCAGGACGCGGGCGTTGAGCAGGAGGTCGTCGAAGTCCATCGCATTGAGCAAACGGAGACCGTCCTGGTATTTGGAAAAGAGGCTGCCCAGCGCGGTGCCGGGCTCGTCCGGTTCGCCAATGCCGAGGTTCTTTGCCTTGCTGATGACGTGGCGCGCGAGATTGGGGTCGAGCGGGTTCTCCTTGTCGTGGATGCGCGCGGCAAGCTTCTTCATGAGCCCCATCTGGTCGGACTCGTCGAAAATGCTGAAGTTCTCCTTGTAGCCAAGGAGGTGGGCATGGCGGCGCAGCATCCGCACGCAGAGGGAATGGAAGGTGGAGAGAGTGATCTGCTTGGCCTGCTCGGGATTCACCATGCCCCCGACGCGCTCCCGCATCTCCTTGGCGGCCTTGTTGGTGAAGGTGACGGCCAGGATCGAGGAGGGATCGGTTCCCTGCGCGACCAGCCAGGCGATGCGCGCGGTGAGCACGCGGGTCTTGCCCGTGCCCGCGCCGGCCAGGATCAGCAGCGGTCCCTCCCCGTGCGTGGCGGCGCGGTACTGCTCGGGATTGAGATCGAAGAGGCGGAAGGAGGACACGGACCCTGGGAGATGGAGGATTGGAGCTGGAAGATGGGGAGGGGCAGAGTAATCGGAAAGCTTTTCCCGAGGAGGCCAAAAACTTATTCTTTTCTCCGCGCCTCTGCGTTCGTACTCGCTTGCTCCCGCAAGGCTCGCCCTTTGGGTCTACCTTCGGTGGCTATAACTCGCCTTTCCCAAAGGCTCGTTTCAGCGGGAAAACTATTTTTCTGTCTTTAGCCCCGCCGAAAATTCGCGAACGATCCGCGGATAGAGTTCGTGCTCGGCGACCTGAATGCGGGCATGAAGCGACTCGGCGGTGTCGCCGGGCAGGACGGGAACGCGGCTCTGGCCGAGGATCGTTCCCGTATCGACGCCGGCATCGACGAGATGGACAGTGCAGCCGGCCTCGGGTACCCCGGCCTCCAATGCCTGACGCCATGCCTCGAGTCCCCGGAAAGCCGGAAGGAGAGAGGGGTGAATGTTCAGGATCCGACCAGGGAAGGCCTCCAGTAAGGGGGCCTTGATGACCCGCATGAATCCGGCCAGCACGACGAAATCGACCTTCGCCTCCCGGAGCAGGCGGACGAGTTCCTCCTCGGCCTCGGGAGCCATCTTCGTACGGAAGGGTCCGGGAGGAACGAAGTGCGCAGGAATTCCGAATTCCCAGCCAAGAGAGAGGATGCCCGCCGTCTCAATGTCGGAGAGGACGATCGCGGGCGTGGCACCGAGGGATCCCGACCTCCAGTCCTCGGCGAGGGCGCGAAAGTTCGATCCCTTTCCGGAGCCGAGGACTCCGAAGCGGGGGACTGGAGATTCCGGGGAAAAAGAAACCCCCGGCAGTTGCGTGCCGGGGGTGCTCATCCCTTGCGGGGGTTGTTGCAAAAGGGTGCTTAGGCGGCGACCACTGGAGCCGCAATAGGATCGACGTTCACACGGCGGCCTGCGCGATCGAAGCGAACCTTGCCATCGACAAGCGAGAAGATCGTGTAGTCGCGGCCGAGACCGACGTTACGGCCGGGCAGATACTTGGTGCCGCGCTGGCGGATGATGATGTTGCCGGCAACCACGCTCTGGTCGCCGAACTTCTTCACGCCGAGGCGCTTGCTGATGCTATCGCGTCCATTCTTGACGCTTCCCTGTCCTTTTTTATGGGCCATGGCTCGTAGGGGTTGGTGAGTGGGTGAAAATTAGGCGGAGATCTTGGTGATCTTTAGCTCGGTGAGTTGGCGGCGGTGGCCAACGGTGCGGTGGTAGCCCTTGCGTCGCTTGAACTTGAAGGCGATCACCTTGTCGTCCTTGTACTGCTCGACGACCTCGGCCTTCACGGAGGCTCCGGAAACGAGGGGGTTGCCGAGATTGACCTTGTCGCCGTTGACGACGAGGAGGACATCGCTGAAGGTGGTCTCTTTGCCGGCCTCGACATCGAGCTTCTCAACGCTCAGGACGTCGCCTTCGGAAACGCGGTACTGTTTGCCGCCGGTCTGGATGATTGCGTAG
>Ga0208105_1000377_pt1 | contig 15383 bp, 19 predicted proteins | sample CryBogCBE16Jul07_FD_184574 | JGI IMG/M metagenome (GOLD analysis project Ga0208105, IMG submission 184574) | Freshwater microbial communities from Crystal Bog, Wisconsin, USA - CBE16Jul07 (SPAdes) | ecosystem: Environmental > Aquatic > Freshwater > Lake | place: Crystal Bog, Wisconsin, USA... | reverse complement strand
AAAATTGAAATCTAAAAAATTGAAATCTAAAAAATTGGAAATAATTGTATAAAAAATAATCTTTATACTATTATTTATTCCTTTATATCTATTTATTTATATTTGTTCCTGCTGGACTTACAGAAGTGATAGTATATTTAGGTAATGGTCTAGATGGTCTATCTATCTTATTTACTTGTGGCTGAATATTATTTTTTTTATCTTCTTTTTGTTGTTGTATATCTGCTTGTGATGGAGCAGAATTAATTAAATCCTTTATTCTTTGTTCTATTGAGATAGGTTTAGGTTTTAATGACATTTATATAACATACAGAAAATAATATTTTCTTATATAAATGAGAGTATCTATATTAAAACCGAAAAATTATGATGAGTTTGAAGATAAAATAGTAGATGTTTTTAAGTTTATGTCACTTACGGATAAATACCATTTAGTAGGAGCGTCATCTCTTAAAACATCGCTGTATGCTACTGATTTTGATTTATACGAAACTTATAAAGGACAAAATGTAAATGAAAAAGAAAAATTGGAATATATTGCTAAAACCTTTAAGGACAAGTTTAAACAGGCAGAAAAAAATCCATTTACCTATATTATTGATTTTAAAGCAGGAGTAGATGACTGTTACGATGAAGAAACACAAAGAAATAAATATATTTTGAGATGGTCTAAAAATGATATGAAAAATGGATATAAAATAATGGGAGATGGTCGTAAAAAATATTTAGAAGAATGCTTATTAGATAAACGCTCTCTCGTGAAAATGGATTTAGTAGCGTATATTAATGGCGTCTTTGAAGAGTTCAGTGAAATATATCTTATTGAAATAAATGGTAAGAAAAATCACGACCCACTTTCTAGAATAGAACTGTATAACAGTATTAAAAAAGATTTTGAAAAGTATGTAAAAAGTAAAAACTATTTCAAAGCCTTACGCCGTTACTACTCTATGTTACGAGTTATGGGAGATAAAAAAGATTACTTGAAAATCTTACAACTTGCTAATTTTTTTAACTCTCAAATTGGATTAGTATATAAATGCAAAGGAGAATTAGAAACGCTATTAAGTGTCATAGAAACAAAGTTTAAAGAAGCACCTATCACACAATTAAGAAATACATTACAAATAATCAAGCAGCAACTTTCTAGTATCTCCATGATTGATTTATCAAAAGATTTACCTAAAATATTTGACACTATTACTTTGGAGCGTACCATAAAAGCCAAAGATATAAAGGAATTAATTAGTTATTTGGATAAAATCTTACTCGCAAATACACCTGTAAAAAGATTTTTGAGTTTGAATATGTTAAAATCTATTCAATCTGAGCACACTAAACTAAAAGGAGGTAAATTACCAATCCATGAAGTACAAGCCTTTCTTAAAGCATCTTATCAAAAAGAAGCACCAGAAAAAATAGATGACTATCTATTAGATAAAGATTTATCCAACGACGATGTAAAAACTTATTATAATCCTCAAACAAAAGAAGCAGCAGTAGTTCATAAAGGAACGCAAGGTACTTTAGACTGGGGAAATAATGCGGTTTTTGGATTAGGCGGAGTAGAAGGTTACAAATTGACACCAAGATATAGAAATGCGGAGCGAATACAGAAGGAAGCTGAGAGCAAATACGGAGCGAAAAATGTAAGCACATTAGGACACTCACAGGCTGGGCTACTGGCGGAATTGTTAGGCAGAAACTCAAAAGAAATAATAACTTATAACAAGGCGACTAATCCATTTGGGCTACGAGTTACAAATAAGAACCAAACCGATATTAGAACTACTGGAGATGTAGTAAGTGCGGCACAGTATCTCAATCCTTTTAACTGGTTTAAAAAACCTTACGCAGACAACGCAAAAAATATTACTATCAAGAGCAACGCAACAGGCGTAGAAGCCCACAATATGGAACAATTATCGTTATTAGACCCTAATATGATGGTAGGAGAATAAATAAACCGTCATCTTTTATTAAAAATCATTATCAAGATTATTTTTAATTCAATTTTTTATTACTTTTTTGAACCAAATATAAAGAAAAAACCTTTATATAATCTCATTCCTTTCTTTTTTTCCAAGATTTTTTATAGAAAATGAAAAACAGACAAAACGAATAAAACAGCGAATATTCAAAATGTCTAAAAATCAAAATCCAAAATACTTTTAGGGTAAAAAAAGAATAAATATGTGATATTATATATGGCGGTAATAGATAATCCTTTATTGTATGAAAAAGCAAAGCGTATAGCAGACGCAAAATATAAAAAACCAAGTGCTTATAAGAGTGGGTTTATTGTAAAGACTTATAAACAAATGGGAGGAACATATACAGAAGATAAGAAACCGAAGAACTTACATACATGGTTTAAAGAACGATGGAAAAATATTGCCCCTAAAGGTTATTATCCAGTAATGCGTCCAACAAAAAGAATAAATAAAATGACACCATTAACACCACAAGAAATAGATTACATCAATTTATTAAACCAAATACACCTTAAACAAATCATAAAGGGAACAGCCAATTTACCGCCTTTTATTGGAAATATATAAAAAAAAATCTTTATATAATCTCATTCCTTTCTTTTTTTCCAAGATTTTTTTTAGAAAATGAAAAACGGACAAAACGAATAATTCGTGTTTTATTCGTTTTGTCCAAAAATCAAAATCCAAAATACTTTTAGGATAAAAAAAGAATAAATAAAGGAAGGTTTTATAATCTTTACTAGGATTTTTAATATTTTGTATATTTATAACTATGGAACAACAAATACTAGACGCATTAAAGGCGAAAGGAGTAAGAGATAGTTCAATTAAACTTTATATTTCCAATTTAAGGAGATTGAACGAAGGGCAAGAGTTAAAAAATCTTTCTTTTTTGAGAAATGTAAAAGTAGTAGAAGATAAAATTAGTCATCTCAAACCAACTACTAGAAGAAGTTATTATATTGCAATAAGTACTGTCTTGAAAGATTTACCAAACACAGAACAAATATTACCACTTTATTATGAGAAGATGATGGAGATGAATAAGGAATTAAAGGTAAATAATGAAAAATCTTTATCTCAAACTGAAAACTGGAAATCACAAGAAGAAATAGTACAAAAATGGGACGAATTAAGACAAGAGATAGATTTAAAGAAAACGAGAAATATTACAGAAGATTATTACCGTAAGGTTTTAGATTTTTTTATTTTATCTCTTTATGTTTTACAAGCACCAAGACGAAATATGGATTACCAAAATAATTTTATTGTGAAAAAATGGAATGATAAAATGATAAAGGATATAAATTATACCGATATTTTTAGAAAAATGTTCGTGTTTAACAACTACAAAACATCAGGTACTTATTCATCTCAAACTATAAACTTGTCACCTGAATTACTACAAATATTTAATTACTATTTAAAATTACACCCTTTACGGAATGAGTTGAAAGAAGGGAAGGCTATTCCTCTTCTGTGCAGTTACAAAGGACACGCCTTTACCAAAAACAACGATATAACAAGAGTTTTACAACGCATATTCAAGGCGAAGATAGGAGCCAGTATGTTAAGAAATATTTACCTGACATCAAAATACGCAGGGGTATTAGACGAGTTAAAGAAAGACACCGCAAATATGGCTACTTCTATGAGTACAGCAGAGAACCAATACATAAAAGTATAAAGGATAATTCTTTATACAACTCATTCCTTTTCCTTTTTTCCAAGATTTTTTTTAGAAAATGAAAAATGGACAAAACGAATAATTCGTGTTTTATTCAAAATGTCTAAAAATCAAAATCCAAAATACTTTTTAGGTTATTTTTTTGTAAATATGTAAAGATTTTTTATATATTTATGTGATTGTATAAAGAATTATCCTTTAACTGTATAAAAAAACCTTGTGTTTTTACATATTTTTTACCCTAAAAGTATTTTGGATTTTGATTTTTAGACAAAACGAATAATTCGTGTTTTATTCGTTTTGTCCATTTTTCATTTTCTAAAAAAAATCTTGAAAAAAAATAAAATATTACAAGGATTTATATATATGATTAGATTATTACGAAGTTTAATAGTAGTAGCATTTATTACTCAAAATAGAAATATTTCTATACCTTATTCAGTCACACATACTCCATCTATAAAACCAACATACTACTATGAACTACAGTTAAAAACGCCGAAACAGATAAAGATATAAAGAATAAATCTTTAACTACATAAAAAAAGAAGGAATATTCATTTTATTTATCCTCTAAAAATTGAAAATGAGTTTTCAGAAAATTGATTTTCAAAAAACGGGGGTTAATTCAAAGGGTTTTACATAACTATATAAAAAAACCTTGTGTTTTTACATATTTTTTACCCTAAAAGTATTTTGGATTTTGATTTTTGGACAAAACGAATAAAACACGAATTATTCATTTTGTCCATTTTTCATTTTCTAAAAAAAATCTTGGAAAAAAGGAAAGGAATGGATTGTATAAAGGTTTTTTCTTTATTCTTTTATGTAGTCCCATAAGAGAGCAAGAGCATAATAACCTTTTGAACCTATATTATTTGCTTCTTTATAGTGTCTTTTGATGTAATACATTCTTCTTTTTCTTGCAGTACCTTTCGGTAATAGTCCCCAATTTTCTAATTTGGTGTATAAAAAGTAATCGCTGTAACCAAGGTCACCTATGGAACAAATATAATTACCGTTCCAATCTAAAACATCTATTTTATGTAATCGGTCTGTAGATGGTCTTACTTTAACGCCTAGTACGGTTGCTATTTGTTTGGTCTTTCTTGAAATAGGATAATATGGTAGATTATTCATTATATTATAAATCTATATTTTCTTTTTGTATATATAGAAATGAATAATAAACAACGAATAGAACATTTAAACAGCATAAAAGAGCAACTTGCTAAAAATATGAGTGACACGGATATTAAATATTATTTAGGAGATTGTGTAATAGTGTATCCTGATTTAAAAAAATACAAAAATATTTTTGAACTATTACCTACTGATAAATCCTACAAAGTTATACTACTTGAAACAAAAAAGAATTACGGTCATTTCTTTTGTATATGCCGTTATGGGAACAATTTGGAAACTTTTGACTCATACGGTAGGTCAATTAAAAAAGAGTTTTCCTATGTTCCAAAAATGATACAAAAAATACTAGGTGAAAAAGAAGATGAATTAGATAATTTGATGGATACAGCCCCTGAAGATTTTGATATTATTTATAACAATCACAGATTACAAAGCCCAGCGGAGAATATAAATACATGTGGTAAGTGGTGTGTCTTTAGATTACAAATGTTAAGAGATTTAGACTACACATTAGAAGAGTTTTTAGGATATGTTGAAAAAGAATGTGAAGAGAGAGGCTGTCCCCCTGATGTATTAGTTTGTAACTTTGTAAAATAAATTATTTGTGGTAAATTAAAAATCTGTTGTTATAATAAATGTTGAATATTGAAGATATTGGAGAACCAATCGCTATTATACAAAAACCAAAGGACAAAGGGCGTAATATGGTTGTAAGTATAAATGATACTATAAATGTGAAAGCATTAAAACCATTTACACGCTTGAAATTAGAAGATGACTCAATATTTATGCCTATTCCAAATCCAAACAAAGAACGAACAGTATTTTTTGTGAGCGGACAAAGTGGTAGTGGTAAATCTTATTTTACTGCTGAATGGGTGAATAATTATAAAAAAATGTATCCTGATAATGATGTTTATTTATTTAGTCCTTTGTTAGAAGATGAGAGTATAGATAAAATAAAAGGATTGAAAAAAGTAAAAATAGATGATGATTTATTAACAAGTGAATTAAGTACCCAAGATTTTCCTAATAGTTGTGTCATTTTTGATGATATAGAGGCTATAAGTAATAAAAAATTGAAAGAGAAAGTATATTCAATCTTAAATAGTATTTTGACTACTGGAAGACATACACATACTAGTTGTTTATTCTTATCTCATCTTGCGACAGCAGGAAACGACACAAAAATAATATTAAATGAAAGTCACGGAGTAGTATTTTTTCCGAATACTATGGGACTGCGAAGCTTGAAATATTTATTAGAATCGTACTACGGTATGGATAAAAACGAAATAAAGAGAATAAAAAATCTTCAATCAAGATGGGTATGTATTATTAAAAGTTTTCCAAAAGTGGTAATATCACAGAAGGAGATATATATTCCAAGTAAAGTAGATATACTTTAAAATAGAAGATTTTTAATATTTTGTAATAATATAAATGAGTGATAAATCTAACGAACCTTTTATAGGAAGAATATATATTATAAGAACTTTACCTGAAGAAGGTGAGGAAGAAGAAATATGTTATATCGGTAGTACGAAATTGACACTAGACCACAGACTAGCGAGCCATATTTGTTCTTATTATAGTAAAAGTAAAATGAGATGTTCTAGCGGAAAAATCTTCAGTTCAGGACAAAATTACGGTATTTATTTGTTAGAAGAAAAGACATTTACCGATATAGAAGAGATGTTACTGTTAGAAAATAGGTATATGTTGCAATTTCCTAACCGTGTAAATAAGAGAGCGAGTATTTTAGATGATACAGCAAAAGATACAGCACATAATAGATACGAAAAGAAAAACAGAGAGGCAAGAAAAGAAGCAAAAAGGGCGTGGTATTACAAAAATAAGGAAAAGAAGAGATTGACACAGAGCCAAGTAACAGTAAAAATAGAGGAAAAGGAACAAGACGAAGAACAGATACAAAAAATAGACCCAAAAGAATTAGTCCCTGTTGAATTGGTGGAAGATGATTATGATATTTAATAAAAAATGATATAAAGGATATTTTTTATATTATTTAAAATATTTAGAAATAGTATAGAATGGTAAAACCAGCAAAATATACAGAAGAAGAGAGAAAGGCATTACAAAAAGAAAGAATGAGTAAATGGTATGAAAATAATAAGGCGAATTGGTGCGGAAAGATGAAGAGAACTTATTATGAAAATAAATTAGGAAAAGAAAAAGTGGAAGAAATAATAAGGAAACACAACGGCGATTTAGTGACAGCATTAATAGAGTTAAAAGTGTTGGTTCAAATAAAAAAGATGCCTGAAAGTAATTCTTATGACATCATTTTAGAAAAGAATATACCGCAACAATAAACAACGAATTAGGAGAATGGAAATAATATATTTATTTTTGGAATTAAAACGATATAAAGATTTTTTTTTATATAGTTATATAATATAGGAAAAACCAAAAACCAAAGATGGCGAAATTATTTAAATGTTCTTTATGTGATTACAGAGCAACTTTAAAAACTAACTTTGATAGACATATAGAAAGTAGTAAGCATCAAAAAAGAGTAACAGAATGTAATATTAGTGAGGCTAGTTTTTTAACGGAAACAACCAGTACTACGGAAAATCTAAATAATGATTTAGAAGGTTTAACAAGTGTGACAACTTGTAGTAGTAGTAGTTCAAAGCCTTACAAATATAAAAAGAGATTGAGTAAAAATGAACTGATGGATAAAGAAATAGAACTTTATAAATTGAAATTGAAATGTTTAGAGTTAGAAAGGGGATTAGTTCCGTCACAACAACCTTTACAACAACCTTTACAACAACCTTTACAAGAAAAACAAAATATACAACTAATTATACAAGATGAAAAACAAGAAGAAGAACAAGAAGAAGAACAAGAAGAAGAACAACACGAAGAAATAAAACCTATTGTATACAATGACTTTGTAAATAATCTAAATGAATATTTGAAAGACAACAAATATTTAAAAAATAAAAACGGAGTGTTCTATTTAGATTTAAATAATGATTTAGATAGTAAAAAACCAAAAATATTAATTGAAAATATAATAAAAGATTTATTTACGAAAATTGACAAACATTTATTACCTATTAGATGTATTGATACTAAAAGATTAAAGTTTAAAATATATGATGGTGATAATATTGTAAATATAGAAGATAATACAAAAACTTTTAAGAAATTACTAAACGAGTTTGTAAAATATTTTATGAGAGGATTAGATATAAAAAATAAAGAGTTTGAAAAATGCGAGTTATTTCAATTAGGACTACTAAATGGAAATTACGAGTGGAGAAGTGACAACGCAGATATTTTTTTATCTTGTATTTGTGAGTATAGTATTGATAATTTTATTAATTTATTATCCAAAGTTTGTAAATATTAAAATATTATATTAGTATGTATTAGATATTAATATAATGTATGATAAAAATTACGAAGTTCAAAGCGTTCTATTTAGTAAAGATGTGTATAGTGTGCAACAAGCGATAAATTGGATATTGAAAAATAATTACAAAATCAAAAAGTTAGATGAAACAGAACATTATTTAAGATTTAGACAATTATCACCACAAACATTAAGAAGACACGGATATATACATTTTAGAACAATAAAGATAGGAGAAGGAATAGATTTACTCATAGCGTATAGACATTTACATATTTAATACAAAATAAAATACAATTTGTTTTATCTTTTTTTCTAGAAAAAAATAAAACTATATATTATAATCAAATGATAAGACTAGCAGATTTACACCCTGAAGTTAGAGATGCGTTAAGAAGCAGACTAGTACATAAAATTAGAGGAGAGATGCCTTATGATATGTATCCTATGGGCGGAGCGATGTCAGGAGGAGCAGACGAACTAGCCTTAACATCTAGTAGTGCTAGTACTTTTCCAGTTAGTTTAGAACACGAAGGAGGTTCTTTATTTCATTCATTACTACCAGGTATGAGTGGTAGTAGATTTATCGGTTTAGGAATGTCAGGAGGAAAAGTAGGTAAAATGTCACGAGGAAAACATACTGTAGGTAAAGTTACGAAGCGTGATAAAGAACATATTATAGCCGCATATCCAAGAATCGTAATTGCTTACCAACAAAAAGGAAAGCGTGTCCCTTGGAAGCAACTAAAAGAACATTTGGTTATGGGCGGTTCCATGTCAGGAGGTCGTGGAGGCATAGGAAAGTTTTTCAAACATCTAGGTCAAGAAATACACCACGGTTTAGATGTTGCAGGAAGTTATGCTAAACATCATATTTTACCTGAAGTAAAAGCAGGACTACAAAAAGCAGGACAAGATATTACAAAATACGGAGTAGATAAATTAAAAGAAGGAGTTACAAAATACGGAAAAGAAGCAGTTGATTATTTAGGAAAACACGCCGTAGATTTTATTACTAACCCTGCTGTTGATGCTGGACTAGAAGATGCGGCAGAAGTTGCGTTAGTAGCAGCAGGATTACATAGAAGAAGAGGAAGAGGAAGAGGAAGAAAACCGAAAATGTCAGGTAGAAAGAAGGAAACCGAACGAGGACTAATTGTAGGTGATATTGTGCGTAAAACTGGAATGTCACTACCACAAGCAAGTCATTATGTAAAAGAATACGGTTTATACTAGACAGCTTAACAAAAAATATTTTATGTTGTTATATTAAATAATGCCTTTAGTGAAAAGTGCCTTTGTATCAGGAATGTATGGCGATACATCATTCGTAAAAGCAAATATGGAAACATTTAATAGAGAAAGAAAAAACGCAGGGTTAAATATTTCAAGCACACCAAGATTAGGAGCACCTACTCGTAGTGAAAGTGTAAAACAAGTTACAACTTATTTAATTGAACTTGATTTAATTATTTATAACCTTATCATTATTTTACGAACACTTGGTAAAAGATTTATAAATGAAATTGGAGAATCAAGTAGAACAATTGGTACTATGGTAAGTAAAGGAATGGATATAATAAATAAATTACTTGTCACAGTTCGTACTAGTAATTTTAAATCAGGAGGACTAGCAAATAGTACTCTTGCTACGAAACAAAAATTACAAGGTACGATAAATAGTCTTTCAAGAAATATTAATACACTTGGTACTAGTATAGATAGAATATTCGAAGAATTAAGTTCAACATTACTGCGTGATGCTAGAAGTAAAGAACCTTCTAATATAATGGATATGTTTAGTGCAACAAATATAGAAAATCTTTATATTGAAGTAAAAGAGAATATTATACCATTTATACAAGCAGCATTAAACCAAAGTCAAAGTACTTACCAAGCGTCTTTATCTCGGTTTGGAGGATTGAAAGGAAGAGTAGGGGCTAAAATAGAATCCAACTTACAAGGAGGCGGTATATTAATGTCCCCTGAACCATTTTATTTTAACAAAGATAGATACGACCCTATGAAAAGATTTTTATAATTTGAAAATTGAAAATGATATAAAGAAATATTTTTATATCACTAATAATAAAGAGAGATGAATATAATAACAAATTATAAAAGCACAACAAGTTACGGAGAATTAACTTATTATTATTTTTGGGCGATGAATCGTGAGAAATATTTACCGAAACATAAAAGTTCTTTTAGAGCAGTAACAAAAGAATTAGAATCGGTAAGGAGATGGGACAAAGAATAAGATTATTACACGAGATTAAAAATATATATTATTATTTTGAATAATATACATTAATACAGTATTGGAATAATTTTAAAATTATTCATCATCTTTATATAAATATGAAAAATCTAATGCGTTTTATGAAAAATATACATTATTAATTTGTTTGAATAATGTATATTATTACACCTTTGTAATAATCTTATCTATTTCAATTTTTTTATTGGAATAATGGAATATAATAAGCAACTCCATTTATAAATACTTCAATATTTTCCGTTGTGGCTGTACTAAATGTTCCTGACACTATGCTAGATGAATTATTATAACTCATACCGTTTCCTGAAATAGTAATGTTATTTCCATTTTCAAAATATAATATAAAATATGGTACTCCTCCTAAAGTTTGGTTAGTCCATACCTCATTTCCTCCATTTGCGATAGTAACATAAGCACCTGCTCCTCCTCCTCCTAGTATTCCTTGAGTTGCTGTATTTCTAGGAGCATCTGTAACACCACCTTTATTAAATACTACTGATGTTTTACCTATTGTTAAGTCGCTTGGACTTCCTGTACCACCTGACCCTCCTTCTGCCTCAATTAGGTTTATCAATGGTGATGATTTTAATATACCATTGCTTCCTGCTGTTCCTTCTCGTGAGAGTATTACAGAAGTAGTACCAGTTGTTTCTACTGTTCCACCTGCTCCTCCTAATCCTGGTATATTTTCTACTCCATTCGCTCCTGGGCTTCCTGCATAACAATTTACAGTATAGTTTAATGTTCCATCGTAATAATCTAATGATGCCGAACCATCTTTACTAAATAAAGTAGCGGTAAGTATTGCTGTGTCTGTAATAGGAATATTTTCGCCATAAGCAAGACCACCTGAACCACCTCCTCCTCCTGTATATGCGTTATATGTCAGGAATGGCGGAGGTATTAATGTGCTGTTTGAAAACCCCTGCCCTCCTTCTCCTCCTCCTGCTACACAATAAGCAGTAACAAGAGTAGGCGTAGCAGAGTTAGTTTTTACAACAATATTTATAGATGAATCTATACCGATTGCTTCTGCTATATTTTGAGTATAAAAAAAATTAGCACCAGCATTTATTAATACTCCTGATGAATCAATACCTCCCTGTGTTATTTCTATTTGCGGTTCTCTTGCTCCTAATGGTTCTAAAAATACGGCTGATGCGTCAAACTGTACAGTATTCGGTATTTCTGTCGGAATTAGATTACCTGCTGAAATATCATTTAGAAAAACAATATTAGAAGACAAGTCTAAACCATTTTGATTAAATACACCGATATATGCGTTTCCGTTCAGTTGTGTTATTACAGTCTTATTATACGGCTGACCGTTACTAACACCTGCTACATCATTTACTATTAAACCTCCTGTTTGTATTACTAAATCTATAGCACTTGATACACTCATTATATATAAATGAATATATTTATTTTGATATAGGTATTTCTAAAATATCTGTCTTATTTATATCTAATTCTATTTTTCCCTCTGTATTTTCTTTTAGTTCAATATCAATATTTAAGGCTTCATTTTTCATTTCTATTTCCGTGTCGTGTAAAGAAAACTCAAAGCCAAAACATTTAGAACGAATAGCATAATGACTTCCTACAACAGCAGTAACTACAATACTTATGATTGATAAAATAGTAGGTATATCAATCATTTATAATATAATACTATAATAAAAAATATTACTCTATATTATATTACTGATATGTCACAACTAAATAAAAATAAAAATCATATCGCAAACGCAGATAAGATTTATTACGACATCAATATAGCTAATACCATTTCAAGTACCCAAGCATTACCATTTATCTATTTTAATGAAACTAGAAGTATTCCTTATTTAAATGTACCTGAAGATTATTATTTATCAATTGTTCGTTTCTCAATTGATTCACCTGTAAGTATTATTCCTACTTTTGTACCACTTTTAGAAACAAATGTATTAAGTCCTAATATTACCGCATATCAATATCAATTTTACTGTGTTGATACGAATAATGTCACATTTTATAGTGATGCTTATAATGTTGTATGGCAACCACAGGACGTTTCATTACCACCACCAGCAACTCCTCCAAATAACGAAACGAGATATAGCGACCCTTATTACTACTGTTACACTTATAACTACTTTCTAGCACTCATTAACGCACAAATAGCGACTAATTTTTTGGCTTTTATAAATAAACTTACTCAAGATGACGACGCAGTATTCGGTGATGTTGGTTTAGTTCCTCCTTTATTTGAATATTCTAATGTAGATAATTTATTTACCGTTACTTTTGGTAGTAAATGGAATCTAGGTAGTCTTTACCAATTACCCGCAACCGTTGCTACTCCTTCCTTTGCTCTAGCATTAAATCCTGCGATGATGCAGTTATTTAGTGGTTTAAATTATAGTCTTGCTGGTTTAGGAACACTTCCAGTACAAGGAATATTACCAAACTTTTATGTTATACAAGTAGATTACTTCTCCAAAAACTCAATAACATACGAATATATAGATGCCTCAAATGTAGGCGGTACTTATTCTTATAATATTAATTCTATAAATGGTTATTTTGTTACACAAGAATTAAGCAGTACTTCCTTATGGACTCCTATAAGTTCCCTCTGTTTTATTTCAAATACTTTACCAATAGAACCGAATCAAACTAGTAAGCCTCTTATTTATGAATACGGGCAACAACTTAATAACCAGTCTAATAACGCTGTGAGTGCAAACATCATTACAGATATTATAGCAAATACAGGGCAGTATAGCAATAGTTTAATTTATGAACCTACAGCACAATACCGACTTATTTCTTTGACTGGAAACTCTCCTTTAAATAATATTGATGTTTCGGTTTATTGGAGAGACCGTATAGGAGTATTACACCCTTTTTTATTAGGTTCAGGTTGTAACGCCACTCTTAAAATATTATTTACCAAAAAGGAAACAGAAGAATATAAGTAATTATAGAAAAATTGAAACAAAATATTTTATTATTTTATCTCGCAATATAATATAATAAATGTCATCATTCAAGACAGTTTTAATTAAGGCTTCTGAAATCGCCGATTTAACTAGTGAGGAAACTTTCGCCGTTGTATCGGGACCAAGTGAGTTTACCCAATATCAAGTAAGTTATAACGCCGCTTCTCCTTCCAATTTATCCTTTTCCGTTCAAGTTCCTAATGAAAATGTTGTAATTGACCGAAATGTACAAATACAAGGTGGCGTAGCATTTACCATTAAGGCTACTATGACTCCTTCTAATTTTTCTTCTACTGCTCCAGTCATTAATTTAGGACAAACTGACGCTTTCGGTGCTTTCCCGATTAACTCCTTATTTCTTACTAGTTCATCTACTATTAATAATGTAAATGTTTCTACCAATACCCAAGATGTCTTACCAGCCTTATTAAGAATGAATGCTGCTAGAGAGTTATACCGATACTCTTCTACTACTCCATCTTTACCAGACCAAGCTTACGGTGTATTTTCTCAAGGTGTAGGAGCAAATAACAACCCACTAGCAGGATTTAATACAAATGGATACGACGAAGATATGGCTCCTCGTGGTGCTTGGAATGTTAATATTTCCAATATTACCCATACTTATACTGTTAGTGGTAATCCTACTATTGATTCTAGTTTATTTTGGAACGCTGGAGCAGATTCAGGAACAAATCAAACCTGGGTTATTGAATGTAGCGGATTCTTTACCGAACCTTTGTTATGTTTAAGTCCTTTTACTTATTCTAATCCTGAATACAACGCACAAGGATTACTCGGCATACAGAATATGTCATTTGTTTTTAACTTGGATACAAACTGTAAAAGATTTTGGAATACTGCTAATGCTATTACTCCTTCTTCTACAAGTACAACTTATACCCCATCTTGGATTAGTGGTGTTACTCTTGGTAATTCTTCCTATCCTCAAGCATGGATTAACCCACAACTTCTATTTAATTTCCTATCTTTACAACCTAGCGACGAAGTTAGTACTAAAAATGTATCTCCTTACTATGAATTACCAAGATATATTACTACAGGACAACCTACTTTAGATGGAGCAGATTTTACTAGTGATTCAGGTTTAACCAACTTTTTAAACTCTGGAAGACAACTCGTAAGTACTACTATTCAATTAAATAGTATTCCTGATTTATTCTTTATTCAGGCTAGAGTCCCTATGTCCGCCCAAAATCAAGCCAATACCTCCTCTTTCCTTACCATTTCTAATGTTGTCATTTCATTTAACAACAAATCAGGTATTTTGAGTTCTGCTACTCAAGCGGATTTATGGCGTATCAGTCGTAAATGGGGTTCTCAACAAAACTTTAATGAGTTTCAAGGTTACGCCCAAATTAATAACAACTCTACAGGAGCTGGAAGTATTGTTTCTACAATTGGTTCTCTCTTTGTCGTTTCTCCTACCGATTTTGGATTACCTGATTATTTAGCCCCTGGTTCTATTGGAAACTTTAATTTTTCCGTTACTCTTACTGTTAGAAATCAACTACCTTATGCTGTTACTCCTGAAATTGTTGTAATTTGTAAAAATGATGGGTTACTCGTTACGAACGCTGGAGTGTCATCTACTTATCTAGGTATTCTTACTAAGGAAATGGTTTTATCAACCAAGGCTGAAAAAGCAGTAGACCCAATAACTACTGTTGAATACGAACGCTTGTGCGGTGGTAAATTATTAAACCGTATTAAATCTGTTGCACACAAAATGCGTAAGCATCATAGAAAGCATCGCGATTCACTTGAATACTTGGAAGAACACAGACATAATAAACATCACAAAAAAAACCCATTATCTTCCTTACTTCGTTAAATAAAATTGAAATCTAAAAAATTGAAATCTAAAAAATTG
>Ga0208105_1000374_pt1 | contig 15441 bp, 6 predicted proteins | sample CryBogCBE16Jul07_FD_184574 | JGI IMG/M metagenome (GOLD analysis project Ga0208105, IMG submission 184574) | Freshwater microbial communities from Crystal Bog, Wisconsin, USA - CBE16Jul07 (SPAdes) | ecosystem: Environmental > Aquatic > Freshwater > Lake | place: Crystal Bog, Wisconsin, USA... | reverse complement strand
TCAATTTCCAGAGTCCTACATATCCAGTAACTCAGTTATTCCATTCACCGATGTCATTCAATCGTACTACTAACCCATATACAACGGTGGGCGTTAAAGCTTCTGAGTTTTTACAAAATAATTTTGCAAACTCAAATTTTTCAACGCCTGGTTTGCCAAACATGCGTGTTATCCCCAATTCAAGTGATGTCTTTGGCACTTCTACAGCTTCTCATCCACCAGTTTCGAATACACAATCATCAGTTAAGAATTTTTCTTTACCTAACTCTGAAATCGCTGGTTCCAGAAACTCATTCAATCCTGAGAACCTGATTTCGTCCAATTTCACGTTTAATCCAAATCAGTCTTTAGCATTTGGTGTTAATCAATCTTCTAATCAAGATTCTCTTCGGTCAACAGTGTTTCTTCCACCATATCAACAGATAGTTGATTCAAACATTGGAACTCGATCGAATCCGTATTCTTCTATTTCACAACATCTACAATCTCCAGTCGTGAATCCTTTCACATCTTCCAATTCTTTTGCTATGAATCGCAGTGGAGAGCCATCTTCTTTTATGCCTTCAAGTGTTTTGTCGCATTTTCCTGTTATGTCCGTGCCCATGGCTTCTTCCATGCTTGATTCCCAGAAACACAAAGAACAGATATTTCGAACCAGAATTAAGGAGATTACCGATGAAACTTCAAACGTTAAGAAGTGTAATAAGAAGAACTATACTCAGTTTCGTGAAAACGATACTTATATGCCGTGGCGTTCTGGCTTGTTAATGCAGGCTGAAGCTGATTATAACAGCCACCAGGTATATAACCCGTCTTTCGTACCATTGCATGAGCAGTATCCGAAGCCCTCGCCATATGATGCCGAGTTTGAAGGGCGCGTAGAGCTTTATAACGCGGCGGTTGATTTGCATAATGCCTTGGCCTTGAATTATCAAGCGAAAGTCCAGCTTCAGGCACTGGCAATATGCTATGCTATTGGCGAGAATAGGGCTTGTCGAGCGCTTATTCCTCGAGGAGCCGTTGATCCGAGGAAGATTCTTGGTACGTTAGACAGCATGTTTATTGAGAATAATGTATTTACTCAAGGAGACCACATGGTTGAGTTCTTTGGTCTTCGCAAGCAACCCACTGAGGGCTGGGTGGCTTTCTTTGCACGGATCACAAGTGCGAAGTTCGACTTGAAGACTATGCATCAAGTTGACATCACTGAAGAACAAGAGGCGGCTTTGATTCAGAGGAGCTTGCCGAACGAGTATTTATCTATGTATGTGCAATTAGTTGAGTCGGGTAAGCGACTGTCGGATATTAAACAGAAGATTATTGCGTATGAAACTATGGAGAAGCGTCGTAACTCTCATGCGCATGCCAATGCAGTACGAGAGTTTATTGATAGTAAGTATGATCGGCAGCACAATAGGTTGGACTCTCCGCAGTCTGGTCACTGGCGTAATCGTGTGGATCGGCGAGACAGTCGTAGGTCGTTGTCTCCGGCGTCGCATGTGAGATCTGGTAATGCCATGGTCTCGGGTGGTAACACACCGCGAGGAGGGGGAGATTCTGTATTTGGTAACGGTACCCGTAACACAGGACGAGATGGATATCTACAAGGACGAGATGGATATCTACATGGACGAGATGGTGGCCGCAGGCTACCTACCAACGGGTATCGTGATCGATCAAGGTCTCCTTCACCTTACAGTCAGCATGCGACCCGAGCGATGTCTTCTTTTCGAAGATCATTTACGGCTGACTCGTTTAAGGCCAGACGGTCAGGTCAGAGACCGGATGCATCACCATCTCCACAGCGAGGTGGTGGTTTTAGTGCGGGTTCGTCCCGAAGTTCACACCCACGTGCTAGCAGATTTAGCAAAGGTAAGGTAAGTTTCAGGAAGCCGTTAGCACAAACGGCTGTTGATCAGCAGGTAGAGGACGAGGCGCGAGAGGATGTTGAGGATCATCAGCAGGCTGAGGGTATTCACCCGCAGCAAGACGTTGACCCGGATCTTCGGGATTCCTCTCAGCCAGAGGATGACGATATGGATGCTGAGACGCAAGCAGCAATTGCATTTTGGAACACTGGCAAGGTTGTCGGTTCGTCTAACCTAACTATGTCTGTACCACAGCAAGCAGTGTATTTCACTGCTAGCGACAAGGAAGTCGCTGCGTACCGTCAGAGTATGCCGTCTGACCAACAGTGGATGTCTGATGCGGATGTGGCTTACTTGATCCGTAGGCGAAAGCAGGTACAAGCGGAGGCTCAAGTCGCAAAGTCGTATGAGCAACGTAAAGCTAAGGCAGTACGCCAAGCAAGTCGGATTATTGCTCGTCTTGAGCATGAAATAGGTCAGAGGGCCATTGGAGCTGAACCACCCCGTGCGCGCCCTTTCCCGTTTGAAGATGATGCTCAAGCAGCTCATCTTCAGAGTATTCGTGACCATGATCAGCGTATGGATCGGAAAAGCACGAAACGTTCTCGTGATCCAGATTCCATCCCTGACGACGCGAGCCACGATATGGACGAGCCAAGGGGTGGTGATTTCATTGAGGAATCGGAGGTTCATCATGCCACAGATGTTGACTCCGAGTCAGAATTTGTAGACTGTGCGGATCCAGGATCAGAAGATGGTAACCATTCAGGCGGTGCTGTACGCCCAGTCCTCAGACTTCGTGGAGGGTGTGCGGATTTCAATGATGGTGTTGAAGAGGAAAAGGAGATGCCTGAAGGATATACACCGTCTTACGATGATCAGGACGATGAACATGACGGTATGATCATCGGTGTTCATCGTGCGTGGATACAAGAGCCAATCGATCGTCTTCAAGAGGGTGTCTGGTCTCATGTCGTGGAAGGTAACACAGTACATACTGGTATTAATTGGTCTGCTCGTTATGTAGGCGTTCCTGGCGCGATGTACAGTAACGGTAAACCTATTACCTTTCGTGCTCTCCTCCGTATCCATGAGGAAGCCACGAAAAACTTTGTCACGTCGGACTTCAGTAGACTGTGGACCACGCCTGTGACCCCAGTGCATCGCACGATATCGTTTGTTTGTCCTCGGTCGCTAAGTGTGGAAGCTTGGGATGTACGCTCCCTTCATAGGTTAGCGCTTCATGACCCAGTTTATTCAGAAGAGGCATGGGTCGACCACACAGCAGACTGGGGAGATAATGATACGGTTGCTTCGCGGACGGCGTTGCTACAGCAACTATGGGACGACCATGCGGCTTCAGTCCGTGCAAGTGTTCCTTTGGATCTTCGTCTTGGTCATCGCGACAAAGCTCTTAAAGACGCTATGACTCAAGAATGGCTACTGGCTAGACTACGCGAGGATCAGGACTCGTCTCACTTTCAACACTGGTTTCCTGTACCATTACGTCTGTGTATTGAGGAAATGCCTGGTATTGAAAAGACCCCACCTACTATGGCACCTGATGTTACTATAGGTTCCCTAGAGTGGACACTGTTGAATAGACCTCGTTTTGATGATGGTCTCGGTGAAGTTGGCTACTTCTCTGCTGTTCCTGGTACCGCAGCGATGTTTAATGCCCCAATTCATGGTTTTGAGTTGGATATGCTGCGTCGGCGTAGCATTAGGTATGATAGTCAGAGTGCTTCTGATTTCATTCGGGAGTATAGAACGACGTGGATACGTTTGCCTGACATGACTGAATATCCGGTTGGTGTCTTCATGACACAGGACGAGGTTACACTGGGTATACAGTACTGGCGTTGGTACCGAACAGGTAAACACTTTTATCGTCGTGTTAATCAAGTCTATGTCGAAGTCGACCCTTCTGATGGTCAATTGGAGAGGCACAAGCTCTTCTATCGAGCCTGTCTTCATCGCCAGCTGCGTAGCAGACTTGTTGCACCTGATGAAAGTGGTATGTCTTTTAGCTGGAGAGAGAGTAATCTAATTGATCGACCAGAGGACGGTAGAGTCCCTCGACCATCACCAGCTTGGACGGATTCTCCACTACCCGATGATACTGGGTACGATATTCAACATCCGTACCCAATGGTAAGACCACCATTGGCAGTGATGCTTCGTCACTATTACTCTGAAACTCGGATGCTTGGGATTAACATAGAGATTCCAATGTATTCTGCCCATAGTCAGACAGTCCAGGACTATCATAAGAGATGGCCTGACTTGGATGCTGATTTTAAAGGTAATTTTCGTGACTATCGTGTTCCACAGATCCAGTATATAACCCAGACATTTGTGGAGTGCTGTGATCAGCATTGGCAGTGGTGTCGGTGTGTATGCAACATTACGATGCATTCAGCGTGTTGTTTTCCAGTAGATACCTTGGCTGATGATGAGATCGTGCGCATTCGCTGTGTAGAGATCCCACCAGTAGATGGAAATGTACATGCCACTGTCATACCAGTTCTTCGGAAAGGTGTTCTTAGTTCGGAAAATCGCTGTGAATTCGTGTTGTTTCCCAAGGGACGACATCGCAGTCCCACCCTAGGACATTCAGCACGACTGTACCGGAGTTACATGGGTCCAATCCCATCCAATCTAAATGACAAGGATCCAGTAATAGAGGAGTTCACAGCTGAGCTACAGGACGCTCGTAGCCACAAGATTGTGTATGTCATTGGTGAATATTGTCGTTTTCACCATGTACGTATTGATAGGTGCGGATGCGGAGTGTGTGAAGAACTTCGAGGGTCATGCGACTCTACGTATTTCTTCAACAGCACTGACGACTATCATTACATTTGGTGTTCGAGGTACGATGTGGTTGTGCCCTGGGTGCTCAACAGTCTTCCAGAACACGCCCTGCTAGGGTATGGTCCGCAACCTCGTGACTACGAACCTTTTGATGGATGGAACGATGACGACTCAGACGGTGACGACGGTGATGATCAAGGTGACGAAGACGAAGACGACGAAGACACTAATCAAGACGATTCCACTTACATGAAGTGGCTGAGAGCTATGCCAAAGGCTTCTAACCTTCATGGTTCGTATAGGAAGCGAAAGGCATCAGAAGACTCTCAGAAGCAGAACAAGAAGTCGAAGACTACCAGCGCCGGAGCGTGTGATGAGCCAATGTCATCTATTGCAAGTGTCACTGTAGTGGAGATCGACAACGTCCATGACCCTTTCACGGCCAAAGTGCAAGCTGATGTCAAGCCCGGACAAGTTGAGGCTACGGACATCATCGCTGACAGTGGAGCAACGAGACACATGTTTCCACATATTGACTATTTTACCAACTATCGTGAGGTGAAAGGCCACTTTGTTCGTGTGGCTAATGGTAAAGTTGTTCCAGCATTAGGCATAGGAGACATTGGACCACTGCGTAATGTGCTTCATGTGCCAGGCTTAGTGTATGCCTTGGTCTCCGAATCAGAGCTGGATCGTGATGGCAAATGGCTTGTGTCCGGCAATGGACAACGTGTGTATTACGAAAGATCACAAAAGGGATCTATTGACTACGGGAAGGTGTTCCTAACGGCAAAACTCAATGGCAAGGGTTTGTATTTGGTAAACCCCATGTTTTTAGGTATGCCTAACCCTGATTACAATTACACTTGCTTTGATGCACTAGCTACGAAGACAGAGGCTGTGGATTTACTCCACAAGACGCTTGGTCATGTATCAGTGGAGCGACTTCAGGACTGGGTTCAGACTGGCCAAGTGAAATGGACTCATGAGTCGCCTCCTGTCAACTTCAAGCGTTTCTCGAGTAAGTGCGTGGCGTGTTCGCTAGCGAAGTCGAAGCGTTCTTCGCATTCAGGCAAGATTCACACGCCAATGACTCCTGGTTCTCTTTTCTACGTTGATGTATGGGGACCGAGTGAAGTGGAGTCACTTCTTCATGGTAACGTGTATACAATTGGCTTCATCGATGCGGCGACGAAGCGGGCATGGCTGTACCAGAGGAAGAAGAAATCGGATATCCTAGCATGTCTCAAGGACTTCTACTCGTCAGTTATTGCCAAGCGCAAGGCGAGTCATGGTCTGCAGGACTTCGTCATTCAGAGCGACAACGGAGAATTCAAATCTGATGAAATTTTGGCGTATCTTCACAGCGTAGGCGGCGAGCGACGCACATGCTGTGCTTACACCCCAGAAATTATGGCGTTCATTGAGAGGCTTTGGGGAATCATCAATAACATGGCCTCTGCGATGATCATTGACAAACAGCTGGACAATGCCTACTGGGAGTATGCTCAGAACTATGCCTTGGATATCTACAACAATATCCCTCCTACGCGCGTGCCTAAAGGTCAGAAGCCGAAGTCACCGAACATGAAGTTCTTCGGGAAGAATGACGATACAAGCCTGTACAGAGTGTTTGGATGTCGAGCATTCGCCAACATACCTAAGGCGAAGAGGAGGAAGAACTTAGGTGCTCGTGCAACTCAAGGCATCTTTATTGGCCTTGACAGGAGCTCTTATCCTGGGTGGTTAATATACTCGCCTGAGTATCATACCACTTACGTGTCAGGGGATGTAACTTTTCACGCTAACGAACGTTATGACCCTTCTTATGCGCAGCATCATGCAGGCGACACAGCCAAGCAGAAGGACTTGTTACCAGTAGAGAGTGTAGAGCGGTACAAGTACCTCATCGATACTTCTCACATCGACCCTGACAACGGACTACTGTACAAAGTTACCAAGGTTGAAGAGAAGACTTATCGAGGACAGGGTACATTCATTGTTGCGTACCGAGCACAAGTTATGGCTGACGGCCGGGTAAGCACGAAATGCGACAAGGATGCCTACCATATTCGAGATATTGAGAAGTACTATGAAGACTACAAGAAGACAGTTCAAGACCAGTTCCCACATGCTGAAGACATAGTGACTAAGGGTGTGTCTACTACGAAGTCATCTACAAGGCAGAGTTCATCGTCGATGTCTTCAGGGGGAGCATCAGAAGTACCAAGCAAGCGGCCACGAAGATCTGTATCCGTGGGGGCCTCGACAGATTTACCTCTGTTTTACTCGGAGGCTACCTACATGCAACAGTCTGTTCTCAACGCATCTGTATGTAATTTGTGTGATGATAACGTGGATAGTGATGCATCGGATGCGGGGGAGCAGAGTTTTTGTGTTGACTCAGCTTTATATGGTGATGCCCTTATGTACCATTGTATGGCAACGGGTACGGCGGAGTCACCTGAGCTGAAAGAGCCCAACACTATCAAGCAAGCGTATGCACTACCTGATAGGGACAAGTGGCGCGAAGCAGTCGAAGCGGAATTGGAGATGATTCGTCAGTTTAACGTGTTTTCACCTCCAGTCAAGCTACCACCAGGTGCCATACCTCTGTCATCCCGATGGGTTTTCAAGCGGAAGAGAGATCATCTTGGCAATGTAGTCAAGTACAAGGCCAGACTTACTCCTCAGGGATGCTATCAGCACTTCGGAGTAGATTATTCCGACACGTATGCACCGGTGGCAAGGATGGCTACTTTACGGTATGTGTTAGCGCTGGCGGCTCTACTTCAGCTACAGACTAGCAGTTGTGACTTCACGAACGCCTTCTTGAATGCGGAGCTGAAGGAGGATGTGTACGTTCATGCGCCTCCGGGCACGCCTCCGTTACCAGAAGGTTATGTATTCAAGTTACAACGAGCACTTTATGGACTGAAACAATCACCGAGAGAGTGGAATCACACTCTTAATGCATTCATGACCAAGGAGTGCGGGTTTCGGCAGTTGCAATGCGAGAAGTGTCTGTACATCAGACAGCATTCTGATGGTTCATATATGCTTGTCTGTATGTATGTTGATGACCTTGTCATTGCTTACTCACATCGTTCAATGCTTGAGTCGTTCCTTGCAAAGGTTAGGAGCAAGTTCAAGATAACGCAGACTGATGACTTGCAGAAGACACTGGGTTTCCAGATAGAGAGGACCAAGACAGGGGGAGTCTTTATGCATCAACAGTCGTATATTGCTGATGTACTGAAGCGGTTCGGGATGGACTCCTGCAAGCCTGTCGAGACTCCTTTTGATTATCATGTTCGTCTATGCAAATCAGGAGCATATAAGGCGAAGTCACATATGAGTAGCGCAGCTACTCAGGGGGAGAGAGCGACTTCGTTGGATCAAGAACCTACAGTTAAGAAGAAGAAGGCTACAAAGGCTATTACAGAAGAGAAGATACCCTACAGAGAGCTTATCGGATGTCTACTCTGGATCAGCATGGGTACAAGACCAGATGTGTCGTATGCAGTTAATCAGTGCGCAAGATACTCTTCAGACCCGAAGCCGGAGCACTGGACAGCGTGTCTACGAGTACTGCGGTATCTCAAAGGCACTATGGATTATGGTTTACATTACCACAATCATGAGAGTCATTATCTGGGCCAGAAGACTACGACACAGAGGAAGACTATGGAGGATCTCAAGCAACCATTTTCCTATGCGTCTTCGTACTACCCAGGAGATTCCAAGGTACATATCTTCGGATATTCAGATGCAGACTACGCTAATGATGTGGACAATCGAAGGTCCATCACTGGCTACGTGTTTGTGTTCGCTGGAGCACCACTGTCTTGGAATAGTATGACGCAGCATTCCGTTGCGTTGAGTACTATGGAAGCGGAGTACTTTGCAGTATGTAAAGCTGTGCAAGAGGCTATCTACCTTCGTATGCTGTTCGAAGAGTCTGGAATGAAGGTCGATTCACCATTGGTTGTCAAGGAGGACAATCAATCTTGTATTGCGTTTACGAAGAACCCTGGAGAGCATTCAAGGACAAAGCACATTGATGTGAGAGCTTGTTTTGTACGCCAATGGGTGGAGCATGGCGAATTGGTGTTGGAAGTCGATAGTCTCTCAAACCAGGAGACGCGATCTCCTGGTTTTACAGAAACGCCAGTGTAACACTATTTACAATATAATTGACGATAAAAATTGCGTGTAATGCTTTCTAGAATAGAATGTGCCTAATATATAAGTCCTTTTGTATGTTTATTTTTATTTCCACCCCCCCAAAGGGTACCCCCCCCGAAATACCCCTATAGTTATAACCCACTCATGTGTGTTAAGAGTAAAAAAAGCAATTTTATTTTTTATTTCGAATCAACGGCGATTCATAAACATACGCAGCATAGCAGTTGTTTCACAAAAGCTAAGTACATTGCTCATGGGGATGCATTGTTCACCCTGCGCCTGGCTCTGGGTATAGGCTGGTTGCCCTGTAGGGGGAAAGATCATACTGGCCATGGGGGGTTGGTACTGCTGAGGCACAAACATATGCGGCATGCCACCAAGCATGACAGGATTGAGGGGCTGTGACTGGCCTTGATACATAGTCTGCTGCTCATGAGTAGTAGTACTAGGGATGATCGCACTATGTGGGGTAGGAGGTTCAGGGATAACAACCCGCGCACCATCACTGGGAGTCAACCCTCCTCCATTTCCGCGCCTCTGATCCTCCTCCAACTTCGTCATCTTTTGCAACGCTTTCACTTTCTCCAACTCTGCTTTCTCCTTCTCTTTCTCCGCAGCATCCACAGACTTCTTCATTGCTTTGAGAGTGGCCGCAGTCTCTACTTCATCCCTCTTTCGCTTCTTCTCAGTCTCTTTGTTCTGTGCAATGAGGTCCTGGAGCTGCTGTTGAAGCTCCTTGATCTGCTCCTCTCGCTCTTTGGCCATTTTGTTATTTCTTGCTTTTGGCTTTCTAATGTCGCCACCTTCACGAAAAGATGAACTTATTACATTCTACATGCTACATATAAAAATATTACCTCCATCGTCACCTTCATTCTCCTTTTCACCCGTCAAGTCGGTAATACTAGCGTTCTTTGCAGCCTTCTTTCCCTTTCCCTTGCCACCCTTTCCTTTTGCAGCTGCTGGCACAATGTGAGTCGTCTCCAGTGCAGCAGGAGGCACAACTGGATTCCTTTGCCTCAACCTATTATAATAAAGAAGGGCTTGTAAACAAATTATTGCATACGAGCACAACTCATTACCTAGTTTCTGCAAATCCAACAAACGCTTTGCCTCCGACCTTTCTGGGAGGATCTTTCCTCATCGGGTATTTGCAATCCCGATGAATAGTTCTCCTTTGATCATACTCAAAGCGGTATAATATCAACCATTGCTCCCATGCCCTTTAACGAATAACAATAAAATAAAATTAAAGTTCACAAAAACTTATGATGTAAGGCTGCTTACTCAGTCATCTTCTTGAAGTCAATGTCGAATGCAGGCTTCGTCCACTTGCCTTCCATGTGTGCCTTGATATCATGAACCACGTAAAACCTGAAATACAAAGGCATGAGATACAGTATTTAAAGGTATCATGCATTACTTACTTGACATCAATTAGGTCATATATGAAGCCGTCGGCTCGTGGAGAGGAACACCTTGTCCTCCCGATCTTGTACAAAATCTGTCCCATGGGATATCCGTCTTCGTTCATTATCATACAGCATCCGACCAAAGCTTTCTCACCAGTTTGGAGGGCATCATAAATATCGTAGCCATACATGATCAGCGTCTTCGCCCTCTTGTACGGATCTACGACGAGCCTCCAAAAGCTGTCCTTACCAGTTATCCCATAGTCATCTGGATTCCGGGATTGATGAAACTCTAATGCTCCTAAACTTCCAACAACGACTACTACCGTGTTACCATCGGATGCGATCTTTCCAGCAAGGAAGTGATCCCCGAGTTCCTTCGCATTCTTGAAACCTGTGTACCCTTCAATCTCTATTTGGTCAATGGCTTTTCTCGGAGGCAATTTTTCAAAGTTGAACTGGAAGTCATCCTTGTCATCTTCTCCAAAATTTGTCGAACCAGAAAAATCACCTTGATCTTCACTGCTGTCGGCCGGTGCTTGCTCATCTCCATTGTTATCAACTGGTTCGCTTTCTTTTTCGACAGGAGCAGGAACTTCCACATTATTGTTCGTACCAAAATCTGGATACGAACCACTCTTTGAATTACACAAACTGCAAAGCCCAAGTGCTGGGTCTGCATTGATCTGAGATCCATCAAACTCTTTAGTACACATATTGCACTCAAATATGTGCTGAGTACACGTCGAACTTTTACCCTTAACGTGGCTATCACTTGCATCAGTAGGTTCCTCATCATCCTCTGCATCACCTGTTACCCTACTTTCAAGATCTTTTTCAGACAAAAAAGTTTCACTTGTCATTTCTACACTCTAATTGTTCTCGGTCGGTAAAAAGTAAAAAGCATTAAATTTGAATTGAACGATACCATTTTTCAAAAAAAAAAACAGTAAAAAACATGGAATCTCAACACAAAACGGTACTTGTGACTGTTGTTCCTCGTTTTTGAATTTCAATCATTATTCTCCATTTTCCGAATCGCATCTCTACTACTACTACTTAATATTACTATCAAATATTTCACTGAGTTCCTATTTGTTATTAGCACATCATTAGAGCTTGCTCTTAACTTTACCATGGTTACTGTAGTAAGTAAGATGGAAGAAGCTGCAGGTAGGACTTTTTTATCCATTTTCGAAAAGAGGACAATGTACAGCTGCTGTCGATAGATTAGTAGGACACAACGTATGAGTTCATCTGTTCCAAATGATAAACATCAGCATTTGATACGCGGAATCACTTGAGTGAGAGTTTTTTACTTGGCCAGTAAGATCCTCAATACCTCTTGACGAAACTCAGCTTATTAAATGTGCTTTGCTTCCGCTACATCCACGCAGTAACTGCTGAAAATGGTGCTACTTGTAGCCCAGAAGTACGAGGGTTGTGAACAGTGCTGAGTACCTTCGGGGAACCTGCGGAAGTAAAGCGGATGTTTTGAAAACAGACTGGTGGATATAGATCAGATTGAAGCGCCTAGTATCTGCAGAAAATGGTGCTATTTATAGCCCAGAAGTACGAGGGGTTGAGAATGGTATCCTTGCCGAAAATGGCTGCGATTAAGGTAGCCGTGATTAGGATTTCCAAGGAGTGCTTGATATCTGAGCAATCAAATTAGTAACTGCTGAAAATGGTGCTACTTGTAGCCCAGAAGTATGAGGGTTGTGAACGTGGTTGGTTCCTGCAGAAAGTGGTGCTATGACCAGTACTCGCGAGTATGATGCCCAGGATCTACAAAAAATGCTCTGCATCTTCAGAAATTGCGGACGAATTTTTATCGACAAAAGCTGTGCAAAGTCCTCAAATAATTCGCATTTTAACCTTTTTTCTTTTTCAAGCTGTTCAGAGAGCTAACCGCACTTAGGCGTCGGCAATAGTACGGAGTGGACACTGCTTTGTGGATAGGCTATTAGATACTTTTGGTAAGAATATTGTTTGAAAGAATAAATCTAATTTCTGACAATTTTCATGTGATTATTAGGCTTCACTGATCTGGTGGATGTTATTACTGGCTGTCTCAATGAGGCTTCAGACCATAGAGTGGAAGGTCGAGCTTCCAAGCACGAGTTTATGATGAAGAAAGTGAGGGAATGCATTAAAAATCTACACAGAATAGACAAAAATGGGAAAAGCCGACCGGAATATAACTGGCATCTGGCTGGTGAGCGTGGACTTACAATACCTGTTTGTCGAGAGTGTTTTGTGCAATGTTATGGATGCTCGCACAACGTCTTAGATGCTAGCTGCAAGGAGATTAGACCTGATACTGGTAAACCTGAAGTAGTCAACGCAGAACCCGTGTTGAATGATAGGACCGCAATACACGTTGAAGACAAGCGATGTGGACCGGGCACAGCTCCGCCATTCCATTGCTTTGCATACATTGATTATCTTAATTTAAATGATTTGATTTGATATTCTAGGCACACAGATCAACGGGGTCTCTGTAAATAAATGCATCGACGTAATCTAAGTACTTTCCTCATATATTGATTTTCAGGTCATATGGACAAGGCACGGCTCCGCGGATGGCTTAATCATTGGGTTGAGTTAACGAGATCACCTCGGGAGACACTGCGTTGTTGTGTGATGTGATGTCGTGTGCGGTAGCGTGATGTGCTGTGTTATACCTAGGTGTACGTTGCTGCGCTGTGGTCTAGTGTCTTGTAGCGTACCACAGTGCAGTGTGATATGGTGTGTGGTGATAGTGTGTATGGTGTGTATGGTGTAATGTGCTGAGATTTGTTGTAGTGTCGTGTGAGTTGTAGTATGCTTAATTGTTGTGCTGTGGTGCAGTGTGGTGTGCAAAATACTACTATGGTGTAGTGCGCTGTACTGTTGTGTGATGTACTGTTCTGTGCTATACTGTATTGTGCTATGGTGTAGCATGCTCTGCTGTTCTGTAGTGTGCTGAGCTTATTTGTGGTGTGTACAATGCTGTTGTAGTGGTGAGGTATGGCGTATGTGTTCAGCTGAGATGAGGTGCGCTGTTTTGCTATTGTGTGTTACAGTGTTGTGTGATGTGGTAAGATGTGCTATGGTTTAGTGCTTCCGGTTGTGCTATGGTGTAGAGTTCTGTGCTGCTGTGTACTGTGCTGTATCGAGGTACTCTATAATGTGATCAGGTGTGCTGTAGTACACAATTGTGTTGTTCTCTACGATACAGTGTGCCGAGATTTGTTGTAGTGTTCTGTACTTAAGTTTGCTATGGATTTGTAGATTAAGTGTAGTGTGTGTTGTATTGTGCAGGGATGTAGCGTACTATGGTGTAGTATGCTATGGTGTAGTGATGTAGCGTGCGATGTTGTGGTATGTTATGGTGTAGTGTGCTACGCTGTTCTGTAGCGTGCTGAGCTTTATTGCTATGGCGCAATTCACTGTAGTAGTGACGAGTTGTGGTGTATGTGCTGAGCTGTACGTGCGGTAGTGTGCTATGGTTTAGTGCTTTAGGTTGGTGTGGTGTGGTGTGGTGTGGTGTGGTGTGGTTTATGCTACGGTGTTATAGAGTGCTATGGTGTGCTGTAGCGTGCTGTGCTTAAGTTTGTCATGGTTTTGTGCGGTGTGCTCTAGCCTTCTATGGTGTGGTGTGTTGTAGTGAGCTGTGGTGTGCTGTGCTGTACTGTACTGTACTGTAGCTAATTGCGGTGTGACTTACTGTTGTGAGTAGAGTGGTGTGGTGTGTTGTGCTGTGCCGTACCTTCTTTTTTTGAGCCGTTATGCTTCAGGCCGGTTTGCTGCATAGTTTACTGTAATTGAGAACGATATGACATGCTGTGCTATACTTTAGTAAGATATACTGCAGTGCGCTATGGGGTAGTGTAATGTAGCGCGCTATGTTGTGCTTAAGTGCGCTATGGTATACTTCGGTGTGACGTTCTACGGTGTAGCATACTATGATGTGATGTAGCGTGTTGTATCATGGTATGACGTGTTGTGTGCTGTTCTTAAGTGTGTAGTTGTTGTTGGTGCGATGAATGTGCTGTCTTGTAGCGTACCATGATGTATTGTTCTTTGCTGGGTTGTTATGCTGTAGTGTGCTGGAGCGTGCTGTAATGTAGTGTACTGGAGCGTGCTGTAATGCAATGTGCTGGAGCGTGCTGTAATGCAGTGTGCTGGAGCGTGCTGTAATGTAGTGTGCTGGAGAGTGATGTAATGTTGTGTGCTTGAGCGTGCTGTAATGTAGTGAGCTGTAGTGTGTTGTGCTGTGTTGCGGTGTGCTTTGTTGTGGTGTGCTATAATGTAGCGTGTTGAGGTATGTAGTGGTTGGTGAGCTGTAGTGCAGTTCACTGTGGGTGCGTAGAGTGCTCTGATGTAGTGTGGCGTGTTACAGTTTAGTGTGCTCTGATGTAATTTGCTTTTGTGCAATCTGCTCTTATGCAGTGTGATGTGGGGTAATGTGCTGTAGCGTCCTTGTGGTCTGTGCAGTTTTATTGTGTGGTGTATTGTTGTGGTGCGCATATTGAAGTTATTAAGCAGGGTGGTGTAGTTCCAAGTTGTAGATCCGTTCACTTTACCCTTGCGCTTTGCATAGTTGCGTAACGCATCGTGCTGTTATCCGTGTTGTGCAATTTTGCATATATTGTGGTTGGATTGCACGCTGTGTTGTGGTTTATGACTGACTTTGAAGTATTATGGATGAGCGTACCTTTTTCTTATTTTTATTGATTAGCGTACCTTATTTTTATTTTTCTCTTTACGCAAAATAAAAAGTTATTATTTCATTTTCGGCCAGAGTAGGCTAAATCATATTATTATGCAAAAAATACTAGGTATTACACAGATAATATCTTAACAGTTATCGGACCCCCCCTTTTGCGGGCCCCGACCCATAAATTACGGACCCAATAGTTCAATTATATGTTAGAATGATAAATCTTTTATGATAACACTCTATGTAGTCACTTGGGATGTCATATCTGCGAAAAAATAGTCAAAATTAGTTATTTCGTTTTTTATGTCCTGGTTTTGACCTCGTCTCCTGGATTGAGAGACTATCGACTTAATAAAAGGTAGCCTCCCCCATACCCCCATGACACCCCCATTTCACCATAAATATTTTATGTAAGCTATATCCTAGCAAAAAGTTAATTAGTCGCCTA
>Ga0208105_1000372_pt1 | contig 15490 bp, 12 predicted proteins | sample CryBogCBE16Jul07_FD_184574 | JGI IMG/M metagenome (GOLD analysis project Ga0208105, IMG submission 184574) | Freshwater microbial communities from Crystal Bog, Wisconsin, USA - CBE16Jul07 (SPAdes) | ecosystem: Environmental > Aquatic > Freshwater > Lake | place: Crystal Bog, Wisconsin, USA... | reverse complement strand
CGCAGGCCACCCAACCTTGGCTTAATGCGCGAGGGCTACGCGCATTTTTTTCATGGCCGCAACCTCAATCTGGCGGATACGCTCAGCAGAAACACCAAATTCTGCAGCTAAATCATGTAAAGTCGCACCGCCATCGTCCTCTAACCAGCGAGCCTGAACAATCCGGCGTGAACGCGGGTCCAGGCACTCCAGTGCCTGGGTCAGGCCGTCACCCTGCATGATGTCGGTTGCGCGGCGCTCGAGTACTTGTGTTGGATCCGAGTGGCCATCATCCGACAAATACGCGATAGGTGCATAGGAGTCCTCATCGTCATCCTGATTTTCCAGGGACATCTCGCGACCCGACATGCGAACTTCCATTTCGCGTACGTCTTCTGTTTTGACATTTAAAGTCTTAGCGATCTCGTCGACCTGGGCTGGATCAAGAGTCTGTCCATCCGGCCGCATGCTGCGCAAATTAAAAAACAATTTGCGCTGGGCTTTTGTGGTGGCGACCTTCACCATTCGCCAGTTACGAACAATATATTCGTGTATTTCGGCTTTAATCCAATGCACGGCAAAAGACACCAGACGCACACCACGTTCTGGATCGAAACGTTTGACGGCTTTCATCAGGCCAACATTGCCTTCCTGGATCAGGTCAGCATGGGGCAATCCGTAACCAAGGTACTGACGCGCGACGGACACCACCAGTCTCAAATGCGAGAGCACCAGCTCGCGCGCAGCATCGATGTCTTCCTGATCACGCAAACGACGCGCAAGCGTCTGCTCTTGCTCGGCAGACAGAACGGGCAAGCGGTTTACTGTACCGATGTAGGCCTCAATTGTTCCCAGAGAGCCGGGATTCGAGATCGCCATCGCGAGCTGATTAGGTTGTAATGTCAAGGCGTTTGAACTTGTCATGATATTGTTGCTCCTAAACTCAGGTGCATGCTTGAGCGAAATGTTAGCACTCTTGCGTCCCGAGTGCTAATCTGACCGTTTATTTCTATAAAAGTTCCGTATTTTCCTCTGGGGTGTTAATCTCAGGTAGCACGGCGCAGCGGCGAATTTGCCGAAAAGCGCCCACCTGGATCCGGGTATGTCCGATTTAGTCAAGTTTCTCTCAAAAATTCTGCTGGCCTGCGTGCTTGTCATCCTTGTCGGATGGGCAACCTATATCGGCGTGCGCTACTACCATGCAGAACAGGTCGCTTATCGCTGGATATCCGGTCTGGCAGCCAAGCAACAACAGTGGGAAACAAAAATCGCTGCTTCGGGTGGTAACACCCTGACCGGCTATGCCGCCCCTGACAAACCCATTTCTGTTCAAGGCCTCGAAGGCAATTTTGCCGGCTTGACCTATGACCCGTTGCAAAAGCGCCTCTGGGCTGTGACCAATAAACCGGCAAGCCTCGTGGCTATGTCGATTGATGGACAGATTTTAGCCACCTATCCACTGAAGGGTATCTCTGATGTCAACGGTGTTGCCTGGGTCGGCGGCAACCGGATTGCTATGGTGAATGGTCGCAGGAGCCGTGTCGTCCTCACCGAGGTTCCCCCAACCCCTCAGGTTATGGACGTCACGCGCGCCTTCTCTCTGGTTCTTCGTTTTGGCGAAAGTGACGATAGCAACTTTGGTTTTGATGGTTTAGGCTATGACCTCAAGCGTGATCGGCTCTATATTGCCAAAGAACACAGTCCCCGGGCGTTATACCGTGTAAGCGGGCTGAATTATCTGCAATCACCTGAGTCTCGCGGCTTGCGGATCGAGAACTTCAGCTACTGGCTCGATGACATTCCTTTCGCAACCGATCTATCCTCTGTTGAGGTGGACCCATCCACAGGCCGCATTTTTCTGTTGAGCGAAGAATCGCAGATGATTGTGCAACTCGATGGTGATACTGGCGAAGGCAGGGGTATGCTGTCTTTGTCTCCCAAGGGCAGCCAGCCCATGCCAAGACCCGAAGGCGTTGCAACAGATGATGCCGGCAATATCTACATCGTCAGTGAACCAAACCTGTTTTATCGTTTGCGCAAGCCTTAACTGACAGAAACAGGCTGGAATATGGCTCGTTTGCCCAGACTCTACGCTCCCGGGGCCGTGCAGCTTGTCAGCGCTGAGTTCGCAGATAGTTCGACGCTCTCCCCCTTTGACCTGACCAACCCCATCCTGCCGCGCATCGTCAACTGGCTGGGTGAGGCGACTGTGCAGTACCAGGTTGCCCTGCATGGCTGGTCCCTGACACCTAAGGCTATTTTATTATTGGCGACCCCTAAAGACTCTCAGGGGATTTCCAAACTGATTCAATCGCTCGGCCGCCATCTGGCAGCCTCGCTCAGGACAGGTGCCGTATTTGCTGGTCGCTATCGCTCGACTTTGCTGGAGCCTGGTGTGTGGGTTCTGCCTGCTCTGCTTTGGCTCGAGCGCCAGTCAATAAGAGAACAATACATCACAGACCCTGAGCGCTGGCACTGGAGTTCTGTCTGCGCCCACACGGGTGCTGACGGCCTGATACCAGTATGGCTCTCGGATCATCTGGACTACTGGGCATGCGGAAACACGCCTTTTGATCGACAGGCGATTTATCGAAAACGTCTGCAGGAGGGAAATTCAAATGCTGCGGACACAACAATCGAAAATGCCTTGCGCGGTCAATGGCCTCTGGGTGGTGAGTCGTTTTTAAATGAGATTTCACCTCTTTCTAGCCGTAGAGTCAGGCCGGCTAAGCGCGGTCGTCCCAGAACCAGCACCACAATAGCGCACCGATGATGTGTCCCTATTTAATTCAGCACCGCCATGAAGCAAAAATAAATAGGGACGCACCCTATTTTATTTACTTGCGTATCCGTGTTTTCCCGAGTATTGTCTCGTCCTCGCACTGCAACATAGCAGCGGTGTCTCTGGAGCACGACATGTCAACACATCCATTGAATTTTTTCCCAGCCAAACCCAAGGCCTCTGCCCAGGCGCCAACGGTGGGGCTGCCAGCCGCCCAAGGCCTTTATTCACCCGCAAATGAACATGATGCGTGCGGTGTTGGTTTTGTCGCGCACATCAAAGGCAACAAGAGCCACTCGATCGTTGAGCAAGGTCTGAAGATTCTCGAAAATCTCGATCACCGCGGCGCAGTCGGCGCAGATAAGCTGATGGGCGACGGCGCAGGTATTCTGATTCAGATCCCTGACGCTTATTACCGCGAAGACCTGGCAAAACAAAATGTCACACTACCCGCACCAGGCGAGTATGGCGTTGCGATGGTTTTCCTGCCAAAAGAAATCGCTTCGCGACTAGCCTGTGAGCAGGAGCTTGAGCGCGCGGTTCGCGCCGAAGGTCAGGTGGTGCTTGGCTGGCGTGACGTACCGGTTGACACTGAGATGCCAATGTCTCCCGCTGTACGCGCCTGTGAGCCAGTCATCCGCCAGCTATTCATCGGCCGTGGCGCAGACGTCATGGTGCCCGATGCGCTTGAGCGCAAACTGTATGTGATTCGCAAAGCAGCGAGCCACGCCATTCAGGCAATGGGCTTGGCGCATGGCAAAGAATATTTCGTACCCTCCGCGTCTGTGCGTACGGTGGTCTACAAAGGTCTGTTGCTCGCCGATCAGGTTGGTCGTTATTACAAAGATCTCGCTGATCCACGCACTGTTTCAGCCGTTGCGCTGGTGCACCAGCGTTTTTCAACCAATACCTTCCCGGCATGGCCACTCGCCCACCCCTATCGCATGATTGCGCACAACGGCGAGATCAATACCGTCAAGGGCAACTTCAACTGGTTACGCGCCCGCGAAGGCATGATGCAGTCAGCCGTGCTTGGTGAAGACCTGCAAAAACTTTATCCGATTGTCTACGAAGGCCAGTCAGATACTGCAACCTTTGATAACTGTCTAGAGCTGCTGGTGATGTCGGGCTACTCGCTCGCGCATGCCATGATGATGATGATCCCTGAAGCCTGGGAGCAGCATACCCACATGGACGCCAGCCGTCGCGCGTTTTATGAATATCACGCAGCAATGATGGAGCCCTGGGATGGTCCTGCTGCCGTTGCTTTTACCGATGGCCGACAGATCGGTGCCACACTTGATCGCAACGGTCTGCGCCCAGCACGTTACCTGATCACCGATGACGACATGGTCATCATGGCGTCTGAGGCAGGCACCCTGCCGATCCCGGAAAATCGCATTGTCAAAAAATGGCGTTTGCAGCCTGGCAAAATGTTCCTGATCGACCTCGAACAAGGTCGCATCATCGATGATGCAGAAATCAAAGCCCAGCTTGCCAACTCACGTCCTTATCGTCAGTGGATCGATCGCCTGCGCGTCAAGCTTGACTCCTTGCCAGTACCGCAAATTGCTGCTGCGAAACCGACAGCTACCCTGCTCGATCGCCAGCAGGCATTTGGCTGGACCCAGGAAGACTATAAATTTGTTCTGGAGGTCATGGCCTCAAGCGGCGAAGAGGCCATCGGCTCGATGGGTAACGATGCGCCACTCGCCATTTTGTCGGATCGCTCAAAGCCTTTCTACAACTATTTCCGCCAGTTGTTTGCACAGGTGACCAATCCTCCGATTGATCCGATTCGCGAACAAATGGTGATGTCTCTTGTTTCCTTTATCGGGCCCAAGCCAAACTTGCTTGATATCAATAACGTCAATCCACCACTGCGTCTGGAAATCACCCAGCCAGTGCTGGATTCTGACGATATGGAGCGCCTGCGCGGCATCGCCCAGGTTACGGGTGAGAAATTCCGCAGCTTTGAGCTCGACATCACCTACCCTGCCGCCTGGGGACCTGATGGTATCGAAGCACGCCTGGCTGCTCTGTGCGCCAACGCAGTCGATGCAGTCAACAGCGGCTACAACGTGTTGATCCTAAGCGATCGTCATGTAGATGGCGCGCAAGTTGCGATCCCCGCTCTGCTGGCCACCTCAGCCGTGCATCAGCATCTGATCCGCGAAGGCCTGCGCACCAATACCGGACTGGTTGTCGAGACTGGTTCGGCGCGCGAAGTCCATCACTTCGCTTTGCTGGGCGGCTACGGTGCCGAAGCCATCTATCCATTCCTCGCCATCGAGAGTCTGGCTGCGATGTCGGAGCATCCTGAAAAAGCGGTGAAAAATTACATCAAAGCAATCGGCAAGGGTCTGAATAAAGTCATGTCCAAAATGGGCATCTCGACCTATATGTCTTATTGCGGCGCACAGATTTTTGAAGCCGTCGGCCTGCGGGCAGCGCTTGTGAATAAATATTTCTCAGGCACCTCCAGCACCATCGAGGGCATCGGCATTTTTGAAGTCGCAGAAGAGGCCTTACGCACCCACAGTGCAGCCTTCAGTACCGATCCCGTCCTTGCTAATGCTCTGGAGACAGGTGGCGAATACGCTTACCGCGTCCGTGGCGAAGATCACATGTGGACGCCAGACTCGATCGCGAAATTGCAACATGCGACGCGCGCCAACAACTACCGCACTTACAAAGAGTACGCCCAGCTCATCAACGATCAGAGCAAGCGTCACCTGACACTGCGTGGTTTGTTTGAATTCAAGCTTGATCCGGCCCGTGCCATCGCGCTGGATGAAGTCGAACCTGCAAAAGAGATCGTCAAACGTTTTGCAACGGGCGCGATGTCCTTGGGTTCGATCTCCACCGAAGCTCACTCGGTGCTCGCAGTTGCGATGAATCGTATTGGTGGCAAATCCAATACCGGCGAAGGCGGCGAGGACGAATTGCGCTATCGCAATGAGTTGCGCACTGGCAAGAGTGGCATCAAAGCCGGTGCCACTCTCGCCAGCGAGCTCGGTGCAGACCGTATCGCAGCCGACGTCCCCCTGCAGGCGGGCGACTCCATGCGCTCGAAAATTAAACAAGTCGCATCAGGTCGTTTTGGTGTGAGCGCCGAATACCTCTCGAGTGCTGATCAGATCCAGATCAAAATGGCTCAGGGCGCCAAGCCCGGCGAAGGCGGCCAGCTCCCCGGCCACAAGGTCTCTGACTACATCGCCAAGTTGCGCTGCTCAGTTCCTGGTGTCGGTCTGATTTCACCACCACCCCACCACGACATTTATTCCATCGAAGATTTGGCGCAGCTGATCCATGACCTTAAAAACGTCAATGAGCGTGCCTCCATCTCGGTCAAGCTCGTATCAGAGCTTGGTGTTGGTACCGTCGCTGCAGGTGTGGCAAAAGCCAAAGCAGACCACGTCACGATCTCCGGTCATGACGGCGGTACAGGTGCGTCGCCAATCTCTTCCATCAAACATGCAGGTACGCCCTGGGAGCTTGGTCTGGCTGAAACACAGCAGACACTTGTGTTGAACCAGTTACGCAGTCGTATCCGCGTACAGGCAGATGGCCAGATGAAGACCGGACGTGATGTCGTGATCGGTGCGTTGCTTGGCGCCGACGAATTCGGTTTTGCAACAGCACCACTGGTCGTGGAAGGTTGCATCATGATGCGTAAATGCCATCTGAATACCTGCCCGGTTGGTGTGGCAACGCAAGACCCCGTTTTGCGTCAAAAATTCCAGGGCAAACCCGAGCATGTCGTCAACTATTTCTTCTTTGTTGCCGAGGAAGTACGCGAAATCATGGCCCAGCTCGGCATGCGCACGTTTGATGAACTGGTTGGCCGTGTTGATCTGGTCGATACCCGTGCCGGAATCGAGCACTGGAAAGCCGAAGGCCTGGATTTCAGCCGAGTGTTCTATCAGCCAACGACCGAAGGCTCGCGACGCCAGATCGAAACCCAGGACCACGGTCTGGAAGCAGCACTGGATCACACACTGATCGAGCGCAGCTTGCCCGCGATTGAGCGCGGTGAAAAGGTTTCCTTCATCACACCGGTTCGCAACCGTAACCGCACGATCGGTGCGATGCTCTCAGGTCGTGTCGCGTCAAAATACGGCGACGAAGGCTTGCCGGATGACACCATCCATATCCAGTGCAACGGCACAGCAGGCCAGAGCTTTGGCGCTTTCCTGGTGCACGGCATCACACTGGATCTGGTTGGCGAAGGCAACGACTATGTTGGTAAAGGTTTGTCGGGTGGTCGCATTATCGTTCGCTCACCTAACGATTTCCGGGGTTTTGGTCCGGACCACATTATCGTCGGCAATACCGTCATGTACGGTGCAACGGCTGGCGAGGCTTACTTCAATGGCGTGGCTGGCGAACGTTTCGCAGTCCGTAACTCGGGTGCTGCCACAGTGGTTGAGGGCACGGGTGATCACGGCTGCGAATACATGACTGGTGGCACCGTTGTGGTTCTCGGCAACACTGGCCGTAACTTTGCCGCAGGGATGTCGGGCGGTGTGGCGTATGTCTGGGATCCGGAAGGAAAATTCCGTGACCTGTGCAACACCAGCATGGTTGAAATAGAGCCTGTACTGTCCGCTGCCGAACAAACCAAAGTGCAAGGCATCGATGTCTGGCACAGCATGACACGCGGCGCAGAACGTGAAACCGACGAAGCGATCTTGCGTCGTCTGGTTGAAAATCATTTCCGTTACACGGGTAGTTTCTGTGCCCGCGACATGGTTAGCGACTGGGACCGTGCGCGTAGCAAGTTTGTCAAAGTCATGCCTGTCGATTACAAGCGCGCGCTCGGCGAAATGTGGCGCGCCGCCAACCCACAGCCTAAAGCTGCTTAAGGAATCATCATGGGAAAAATTACTGGTTTTCTCGAACTCGAACGCCTGCAAGAGGGCTCTGAGGCTCCAGCGAGCCGTCTGAAGCACTGGCGCGAATTTGTTCTGCATCTTGATGATGCGCAGGCAGGCAAACAAGCTGCCCGTTGTATGGATTGCGGCATTCCGTTTTGTAATACCGGATGCCCTGTCAACAACGTCATTCCCGACTGGAATGATCTGGTGTATCGCCAGAACTGGCGTGGTGCACTGGATGTCCTGCACTCGACCAACAACTTCCCCGAGTTTACCGGTCGTATCTGCCCAGCGCCTTGCGAGGCAGCCTGTACATTGAACATCAATAACGATGCCGTGGGTATCAAATCAATTGAGCACGCGATCATTGATAAAGGCTGGTCTGAAGGCTGGGTGGTTGCTCAACCTGCAGCCACTAAAACCGGCAAGAAAGTCGCTATCGTTGGCTCCGGCCCCGCGGGTCTGGCTTGCGCACAGCAACTGGGTCGTGCTGGCCACGAAGTAACGGTCTTTGAAAAGAATGATCGTGCCGGTGGTTTGCTGCGCTATGGCATCCCTGACTTCAAACTTGAAAAGCAACTCATCGATGCCCGCATCAAACAGATGCTGGCCGAAGGCGTTACTTTCAAAACCTCGCATTACATCGGTGCCGCTAACGATGCCACCGCAGCAGGTCTCACCGTTAAAACGCCTGAAGCACTGCAAAAGGAATTTGACGCCGTGGTGTTGACCGGTGGTTGTGAAACACCGCGCGACTTGCCTGTCCAGGGTCGTGAACTCGAGGGCGTCATGTACGCCATGGATTTCCTGCGCCCACAAAACAAAGTTGTCGCTGGCGACAAGCTTGCCGATCAAGTGCTTGCCAAAGGCAAGCATGTTGTGGTGATCGGTGGTGGTGATACCGGCTCAGACTGCGTTGGTACCAGCAACCGTCATGGTGCGAAATCAGTTACTCAGATCGAACTGATGCCCAAGCCACCCGAAAGCGAAAACAAAGCATTAACCTGGCCTTACTGGCCTGCCAAATTGCGCACCTCTTCCTCACACGAAGAGGGTGCCGAGCGCGACTGGGCCATCACCACAAAAGCCATCGAAGGCAAAAACGGTAAAGTTGAAAAACTCGTCGCCGCCAAAGTCGAATGGGTCAAGGATGAAGCCACCGGTCAGATGAAAATGCAAGAAATCAAAGGTTCGCAGTTTGATATCAAAGCAGATCTGATCCTGCTGGCGATGGGTTTTGTTGCTCCGGTCAACCACGTCCTCAAAGCATTCGCAGTTGAACAGGATCCTCGTGGTAATGTTCGTGCCAACACGGATGATTACAAAACCAACATCGACAAAGTGTTTGCCGCGGGTGACATGCGTCGCGGTCAGTCACTGGTAGTCTGGGCAATTCGTGAAGGTCGTCAATGTGCGCGCTCTGTTGATGAATTCCTGATGGGTTCATCGGTATTGCCACGCTAACCAGTTCGCACTGTAATCAAAACACCGAAACAGCGCACCGAGGAGAGTCTCGCATGAAAGGTTTTAATCAACTGCTGAAAATCAGTTTGGTCGCCCTGACTGCGGCGCTCTCTTGGTCACAAGCTGCGGCGCAGCTCGCGCCGCAATGGCCAACCAAAAGCATTACGCTCATCGCGACCTATGCTGCAGGAGGTTCTGCGGATACTCGCATGCGCTTGCTGGCACGCAAACTCGCAGACAAACTGGGGCAGCCTGTTGTCGTTGAAAACAAAGGCGGTGCGGGTGGTGTGATTGGTACAGCCGTCATCACAAAAGCGGTCCCCGATGGCTACACCATTGGCTCAGGCAATATGGCTCCCTTAGCGGTCAACCCGTCAATGATGGCCAAAATGCCTTATGACTCGGTCAAAGACATCGCGCCGATCATCCTGATCGAACAGGCTCCACTGGTGCTTAGCGTAGCCAACAGCTTGCCGGTCAAGAGTCTGGCTGACCTCATCGCACTAGCTAAAAAAGAACCCGGCAAACTGACCTTTGGCTCCTCCGGAGTAGGCGGCGCACATCACCTCTCAGGTGAAATGTTTCGCGAGATTGCAGGACTGAACATTACCCATGTTCCCTACAAAGGCGGCTCGCCTGCAGCGACCGATCTGATGGCTGGACATTTGAGCATGATGTTTGAAATGGGTTACTCAGCCCTGCCTTCGATTCAGGCTGGCAAAATCCGCCCGCTCGCCGTCACCTCAAAAACACGCCTTGCGATCCTGCCCGATGTACCGACCATGGCAGAGTCCGGTGTAAACGATTTCGAGTCCTATAACTGGCAAGGCATCATCGGCCCAGCTGGAATCCCCGCCCCCATTATTGAAAAACTCAATAAAGCTTTCAATGAAATACTGCAGGATCCGGATGTAATCAAAGCCATCGCTGACACAGGTAGCCAGCCGCGCGGCGGGTCACCCGAAGCGTTTGCCCAGTTTATAGAAACAGAGCGGGCCAAATGGGCAAAAGTCATCAAAACTGCCGGGATCAAGCCAGAATAAAAATTGCTATGAGATTGATTTATTAAGGGGCCTATCAGGCAAAACCCTTAGTAGATCGGGATACAATACGCTCCTGGGGCGGCTCTAGCCGCCTGTGCCCTTTGGCTCATAGTCAGACCTCTTTGGTTCACCATGCTCGCGCCCCCTCTTTATCCCAGTGATCCTGTATTACGCCTTGATTGCGTAACGCTAGGCTATGGGGAGTTCACTGTGCTGCGAGATATTACGCTCGAAGTACTGCGTGGTCAGGTGGTCGCTATGATGGGTGGCTCAGGCTCAGGCAAGACAACCTTGCTACGTGCAGCGACCGGGCAACTGGTTGCTCAGGCAGGTACGGTTGAGGTCTTCGGCCAAAATCTGGCTTGCGCGGATCGGTCGAAAATAGAATCTTTGCGTCAGCGCATGGGAGTGCTGTTTCAACAGGGTGCGCTGTTTACGGATCTCAACGTGTTTGAAAACGTTGCCTTTCCGCTGCGTGAACATCTGCATATGAAACCGGCCAAACTGCTTGAACGTGTGCTCGACAAACTTAATGCAGTCGGTCTTCGCGCAGCCGCACACCTCAAAATCTCCCAGATTTCTGGCGGTATGGCCAGGCGTGTGGCTCTTGCACGGGCAGTTGTGCTTGAGCCCGAATTAGTCCTGTACGATGAACCCTTCGCAGGGCTTGATCCGATCTCCATGGGTATCACGGCCAGACTGATCCGCCACCTCTCGGATAAATTAGGCTGTGCCTCGGTCGTCATCACCCATGATGTGGCGGAATCTTTTGCAATTGCTGACCAGGTCTATCTTGTCGGACAGGGCGTACTGAAAGCCCACGGCTCACCCGCAACACTCGGCACCTCTGCAGACCCCTATGTCCAGCAGTTTTTACATGGTCAGGCAGATGGACCGGTCGCCTTTGACTATCCTGAAACACCTGCGTTCACCTCCTGGCTTGCGCTGCAAAGAGGGCTCAGATGAATCAGATCTCTCATGCACTCACGCAGTTGGGCAAGCAAACGCGCCTGAAAATCACAGGATTGGGATTTTTTACGCGCTTCTTTTTCACTTTGCTCACTCGAAGCGGCATCGTCTTCCAACGACCCAGACTCGTATCACAGCAGGTGCATTTCATTGGCAACTATTCCCTGCTGATTATCGCGGTATCAGGTTTATTTGTCGGTTTTGTGCTCGGGTTACAGGGGTATTACACCCTGAACCGTTATGGCTCGGAAGAAGCGCTTGGACTGCTGGTCGCGCTCTCACTGACTCGCGAGCTCGGTCCGGTCGTCACCGCGCTGTTGTTTGCAGGACGAGCTGGCACCTCGCTCACCGCCGAGATCGGTTTGATGAAAGCCGGCGAGCAACTCGCAGCCATGGAGGTTATGGCTGTTGACCCGATTCGTCGCGTGTTGGTGCCGCGGTTCTGGGGTGGAGTGATCGCCATGCCGATACTGGCAGCCGTGTTCTCGATGGTGGGTATTCTAGGCGGCTGGGCTGTAGGAGTAGGGCTGATCGGCATTGATACGGGGGCCTTCTGGTCCCAGATGCAAGCCAGCGTTGATGTTTGGAAAGACGTCGCAAATGGCGTGATTAAAAGTTTTGTTTTTGGTATCGCCGTGACGCTTATCGCCCTTTACGAAGGATGGCAGGCACAACCGACCCCCGAAGGAGTCGCCCGTGCGACTACACGTACTGTTGTCACCAGTTCTTTATCTGTGCTGGGACTTGATTTTCTGCTGACAGCACTAATGTTCAGCAACTGATTCTGGAGCCACAAAATGTCCAACGAAAAAAATGACTGGTGGGTGGGTCTATTTGTTTTACTCGGCGCAATCGCGCTGGCGTTTCTTGCGCTGCGGGCGGGTAATTTCAGCACCTTTACGTTTGCTTCGACCTACAACCTGTCAGCCAGATTCGACAATATCGGCGGTCTGAAAGTAAGAGCGCCAGTTAAAAGCGCCGGCGTGGTGGTTGGACGCGTCGCGGATATCAGGCTGGATGACAAAACCTTTCAAGCTGTAGTCACGCTCAAAATGGAAAAAAACTTTGCTTTTCCAACAGACTCCTCTGCAAAAATACTCACCTCTGGTTTGCTCGGTGAACAATATATTGGTATTGAGCCTGGTGGTGATGACAAAAATCTTGAAAATGGCGGCAATATCAGCATGACGCAAAGCGCCATCGTGCTTGAGACGCTGATCAGTAAATTTTTATACAGTACCGCCGAAAAACAAGGTACACCGGCCCAGAGCCCAACGGCTAACCCGTTACAAAAAGATTAAGCGGACAGACATGAAAATATTTCAGATACTCCAACCGCGAGCGATCATTGCACTGAGCAGTGCGTTTGCAGCGTTATTGCTGACCGGTTGTGCCACCCAGTCCGTTGTCACCCCAAATCCGCAAGACCCCTGGGAGTCTTCAAACCGTTCCGTTTATGCCTTTAATGACGCAGTAGACCGCACACTGCTCAAACCTGTTGCCGAAGCTTACGCTTTCGTTACGCCACAACCCGTTCGCTCCTGTATTAACAATATCTTTTTAAACCTTGGCGAAGTCTGGTCCTTCATTAATAGTTCAATTCAAGGTCGCCACGAAGACGCGCTCAATACGATGGGGCGTTTTCTGCTGAACTCCACAATGGGGATTGGTGGCTGTTTTGATCTGGCGAGTATGAACGGCGCCAAACGGATCTCGAATGATTTTGGTGTGACCCTGGGTGTCTGGGGCATTAGTTCCGGACCCTATATGGTCTTGCCAATCCTTGGCGGAACAACGCTTAGAGATGGTACGGGCAAAATTCCAGACTTATACTTTAACCAGTATGGCTATGGCCAAATGGTTCATAACGTCGATGTCCGCAACTCTATCTATGGGTTCGAAATCATTGAGCGTCGTGAAGCTCTGCTTGATGTCACCAATATGGTTGACCGCACAGCGCCTGACCCATATAGCTTTATACGGGACGCTTACCTGAAAAAACGTGAGGCGCAAGTGCGCGGCACGCAAGGCGAAGCGGAAAAACTACCAAATTACGAAGACTTTGAAGATGTGCCAGCAGACGATAAAGCTCTTGGCATAGCGCCAAAGAAATAGGACCGCCCCGAATCATGATGAAACGTTTTCTTTCTGTTAAGTGTTTGGTTGTTTTATTTGCTGCGTGCTGCAGCCTGGCTAGTGTTCAAACGCTGGCGCAAACCAAACCCGATGCCAATGCAGCGGCAAATATTTTCGTGCAACAAGTCGCCGATCAGGCTCTGCACGCGCTCAAAGCGGACACCAGTGTGCGTGCGGGAGATACTGTCAGAGTCAATCAAATCGTTGATGAGCTTTTGCTGCCTTACGTAGACTTTGAGAAAACTACCCGGCTCTCAGCGGGACGTTACTGGAAACAGGCAACGCCGGAGCAACAGGCGGCTCTGGTCAAGGCGTTTCGCGCAACACTTGGCCGCACCTATAGTGGCGCGCTGACCAGGGTAGATGACGCGACGAGCATGAAAACACTCGCCTTTCGGGGCGAAGACGATGCCAAAGATGTTGTTGTGAAATCCCAGGTGATTCAACACTCCAATACCCAACCCGTGCAGCTCGACTACCGGCTCGAAAAAACTGCGCAGGGCTGGAAAATATACGATATCAACGTTGAAAATGTCTGGCTCATTGAAAACTACCGTAATCAGTTTGCACAGCAGATTGGGCAAAATGGCATCGACGGGCTGATAGCCGCCTTGAACCAAAAGAATAAATAACAAAATCCGGCTGTTTATCCAGCCTTTATATCCAATACTGAAGGCCTCGCGCGCTCCATGTCAGCCGTTAACATCGAACAGATCAGCAAGATTTATCCGCCACGCTCCAATGGCTGGAAAGCGTTATTCCAGAAACTTCAGGGTGAAGGGTTTCAGGCGCTCGACGATGTTTCTCTTTCCATTGATCACGGTGAGTTTTTTGCATTGCTCGGCCCAAATGGTGCCGGCAAAACCACTTTGATTTCTGTACTGGCGGGGTTATCGCGCGCCTCCAGCGGCCGGGCCAGCGTATGCGGGCATGATGTTGTCAGCGATTACCAGCAAGCACGTCGCTCTTTGGGCGTCGTGCCACAAGAGTTGGTCTATGACCCCTTTTTTACCGTGCGCGAGACGCTCAGGATCCAGTCGGGATACTTCGGTTTTAGAAATAACGATGACTGGATAGACGAAATCCTGGCCAACCTTGGACTCACAGAGAAAGCTGACGCGAATATGCGCGCACTGTCTGGTGGCATGAAAAGGCGCGTGCTGGTTGCGCAAGCACTTGTTCACCGTCCACCGGTGATTGTGCTGGATGAACCAACCGCGGGCGTGGATGTAGACCTGCGTCGTAGCCTGTGGGAGTTTATTTCGCGCCTGAACCGTGCGGGCCATACTATTTTGCTCACCACCCACTATCTCGAAGAAGCCGAAACTCTGTGCAACCGGATTGCCATGCTCAAACGAGGTCGCATCGTTGCTCTGGATACCACTGCAAATCTGCTTGCGGCCAATGGCGGCGGCAGTCTTGAGCAAGCCTTTGTTCAAATTATGAACGAGCCAGCCCCTAAATCGGAGGGCCTTGTATGAACACCCCTATTCTCGCTGCACGCCCTGGTTCCGGCTCAGGCTTTCCCACGCTTTTGGGCAAGGAACTGCTGCGTTTCTGGAAAGTCAGTTTCCAGACCATCGCTGCGCCTGTGATTACCGCGCTGTTGTATCTGGTCATTTTTGCGCAGGTGCTTCAGGATCGCGTCCAGGTGTATGGCTCGGTGCCCTACACCGCCTTTCTGATTCCCGGCCTGATGATGATGAGCATGTTGCAAAACGCTTTTGCAAATCCATCCTCATCCCTAATTCAGAGCCGCGTCACGGGCAATCTGGTTTTCATGCTGCTGCCGCCAATGACGCACCGTGAGATTTTCAGTGCCTACGTGTTGGCGGCCATTATTCGTGGCATGGCAGTGGGTTGCTGCGTGTGGTTTGTATCAATGTATTTTGTCGCACTGCCTGTTAAAGAACCGCTCTGGGCCATTACGTTTGCTGTGCTGTCCTGCGGGATCATGGCTATCATGGGTTTGATCGCCGGTCTGACTTCAGAAAAATTCGACCAGCTTGCCGCGTTCCAGAATTTTTTAATCATGCCTGCTACATTTCTGTCTGGCGTGTTTTATTCTGTACATTCCCTACCTGCTTTCTGGCAGCTTGTTACGCACTGGAATCCGATTTTTTACACAATTGATGGATTCCGTTATGGCTTTTTTGGCGTGGCGGATGTTTCGCCCTGGCATAGTCTGGCCGTTGTCGCAGGGATGTTTGCAGCACTGGCTTTGTTCGCTTTGAGGC
>Ga0208105_1000371_pt1 | contig 15507 bp, 15 predicted proteins | sample CryBogCBE16Jul07_FD_184574 | JGI IMG/M metagenome (GOLD analysis project Ga0208105, IMG submission 184574) | Freshwater microbial communities from Crystal Bog, Wisconsin, USA - CBE16Jul07 (SPAdes) | ecosystem: Environmental > Aquatic > Freshwater > Lake | place: Crystal Bog, Wisconsin, USA... | reverse complement strand
CTAACGGATTTCCGGCAGGATGGGCGAAGAGTCCCGACCACATAACACTATAATTTCGGAAAGTTAAATAATGTCAGGAAAAGACGAAGTATCGGATACACAAACAGGATTACAATGGTCAAAATCTATTGATAAAATGCTTGCGAACTGGTGCGATCAGGCAAAATCGTTTGAATGGATGAATACGGAATCATACGCGAGATATAGCAAGCGTTCTACTGGTATGTCTATCACTGTAAATACTGCCATTGCGTTAAGTGGAATTGCCAATCTGATTGTAGGAAATGACCAAGTAACCAACATTCCTCCTTCCAGTATTTTAGGTTGCGTTTCTATCGTCATCAGTATCATCAGCATGCTTCAGGATAAGTTTGATTGGTTAACCATGTCCAACAACTTTCAGAATGCAAGTGTTAAGTGGAGTAATGTAATCCGAAAAATTGAAGAACAACTTTCTATTCCACACGGAGCACGTAAAGATTGTGGAACATTCTTGAAGTATGTTAAGCAGGATATTAACGATGTATCATCTACAAACTACATGATTCCCAAAGATATTCGGGACAAGTGTTATCAAAAATTTTCCAATATTGAAGGATTCGATCTTCCAGATATTTGCGGTCAAGTAGAACACACTTCTTACTATATTGAGTTAGAACCTTTAAAGACTCCTCTCCTACCTGATACAAATGGAAGCACTGGAAGCGTACACACGACAGAATCGTCCTGAATCGTATGCGGACAAACTCATATACGACAGAATGGTCCGTCTTACATTAAACTGGATGGATAGTCACAAAATTAAAGAACCCAAAGTATTCTTGGCACAGGAGGGCAAAGAATACGAAGCGATGATTGATTTCTTGGAAGAAACCTTAAAAACAAAGGTGGAAATAGACCCTGAACTCTTTAAACTTATGTGGGCAGTTAGACAACCTTAAATCCTTGTCCTCCACAATCCATGCATAAGAGACATTCTGCTTTACGAGTCCATCCGGTAAATTTACAGTAGTAACAATCTTGTTTTTTCTCAGAATCGTTATTACATTTTTCACAAGTATCTTCGATGATAGGATACACAAAACCTTCGCCTTTACAATGACTACACTTGACCTTTCTTGGCATTTGTTATAAATATTTGGAAACCTCTAAATATCTATTTCAATCACTCGTTGACCTCCTTTTCGTTGTCGTTTTGGAGAAGATGTTTCTTCATCACTTGGTCTTGCTCTTTTTCTTTTTAAATCTTCTGAAGCTGGACCATTATTTTCCTTTCCAAGTGTTCGAATTAATTCAATAACTTTTCCTTTACCGTCTAAAAGTTCATTTTTAGATTTATTCCATACATTTTCAATATTTTTGTTTAGTTCATCACATACAGTTTTCATTCGTTCATAAATAATACAAAAACGTCTAACAATCCATTCAACTGCTACATTTTTGTTCATTTTCGCAATTTGTTTGAGTTCTTCTGAAAGTGTTTCTGCTTTATTAAATATCTTTTTATTTGATATTGATGTAGCAATATTAGTTCCTTCTACTGCATCTCTAAATCCAGAATAATCGTTATATAATCCTTTTAAGTTTGGTTCGTATACAAGTTTGTTATACGCTTCCAAATGACTTTGTTCTATTCTAGACATCAATGTAGTAAAATTACTTGCTTTTTCTGCCTCTGATGCATTTTTTGACTGGTCGGTTTGTGGATTTTTACTGAAGTTAGTGTCTAACTGTCCACGAATTGGATTTGGATAATACTTATCGCCTACAAACACAAGACTTCTTACTTTACTGAGTTCTTCTGAATTTTTAATTTTGTTATTTAAATCACATGTCTTATCTTTTCCATATTTTTCAAAAACTAAAAAGAATGTAATGACATCAATTAAAATACTTTTAACTTGTGGTTCAAATTTATTACCCGTTTTTTGAATGTATATTCCGTTATCTTTACTTTTATTACAAAGATGACAACTATTATCATATAACATCTTCTGTAACTTTTTGAGAGAACTATCATTTTCTACTACATTTTTCTGAAGTTCATTTAAATATAAAACTTTCATAAAAAACATTAAGTTAACAGGTAAAATATGTTCACATTCTGATTGATTTGAAAGAATATCACAAATACCTACATTTTCGTCCCATTGATTATAGGGAGCAAAACCACCACATAACCAACATTTATTACTAGTATAATCTTGACCTAAAACATTTTTACATTGTCCTGGAGGTTCTGGAACTTCGTATCCTGATTTTCGTCCCTTACTAGATTCTCGTCTACGACCTACGTTATAAAGTTCAAGTGCTTTTTGAATAAGAAAAAAACACTTTTTTACATCATCTTTTTCTTCCTTTTCAAGTTCTTTATTGTATTTTGTTATTTCAGTTTTATATTCATCAGAACTTATCATTTTTGCAGCTCCTCCATATTGTTCTTCTTCACTTTCAATAACTTCAATTAAATGTGTAATTATGTCTTTATCTCCTTCTGGAGTTCCCAAGAGTGAAACAATATGATTATAAAGTTCTTCGTATTTTAGTCCATGTATTTTTTCAATATATTCATTTACTTTTGGTGGTTCAAATGCAATTGAAGTTTTTTGTTTAGGAAATACTGAGTATCCTATTTCTACAGATATTTCCGGATATGTAGGAGTTGATGGTATTTCTTCTTCGTATTCTTTTGATTTATACGAAGGTGTTCCTGGTTGACTACTTTTTGGTGAAAGTGGAATACTTAGAGAACCTCCATCAATTTCCATCTTTTCTTCGGGTTTGTCTACATACATAGTTAAATCATCAACAAATGTAAAAAATATGTATGTATTTTCATTAAAATCTTCAAATGTTTTACTAAAACCTTTTACTTGACTTTCGTTAAATAACACTTTTATTATATTATCTAAACCGGTTACACGAGAATAGTTATTTGTCTTTTCAAATCTAACTTCTCTTTGTTGTTCTTCTGTTAATGAATATTCTGTTGATAATTTTGAAGCATTAAACTGCGGATCGATTAATTCAAGTTCATTTTGTTCATTTTTTCGTAAAATAACTGCATGACCTATTTCTGCTCCTTGAAAAAAATAACAAAATAAACATGCTTCATTTGGATTTAAGTCTACTTGAGGTAAAATATTTGCAATTTTAATAAAATTTAAAGTTTCAAAATAAAGTTTTTTTTCAAAATAAAGTTCATAAACATCTTTAACAATAGTGTTTAGTTGATAGTCAATATAAAAAGGAAATTCCTTTGCTGATTTTGTTCTATTACATATTTGTGTAATATCATTTGCAATTTTATCATCATATAATCCTAACATTCTAAAGGCACATGCAATACAGTTTTTTGTATCATTGCATTCTGTATTATACGTTTCTTCAGGTTGAACATAAGATCTTACGTTCTCCTCTGTTAACTTAACCTTAAAAAAGATAGTCATCTGTTGTATTCAACACGGAAATAATCGTGTAGAACGGATCGTAAAAAGATATTACGGGATAGACTAATAAGAATACAATGTCAATAGCGGGTATTCAATTTGGCATTACCTCACCAGAGGAAATACTCCGTCGTTCCGTCGTTGAAGTTATAACTGATAAGACTCATCAAGCAGGAAACCCTGTTCCTGGAGGTGTCTTTGATGCTCGTCTTGGTGTTATTGAAAGTGGAAAAGTATGTCCCACCTGTAAACACACAAATCTTCAATGTCAAGGCCACTTTGGACACATTACCCTTGCTCGCCCCGTCTATTTATACCAATTCCTTGAATACACCATCAAAGTTCTCAACTGTGTATGTATCAACTGCTCTACACTCTACTTAGCAGGTCAAGATGACTTCTCTGAAGAAACTTACTTGAACTCTGAACTTGCTGGTATGGATCGTCTTTCTGATATCCGTTCTCGCACAGTAGATTACATTTCGAAAGCGTTTCGTAATAAGGCAGGATCCTGTCCTACTTGCGGAACTCAAGTCTTAAAGAAAGTTGAAAAGATTCAAGGAACCGTCTGCACCTTACAAGGTAAGCTCACTGGAGCAAAGTCAGAAAGCGGAAACGATGAAACCGTTCCAATTCAACCTGAAATGGTTCTTCGTTGCTTTCAACGCTTGACTGAAAACACTGTAAAAATACTTGGATTTAATCCTAAGTTCTCTCATCCTGCTTGGATGGTTTGTACAGTATTGGCAGTTCCTCCTTTGACAGTGCGTCCCCCAGTTGTCATGGAAGACAATCAACGTATGGACGATGACTTATCGCACAAACTCATCGATATTGTTCGCAGTAACCAAATCCTTCGCGAACAAATCGACAAAGGTCAAAATCGCGATATCATTGAAAAGCGAACACAACTCCTTGAATTTGATGTAGCAACCTATGTGGATAACGATATCAAGGGTATGGCACCTGCTGCTCAACGATCAGGTCGTCCTCTCAAGACTCTCAAATCTCGTTTGGGTGCCAAGACTGGTCGTGTGCGTGGAAACTTGATGGGTAAGCGTGTAGATTTCTCTGCTCGTTCAGTTATTACTCCTGATGCAAACATTGATGTAGATGAATTAGGTGTCCCTGAAGAAATCGCATCTAACTTAACCAAACCTGAAATTGTCACTGCTTACAATCGTGATCGTTTAATGGCTGCTGTCAAGAATGGTGTAAAATATCCAGGTGCTAAATCAGTTTATCTCAAAGAATCAGGTCGTCCAATTTCTCTCAAATATGTGAATACAGAAGCAATAGATTTACATGAAGGTGATGTAGTTCATCGTCATATGATTGATGGTGATTACGTTCTCTTCAATCGACAACCTTCTCTTCACAAAGGTTCTATGGAATGCCACCGTGTAAAAGTTCTTCCTGGTTCTACTTTCAGATTGAATGTATCTGCTACTAAACCTTACAATGCTGACTTTGATGGTGATGAAATGAACTTACATTTACCTCAATCTCCTGCTGCGGAAACAGAACTTCAACAATTAGCAAGTGTATTACGCTTGATTATCAGTCCTCGTATCAATGCTCCTATCATTCAGATGGTACAAGATACATTGACAGGTGCTTTCCGTATTTCAAATCCTAAAATTACTATTCCCGAACAATCGGTCATGAACATCCTAGCAAAAATAAAAACACCCTTATCTGCATTCAAGAAAACTGGAAAAACACATACTGGTATGGATGTTATTTCTGCTGCCTTTCCATTGATGAACTTCAACGAAAACATCAAGATTGAAAATGGTATTCTCAAGAAAGGTTTGTTGAACAAAGGAGCATTTAATACTCCTTCCAAAGGTGTTCTTCATGTTCTCTTCAACGATTTCGGTCATCAACGATGCGGTCAATTCATTAACGATGTTCAATCTATTGTTACCAAGTTCAATCTTCATACTGGATTCTCTACAGGTTCAAGTGATCTTGAATCCAACAAGGAAACTATGGAATACGTGAGCGAAACATTAGCAGAAGGTCGTCGTAGAGTGCAAGAAATATTAACTGATGTCCATGCAGGTAAATTCTTTAACAACAGTGGTCGTTCAGATGGTGAAGAACTTGAAAATCAAATTAACCAAGCATTGAAAGATGTTTCAGGTAAAATCTCTCGTCGTGTGACTGAAACACTTCCACCTGAAAATCGTTTAGTTCAAATGGTAGAATCAGGTGCCAAAGGTTCTGCTTTGAACATTACACAGATGGTTGCTCTTCTCGGGCAACAAATTATTGAAAGTAAGCGTGTTCAATTCACCTTACAAGACCGAACTCTTCCACACTTTACAAAGTTTGATGATGGTGCAGAATCTCGTGGGTTTGTAGAATCATCCTTCGTTCAAGGATTACGACCTGCTGAATACTTCTTCCACGCTATGGGAGGTCGTGAAGGGTTGATTGATACTGCTGTAAAGACTTCAGATACAGGTTATATTCAGCGTAAGATGATGAAGACTATGGAAGATATGCGTGTAGAACACGATGGAACTGTGCGAAACAATATGGGAATTATTATTCAGTATCGTTATGGTGAAGACGGTATAGATTCGACTACTGTTGAATCACAACCTATCGATTTGGGAACAATGACACTTGAAGATATTTACAAAAACTATGCTTTATCCGTTGAAGAATTGACTCCTATTCTTACTGAAACAATTACAGAAGCACCTGATTTAGTAGACCAAATTATTGAAGATCGTGAAATGTTGGTCAAGCATGTATTTCTCAGCACTAACAAATCATCTGTTCTCTCTCCCGTCCATTTAAAACGATTAATACAAAAATACAATAATCCTTATTCCACTAAAACTGATTTAACCCCAGAATACATTGTTGCAGAACTCACTAAATTGATGAAACAACCATGGATGGCACCCAATCGTGTCTTCCATGCTCTATTGCGATTCTACCTTGCTCCTCGCAAATGTATTATCAACTACCGATTTACAAAGGCAATCTTCGATGAAGTCATTCGTGAAATACGATTCCGATACATCAAGAGTCAAGTTCATGCTGGTGAAATGGTTGGTGCTTTAGCAGCACAATCTATTGGTGAACCTACGACTCAATTGACCTTGAACACTTTCCACTCTGCTGGTACTGTTAAAGCAGGTGCTACTCAGGGTGTTCCTCGTATTCTTGAATTGTTGGATATTCCACGCAATCCAAAGAAACCATTAAACTTCGTATACTTAAAATCTGATAACACAACCGACAGTTACGAACAAGCAATTCTTATGAAACGAGAAATTCAACAAACACGTGTGCGTGATATTACAAGATCTGTTCGTATGTATTATGATCCATTCCCTTTGACAACTGAATCAGTTGTTGCAGAAGATCGCGATATTCTTCAAACATATCAAAAATTCTCCACTGGAAAAGTTGATTGTGCATCTAAATGGGTTATGCGTCTTGAATTTGACGAAACAGAATTGGCATCTCGTAATATTCAAGATATGGTTCTAATTCAAGATAAATTGGGTGCAGCAGGTCTTCATATTCTTCAATGTGTATATTCTGATTCTAATTCACAAAAACTTGTTATGCGTATCGTCTTCCCAGAAGATACAGTCAAGAACTTATTAACTCTTCGCTTCTTAGAAGAGCGTGTTCTTGATGTAGTCATTTCAGGTGTTGAAGGTGTAGGTCGTGTATTCATTCGTGAAGTCAATAAGGAAATGATATGGGACGATAAAATTAATGGTTATGTCTCCAAGAAACAGCATGTTCTTGATGTAGAAGGTGCAAACTTATTCGAACTCTTGGCTCATGAAAGTGTTGATGCTACACGCACATTCAGTAATCATGTTTATGAAGTCATGGATGTGTTTGGAGTTGAAGCAGCAAGACAAGCAACATGTAATGAATTCTTAGAACAATTTGAAGAAGCATACGTGAACTACCATCATATGAGTGTTCTTCTAGATTCAATGACATACCAAGGACGTTTAGTTAGTGTCAATCGATTCGGTATTGGTAAACATGACAATGGTGTTCTTGCTAAATCCTCATTTGAAGAAACTGCTCACATTCTATTTAATGCAGCTGTCTCTGCTGAATATGATCCAATGAAAGGTGTATCTGCCAACATTATGTTTGGTCAGAAACCACCTTGCGGAACAGGATTTGTTGATATTCTTCTTGATGAAACTAAACTTCCTGAAGGTGGAGAAGAAGATATGTTCATTGATTACAAGGAACAAATCAAGACTCGTGTAGATAAAGCAACAAATGAACCTGAAGGAGAATGTAATATTGATGATATTAGCATGTGGTAGAAACGTATAAAGCATCTCCCCAACCTTCATTGGTCATAGAAGTTTCAATTCTTTTAAAACCTCGAACTTGTAAATAACTATCAATTTCTTCAATTAAAGCACATTTTTTGTATACTTCTTCAGTATTTACTTCTAGATAAATAGCTTTTACTCCTTTAATACTTTCTTCTGCTCCTTTGAGAGCAAGAAGTTCAGCTCCTTGAATATCAAAATTCCAGAAGTTATATAACTCTGGACTTTTTATACCTTCGCGTTTCATAAATGTATCAATAGTTGTAGTTTTCATTTGTATACGACCAACTTCTACACACCAACCATAGTGTTTTGCATGTGTTCCAAAGTCAAGAATACTTGATGATTGATCATTATTTGTACGCATAAATGATACTGTTTCATCATCTTTATCGGATATAACCGCATGAAAAACATTAAGAATACCTCTCTTTTGACAACTTTGAACTTTATCTGCAAGAGCATCAATCCAAATAATATTGTGTTGAGGAATATTCAAGTAGTTATACATACTTAGTTCTTCACAATCATGTGCACCAATATGAAGTACGCCTGTAATTTGAATATTATTCTTAGAAAGAAGTTCTTTAACTCTCTCTTTTGGAATCAACATGGTAGGTTTGTATAATATTTAACAATATCTGTAAGTTAAATCATTTACTCAAAGATGAAACATAATAAATAAAACGAGTAACTGTATTTTTTTAAATGAGCGAAAAACCACAATACGGTCAGACAGTCAATTTTGTGATAACAAAGGTCTTGAAAGACTTTCACACGCCCAAGAGTCATGTTCAGTATGTGGAAACACTGAACCACGGAAGAATGATGATAATGGACGGGGAAGTTCAGTACTCAACGATGGACGAACACAGATACCACTATCTCCTGACAACACAAACAATCGCAAACAAGTGCGAGAACATTCTGATCCTCGGAGGGGGGGATGGATTGGCTGCAAGGGATTTGGTTCGGTCTTCGTGTACAAAAACTGTCACGATTGTTGATTGGGATCCAGAGTTCGTAGACTTCTGTAGAACTCTTCCTGATTGTGATGGGTCTTTAAATCATCCAAAAGTAAACTTTGTGTATATGGATGCCCTCGAATTCTTAATCAAAAATAGAGTCAAGTATGATTCAATTATTTTTGATCTTCCTGATCCAGACGGAGACGAAATGGTACAATTATACATACTTATGTTGAAATCGGCATTGCTATCATTATCCAAGAATTCAGTTATTACAATTCATACAGGTCCTGCTTCTTTAAATGAAGACCATGAATCTTGGAAGTTTATAGCACAATGTAAACACTATCTTAGTATTCTATGTAGACAAACTCAACCTACATTTGATAAAGTATATGTTCCATCGTTTTCACATGAATGGGGATTTATAACAGGTTATGAAGGAAATGCTATTCCACGAGTAAGATTACGTATAGAAGATGAGGTTCTCGAAACATTCTATCGTATTTAATGACGACGACTATGTTTCTTGGTGTGTTTACGTTTGCGTCCGCCAGTAGGTGCTGGTGTGCTGTTAGAACCTTCAGAGGCCATTCCTACAGGTCCTGATGATTGATGAACATCAGGGGCAACAGATGGTGAAGAGTATGGGAGATCTGCTGGTTTTCCGTTAAGGGAGATAGGAGCAAGTTCATCACCGCCTGCTCCACCGACCTTACGACGACGACCTGCTTTCTTGGAATGTTTACGACGACGACCGCCCATCAAGAGTTCAGAAGATGGGTTTTGGTAGGTGGCATCAGAGAGAACTGGAAAGCGACCGTTTCCGTCTGGGAGTTCAGAACCAGTGTATGGACCACCAGTGAATCCGTATAATGTTCCTCCGACCTTCTTTTGTTTACGAGTGCGTTTACCTCCCATTGGACCTGCTTTATCCATTAATGTTCCACCAGTTCCTTTCCATGTTTTCTTTGCGGCTTTCATAGCGTCTCCAAGAGACATTTTAGGGTTTGCCTTTTTTACTGCCATAACGTGTTTTAACCATGCTGAGCGTCCTCCTTCCATATTTATTCAATTAATTAGACTTTATTGTGAAGTCATACATTGGTGAAGTTATTTGTTTAGGTTGGAACGAAACATCTGAACTTTGTGCTTTTGGTGCCTTGTAAGTAACGGGTTTGTAACGCAATACATCGGGTTTAATTGCAAATGAACTTGTGATAAATTGTCCTGTGTAAAGTTCCATAGCATTATCGAGGGAACCAAAGTTCATAGCTACCCATTGACATCCAAACGAGAAACAGACTTCAGGATTTTTGTTTTTGACATCAGAAGTAGATAAATCGGGAACCACAAGTGTAATATTACGCTTGTTGTATTCAATTAATTCTTCGTGGTCGAATGTCTGTGATGCTTCAGTGTATGTAAGTCTTCTTAAATTAGAAGAAGCCCAAGACATATTGACTAATTCGTCCATTCCATTACCTCGTGTATTTCCTCCGCTAATAATGACTAATTTACCCATCAAGTTACAGATTGGTTCAAGTGCGATATTCTTGCGTTGGTAAGAGTATTCGGAAGGCAACATAAATTTACGTAATGTCATTTTCATAGTATCTGCACATCGTGTGATAAAAGCATTATCATCAGTATGAAAATTTAAAGAAAGAATAAATGGATTTGCGTATCCTGCAGTTACACCCGGTGAGAACATAGTATTTGCTAAAGTTGTACAACAGTCTTCAAACTTCAAAGTATTATAAGTAAACATATTATTGGTTTTTGAATCTGCTAAACCTACAACTGGATCTCCGTTCACTGAATATATATCTAATTCAATCAAACGAGCACCTCCTTTAATGACTTCAGTTATGGCATCGGTGGTTATGTAGGTATAAACAGTAGTAGAAGGAATAACCGTGTATCCTGAAGAGGACATGTAATAATCACAAACTACGGTATCGGAAGGACAACCGAGAGGAGCAGACTTTATGATATCAGAATAGACGGTTAAATCTTTGGTAAGCGTAGCATCAGTTGGAGGGAAGTTTACCATATTCACGAATGCTAATGTAGTCAAAGCTACACCTAAACAGGCAATTGCGGCCAAGACAATATACCATAATAATTCTCGTGCCTCCATATTATTTATTGCCACTATCTTGTTTGTAATTAAAGAACATTGGACGCATCATCATAACAACATCATCAGGAACTCGTTCGTCCATTGGAATATCAAATAAGGAACAGTGAAGAAAGTAAATACAGTACATTCCGCATTGTGCTCCCTTGTACTGATGGCGTGTAGCATTATAGGTTAGTTTCATAGGTTGTTTGAAGATATGCATATCGTCTATTTGTTCTTTCCAGCGTTGCATTAGACGCTGAACTTCCTTTTCTGGTTTTTGGGCATACGAATCAAAGTAGGTCATTTTAGGATATTCAAGTTCAGGACGCATATCTAAGAATGCTGCTATCCAGTGTTCACCTGGTCCGTTATGTGGATCAGTATTAAACACAACACCTACCCGACGATACCCTTTTTTGTAGAGTTCAGAGATCTTCATACTGCAGAGAGATGATACTAAACACGAACCAGTTTCACTATGTAAATCAAAATCTATGGGAACAGAACCAGTGTAATAGTAATCTGGAACTATCTTTTCGTAGTATCTCTGACTTTCATCTATATCGTCGGAAGATAACCACTGGGTTCCATCGGTATTCCAACTCATTGGAGCATCAGGTTTTTCAACAAGAGAGTGAACTATACATTCGGGTGCTCCAGTTTTACACGAATCTTTCATGCGGCGAGTTATATCTTTCCACATGTTGGGACCTTTCTTTACAGGTGGTTCATGTGGATGTTCTTTATTGTAGGCTACACGCAGTGCTTCAACTTCGCGTGGGTCCATTATTATCCAAAACGGATGTCTTTTTTGGACAGGAATTTCATGAACATAAAATGGCAGGATTAGATCAACGCGACCTTGTTAAATGTGTTCGTAAATTTAGAACTTTAGACGATGAACTCCGAAACCTAAACTCTCGTACTTCTAAGATACGAGAAGATAAGAAGTTTATAGAAAATGAAATGAGTGATATATTAAAGCGTAACGTATTTGAAGGTATTGATAAATTAGAAATTCAAGATGACGGTTCTTACATCAAGATTCAACGACCAGAAACCTGGAATAAATCGTGGTCACTTGGAACACGCGAACTTCAAACATTCCTTGATGATTACTTTAGAGGACCTGGACCACATACATCAACAGGATGTTACAAATTTATTACGGAACGCAAAAAACGAGACCTTGTGGCAACCGAGTTCTCGTTTAGACGCATAATGCCTAGTGAAGACAAAGATGAAACCCGTTCAACAGTGGCTTCAAACCGTAACGCCTAATAATACAACACACGAAGAGGAAGTAAGAGACCTCTTTTTACAATTAGAGGACAAACTCATAGAAAAGAACTTACTACGAAACGATTATAGAAAATATAGAACCCTTCACTTTTCAGAGTTTTGCAATACTCTGTTTTCATTATCATCAAAATATCCATATGGAAGACCCGCGTATCAAAAAGATAGTCAGTGATTTTTTGACATTACACGTTCATCATATTCCACGTGGATGTCAATATTATCGTCAAATATGTCCGTTCTGCGATATCATTACTCGCGAACAGACAGATATACATTACAATCTCTTGGAAGATGTATTTCGTCCAATTGTGAAAGAAGTCTGGGGAAGGTGGACAAGAGGAGCGTATCGCATGGCAGACAGAATGGATAATTCGGAATTATTCTTAGCAGAAATAGTTTGGCATGCTTTTAATCGTTGGTTACAACCCAGATACTACGAAATAACGGGTATGAAAGAGGAAGAAATTACCACCCACCCATACGTTCGTCAAAAAATTCGTCCTAATATATAAATATGTCTTCACCAATGGACTACCAAACAGATACAGCACAAGGATCACCAAACCCATCATGGAAAGCTCCAGGTGGATGCGGTTGTACCGGAGGTCGTAAACATCGTAAGACAAGAAAACACCGAGGAGGTGTTGGTGCAGTAGATGATGCTTTATTTGCTGTTGGAACTTCCTATGCTGCTAAAAAATGGGGACAAAAGAAACCTCTCGGAGGAAGAAAATCACGCAAACATCATGGTGGTGCAGGTGTAGTAGATGATGCATTAGTTGCAGGAACAGCACTCGGTCTTGCCCATTATTTTACAAAGAAGGGCAAGAAGGGTGGAAAGCGTAAATACTGGGGAGGAGCAGGTGCTACAAGTGTAGGACCCTATGTTCCAACTGATTCTCCTCTCTTATCCGGAGGATATCGTTCTCGCAGATTACCTCGTCGTTTTACACGCAGATCTCTTATCTAACTTCGACGAATGGTAAAGGAAAACCGTTAAACTTAGAAGCACTTACCCAAGAGTAAGCACCTATATTTTGGACTTCAAGGATGTCTGATTCGCCAATATCTGTTGGTAACCAAACATCTTCTGCTATTTTGTCAGCTGAATCACACGTTCTGCCAAAGATTGTAAATTTTGAATAATCAGTAATATTGCCTCGTGTTATACAGTTAAAAGTAGGTACGAAGCCGTCGAATAAAACCCCTGAAAATATGCCATAAACGGACTCGTTGACCGTTATACATTGTTTACCATTTGGAAGTCTTTTTCTTCCGATAACTGGAACTTGTAATTTACAGGACTCTTCTGCGAAAAAACGACCAGGTTCTGCAATAACTTTTTTGAAAGGTAAACTTTTGATTTGGTTTCGAATATAGGGAGCAAGTTCGTATCTGAAAAAATCGTTGTTTTTGGTAGCACCTGAGAATCCTCCTCCGATATCTAAAACTTCAGGTGTGAATACATCTGTATTATACTTGAATATATCTACGAATTTATGAACTGTTTTGAAAGCAGATTCGTATGCTACTAAAGAAGTACAATCACTTCCTACATGAAAGGCAAGACCATAAATGTGAAAGTTTGGATTTAATATACTTAGTTCATCAATATGTTGTAAGTGAAAACCAAATTTACTATTTAAAGGAATGCGTGCTCCTCCTTTATCATCTACAAAAATACGAAGAATAGGTTTTGTTTCAGGTTGTTCTTCTTTCATTTTAAGGACCTCCATTTTGCTGTCAAATGTCATATAGGGAATCGGAATATACTTTACTTTGGACATTTCATCGCGTGATTTACACGGATTTGCATAAATAATATCTCTGGCACAAGCCCCGATTTTAATTACACGATGAACTTCTTCGGAAGAAGCACAATCAAATCCTGCTCCTCCATCGAGGAGTTCCTTAAGTAATGGTGTAAGATTGTTACACTTCACAGCATAATGCGGACGAATCTCTGGTAAGCACGAATTCCAGAGATTGAGGCGACAACGGACTTTGGAGAGAGAAAGGATTAATTTCGGCAGTGTTATGTTGTAAAAAAGAGATTAAATATCTGTAAAAGATTTTAACAATCCGAGAGTATATATACAAATGAACTCCAATGAGTATTTTCCATATAACAGTAAGAATGTTCCCTTGACTGCAGATGATGTAAAACGCATCTTGTGCATTCCAGGGTATAAAGTAAAAGATGTATCAATTTTTCAGAAGGCAATGATTCATTCTACATACGTCAGACGAAGTGAGTATACAACCTTGACAGGCGAACCTGCTGTTCTTGGTAAATGTCCTCCAGGTGTCATGGACCTTCAAGACGAATCATACGAACAACTTGAGTTCAGAGGGGACTCTATATTGGGTGCAGTTGTTGCCAACTATTTATGCGAACGATACCCAACTGAAGCACCAGGATTCTTAACCAATACTAGAAAGTTGATTGTTCGAAACAAGACATTGGGAGTTTTAGCACGTGATAAGTTAGGTCTTGATAAGTTCTTTGTAGTTTCGAAACATGTAGAAGAAATGTTACCAACTCACGGACGACAAAATATTGAAAAGTTAGGTGATGTTCTAGAAGCATTCATAGCAGCACTCTGGATTGATTCAGGATACAACTTCAAGATTGTCAATGATTTTGTAATTAATATGATTGAAACCCATCTTGATATTCCTCTCTTATTGCGAGAAGACGATAACTATAAAGATAGAATGCAAAAGTATTGTCAACAAAAACACCAATTTACACCGATTTATAAAATGGTCTCTTCGGAAGAAGGAATGTTTACGATGGCGGTATGTAAACCAACAGGAGAAGTTTTGGGAACAGGAACTGCTACTACAAAGAAACAGGCAGAACAGAATGCTTGTAAATCAGCACTTGAGAAAACTTTGAATGTGTAGATTAAATAATGTATTGGCCTGCCAGATACTTTACGGGTCTCACTCAAAAACAGAACTTACAAAGAAAGAGATCAGCCACTCGTCGTCGTTCAATGTCATGGAAAGATCCAAAGGCATACCGACCTTTCTTGACAGACAAAGGAGTTAAGACACGAACATCTAAATATGTGCGTGAATGGAGAAAGAAGTTCCCTAAAGCACATTCGTTGGATGCTTATTCGAAGGCAACGGGTGTTCCACTCCCTATCGTCAAAGCATCTTTTAATCGCGGAATGGCGGCATGGAGAACAGGACATAGACCGGGTGCTACACAACAACAATGGGGATATGCTCGTGCCGCCAGTATGTTAACTTGCGGAAAGACACATTATACAACTGATGCTGATTTAGTAAAAAAGGCAATGAAGACT
>Ga0208105_1000368_pt1 | contig 15555 bp, 15 predicted proteins | sample CryBogCBE16Jul07_FD_184574 | JGI IMG/M metagenome (GOLD analysis project Ga0208105, IMG submission 184574) | Freshwater microbial communities from Crystal Bog, Wisconsin, USA - CBE16Jul07 (SPAdes) | ecosystem: Environmental > Aquatic > Freshwater > Lake | place: Crystal Bog, Wisconsin, USA... | reverse complement strand
GCCCCTTGACACCGAGTCCGTGCCGGGTGTGAATGGATGGGTCGAGACGTCCCCGATCCTCGGAAGCCAGGCGAAGGCGGTGCCGGAGAAGCCGTACGATGTTGCGGACGACAATGCCCTCGCTCAGTTCATGAACAACAAGCTTGGCCCTGAGTGCTGCCCGTCTCCGTTTTCGTCGAGCGGTGGCTGCATCTGCCTAACTCCGTCGGACATTAAGGGTTTCGCGTCCCGCTTTGGGAATAAGACTCCCATGTAATAACAATGGATCATCTTCGTACGTTCATCAAGTGTCTAAAGGACGCACACCCCGAGCTTACATTCCCCCGTGCGTCGGATGAGGTGTACACCCATCTGACAGACGCGTTGACCCCACATGGCATGAAGATCATGCAGCGCGATAATTCGCTGTTCAAGGCAGCGGATGCACCCCAGCCCCTGCCAGGTGTTGACATCCGTGTAGCGTGGAACGGAAGCGAGGACACCTGGAAAGCCCTTCACATGACCATGATCTTCTCGTTCCTCCGTGGTGACCCGAAGGAGAAGGTTGCGCAGGTGATGGAGGCGATGAAGCATGTACTCCCGGAGACACACCGTGATACTGACCAGATCCTCAAGGAGCTCGGTACAGATGAGATGAGCTCGTCGATGACGGAGATGTTTGAGCTCCTCATGAAGACCAAGTTGGCTTCGATTGTGGGTGAGATCGCGGCGTCGATCAAGCTGGACGATATCGGCATCGACTTCGAGCGACCCGAGGAGATCCTCGAGGCCTTGCAGCACCCGGAGCGCAGCGCGGCGGTTCGCCATATCATGGAACAGGTGAAGACGCTCCTAGAGGATCGCATCAAGACCGGCAAGATCAACCAGCAGGAGCTCATTCGCGAGATTGAGACTCTCAAGGCCAAGTTCCACTCGAGTTTTGGAAAATACATGAATGAGATGGTCGGCGTAGCCCGTGAGGGACCGGCAACTGGAAACACGTCATCACAAATCATGTCCAACTCCCCCGAGGCGCGACGTGCACGTATGCAAGCCCGTCTCCAGCGTAAACTCCACGAAAAAGGTCGCAAGTGAAGATAAGAGTGATGTTCTGGTTTTCCGACCCAAGTATCTTGTTCCGTTCAAACACGTGGTATGCATTCGTGCCGACCGCGGGTATGAGTGTGGACGACGCCTTGAATTCCGTGGTTCGCTTCACGGTCTATCTGAGCATCCTGTTGTTCATGTGCTCGATGGAGGTGAAGTATTTCGTATATGTGCCGGTGGTGATGGCGATCACGGTTGCATTGCATGAGCTGTATCCGAATACGAAGAAGATTACAGAGCCGTTCCGAATGGGCACGGCAGTGAGTGGGTACACGGGAACCGATGTAACGCTCCCGACACAAGATAACCCGTTCATGAACCCTACTCTGGTTGATATCAATGAGAACCCGAACAAGCCCCGTGCTGCTGACCCGACGGACATCAAGGTGCGTGACCAGGTCAATCAGCAGTTCGCGCAGACGTCGAACGTCTACCTCGATACCACGGACATCTTCCAGCTGATGACGGCACAGCGCAACTTTTACACGGTTCCGGCGGACGACCACGAGGGGCTGCTTCAGTTCCTCGGCAAGGGTGCGGCTTCGGGCAAGATCTTGAACGAGGGCTATGTAGTTGCGAAGGGTTCAATGGTGGATACGCCGACGACTGACACGACGACTCAGCCGTCGGGGACGACGCCGGGTGAGACCACGCACCAGACCCAGCTTCCTCTCGATCTCACTCGCTGATTCCTGCTGCCCAGACAGTACACGCTCCCGACCACGCTTCGGCTTAAACTTCATAGTAGGAAACCCAGTCACGCGCTCACTCGCAGGTACATTCGCCGATTCAATCTCCTCTACGGGGATGTGAATGTGCTTCTTCTTGAACTCATCCCACACAGGCTTGTTGGCCTCACAGTGGGAGCAGCCATTCATGTAGAACAAGACCAACAGGGGGCGACGTTTGAGGGTCTTTTCGACACCGCCTCCGAACCCTCGGTCTGGTAGTAGATTTCCACGCGACCGAGTGTCTCCTTCCGGGAATTCTCCTCCCTTCATATTTATATCAACATCTAGAAAATGGCGTGTCTCGATGAGCTGAACCAAGCGGCTGATAAACAGACATGGATTGGAATTTCACGCGCAACGGGGGATATGAAGAAGTTCCAGAGCATCTCGCAGTTCCAGGACTACCAACAGGCATTGGGATGTTCTCCGGTTCGTCCATCGCCCTATATCGAGTCGAACGCGGGAAAGAACACGACTCCTACGGGGTTCCTCGAGTTCAAGCCTCGTGACGCTGAAACACAGGCGAGGTTCGATGCGACGTCCGATCAATGGGAAGGTGTGAAGGCATCGGACGAGGCCGTGAAGCAGGGGCTGTTCATCGAGGACAGTGCAAACCTCACTACGCGGGAACGGAAGCCGCAGCAGTCTGTCCTGCCACCACCTACTCCTGCCCCGACAAACGATGTTTGCTCAATACAATGAGGAGGTGGGCTATACTCGCCGCAGCAGGGCTGCTCCTGCTTCTGTTTGCGCTGCTCAACACGGAGCACTTCACAGACACAGAGTTCACAACTGTAACACAACCCTGTTTTTGCCCCCCGAGTTCCGACATGTCAGTCCAGTCCAGGAGTTTTTCATGTGACCCATCGTGTGCGACGTGGTACAGCAAGGTCGAGGCACTTGCCCCTAGGGGTGCAGAGACTCAGGATTACATCACAGTTCTCCGAGCGTTCTATGATCAGGTGTATACACCGTCTGCTACGAAACCGACAGAGGCGCAGGTTGATACGTTTCTGGCCTCGTCTGCTGGAACTGTTGCAGGTGTTGACATCCCGTCTGTGAAGCGGATTCTTATGACCGGGTTTCATATCGACTCTTCGCACACGGCTGCACAGAACGAAGACGCAAGTCAGAAGTTTAAGCCATCGGATGCCAACCTCGCACCCAAAATGGGACGAGATGAAGTTCGTACTCGGGAAGAAGGTGGGTACACGGGCGCAAACCCCAGTTCATCGACAACCTTCTCGGAAGGCAACTATGCCCCGCCCCCGCAGACACAGCCGAACAAGCCAGGAGAATGGGACGATGGAACTATGATGTGGAAGGGACCTCGACCCGCATCTGTATGCCCGTGTGCCGAAAATATCATGTAGACACAATGAAGAAGTGGATTCTGTTTGGCCTGATAGGCCTCTTTCTGTTCTACATCTTCACGCGTCGTGAAGGATTCCTGGATACCGCAAACATCAAAGGTGTCTACAACCTCGACGGTCCGGATGTTAGGAATCCAGCACTTGGATCGTCGGCTGAGCATGTAATTGGACTGATGCCGCGGACACTGATCACTGCTCTGCAAAACAAGAAACCCAATACACAGTGCACTGAAGGTGGGCGCTGTGACTGTGGATCGGGCGCATCGAAGGATCTGACGAAGCAATGCCCCGTCGATCCAACGACAGGTGATGGTATGATGACACTGCTGAGCGGTGACATCAATGACATCATGGTCGCGTTCTATAGCAATGTATACCAGATATCGAACGCTGTACTGACCTCGGCGGACGTTGATCGGTTTTTACGGACCTATTCTATGACGCCGTTTCTGACCACGAACGAGGACGATGTCAAGGCGTTGCTCGTTGCGTACTTCATCACCCAGACTCACGGAGCCGCAAACACCGGAACCCATGACAGGCGATTGGTCAATGATGTGGATCCGGGATCGACTGCGAGTGCTGAGCTGCAAGGTCGTTATAATAATCCTAATGGTTGGTCGGACAAGACGGCAATGGAGAGGTCGGCGGCGTATGCACAAACCTCCGGATATGCCCATCAGCTGGAGTCGGAAGGCGTTCAGGACGCGGACAATGGTTCGCTCCCCACTGCGATCGATGAGCGGTCGGGAAACACGGACTTTGGAGCCACTCGTCCGACAACGGGTACCGTATTTGGAGCCAATGGTCCCTTCTCGGGGAGGGCAGGGACAGGGCAGGGAACGGGCATGAATGCCGCCGCCGCTCTTACAGGCAGCTCCTACGCCCATCCTCCTCCCACTCAGGCGCGTCTCGATCCCTATGATCTGTGGCCTGGATCTGGTTCGCAGTCGGGCACGGCGGAGGCACCGCCCGGCACTACGATCCCGGTGAATGGTCCCTCGTGGGGAGGCCCAGGGGTGTCAACGTTTTCCGGATCCACAACGTCCTCCTCACAACCGGCATTGTATGGGCCCGGTGCAGGAGATACATCAAAGGGAATGGGATGGGGAAGCGCACAAACGAACAGCCGAAATACGAGCGCGATGCCCGATTATCGCACAACGGGTTCGGATCCCTCGAATCGCTACGCTGTAACCTCCCGTGTACCCGGTGATCAAGATCTGTTTGGATCCATGTACATCCAGGCCAATACAGAGTCTATCGCAAACCAATCACTGAAAACGGATCCCGTTCCATTCTTAACAGATTTCTCTGCGTTCCAGAATTAAGATGTCGACCTCCTTCGGACTTCGTAATCAGCGTGGCTCCTGCTGGGTCAATGCAACTCTCCAAGCTATCTTCCGTATCCCCGATGTCCAGACACGCTATATCGCAGAAGCGGCTCTGGACACGCCTATCGACAAGTCCCTTCAAGAAATCTGGTGCAGCAAGGGCGATGAGGGTCTGAAGGCCTTCTATGACTGTGTGCGCACTGCCGTTATGCCTGCTGGTGAGGGCATTGGTGACTCGCATGAGCTGCTCGAGTACCTGTGCGACAAGCTGCCCTTCCTGGACAAGCTCTGTCGTTTCAAGATCGGACACACAGTCAAGTGCAACTCGTGTACGTACAAGGACGTTCGCACAGACTCGATGATCGAGTTCTCTGTGTCGCCTACGGGTCGTAAGCAGTCTCTATCGGACTGCGTGATCCAATCCGTGACCCCCGTTGCGATCCCCGACTGGACGTGCGAGGAGTGCAAGAAGAAGGGCTGCACAAAGCAGCTTCTGATGTCGTCCTTCCCCCAGATCTTCGTGTTCCACGTCACGTCACTGAACACGTCCGTCTCGTACTCGACTCAGCTTGTCATGAACGGACAGAAGTACGCCCTACTCGCGGTCGTCTGCTTTAACGGTGGACACTGGTGGACGTACGGTCGCGATATGCCGCCAGGTAAGGATTGGATTGAGTACGATGACCAGTCTATTCGCGTTCGTGGACCCCAACACTTCCCGTTGTCGGACAACATGCGTCTTCTCTTCTATTATCGTATCAATGAATAAGCAAGGATGGGAGACTGGACTTGGCCTCTGAGCACACAACAATGGAACCAGAGCACGGTTCCTTCATCAACAACAAAACCTGCACCCACGTCTACAACCGCGCCTGTTTCAATGGTTGTACCTGGGCTTATCGCGGCGGTGTTAATTCTTACATTTTTCGTTCTCATCACGACTGGGTCGCTAATCGCGATCGCGGTTCTTTGGGTTCTGATGGCGATCTTCACATTCCTACTGTACACCTATGGATTCATCACTTCAGGGATGTTGACTGCAGCGACCGTGGCTCAGCCTGTCGCCCAAGCTGCAACTACGAGTCTGGATATAGTGGGCAGTGAAGTGTTCCACATCTCGGACAACAAGTTCACCTACGACGATGCAGCCGCCGTCTGCGCTGCGTATGACTCGCAGTTAGCGACACTCGAACAGATCCTCGATGCCTACAATCACGGCGCTGAGTGGTGTGGATATGGCTGGTCTGCGGGTGGCATGGCACTCTACCCTACACAGAAGGGCACGTGGGATGCCCTCCAGCGGGAAGCTGATCAGGGTAAACGCACAGCCTGTGGACGTCCGGGCGTGAACGGCGGATACTTTGACCCGAGCTCCAAGTTCGGTGTCAACTGCTTCGGTATCAAACCCCAGGGCAATGTATCGCTGCCCACACCTCTGCCTGGAACCGACCCATCTGCATTCAATAGTGCAGTGACACAATTCAAGGCAGTCTTGAAGTCGTTTACTCTTGACCCGTACTCTCGCACAACTTGGTCTGGTTCAGTTGCGGGATCTGGGCAGCAGCTGCTGGGTAGTTTAGCGAAGGAGCATTTTTCCATGCCCGGGATTCCTGATTACGAAGTGATGCCCGGCGAAACCATTGCAAACGCGGGGCTTCCTCTCGGGTCTCCGTACGGTCTGCGCGGTGCTCAGGGTGATGCTGGACCTGCTGGACCGGCTGGACCCGCCGGAACTCCGAGTACTGTGCCTGGACCGGCTGGAAGCATGGGACCCACTGGACCGCAAGGATCGAAAGGTGACGCAGGTGTAAGCAACGTTACTGGACCCACTGGATCCGCGGGGACAAACGGGACAAACGGGATAAACGGGATAAACGGGAAAGATGGGAAAGATGGGAAAGATGGGAAAGATGGGAACAATGGAGCCCCTGGAGACACTGGACCCGCAGCAAATGCAGGGGGGAAGATAACGATTGCCGGTTGGACATTGGATGGAACCACAAACAATGGTAACGACCTCGTAGTCAGCGGGCCCACCAGCCAGGACTTCATATTCCGCGAATCTGGTACACCCTGGGGTGAATTCTTTATTAGGCGTGGCAATGATTGGAAGAAGTACGATTGATCATCACGACGGTGTATTATCGACCGGCGCGTGAGGGGACGTGGCAGCGGATACAATGCTTAACCGTAAGGATACTTCCCGAAGAACCTGAAGAGCGGTGGAACCATGCCACCACCGCGATCGTACGACAGGTCGCCACCCTTGTAGCATAGATACGGCATACCTGGCACGTGTTCAGGGTAATCTGGGGGACATTCCTTGTAGCACATTCCGTCGATCTTCTTCGTGTGCTTGTCTGTACCAACCTTTTCGATATCTGCACAGGTCTTGTGTTTAGCAGCGACCGCCTCTGCTACTGTTTCCATTTGATGTGTCTCCGGATCCGTTACGGGATCTCCCTTCGCATTCGCCTCCATCCATCCTTTAATCTCATTATCGTAATTCCCAAAGTCTTGGGGGCCTGGACAGATGCCACCATGGTCTAGGCGCCCAACTGTTTGCAGACACCCGGTCCACCAGTGTCCGATGATATCCGTCCCCCACTCTTGGCACTTGTTCTTCCAACGGGTGCACGTGAGTCCAAGATTCACCCAATGAGTTCCGTCTCCATCATCGTCGGGACACGGTTCTAATCCGATCACAGTTCCCGCCCCAATACCAAACGTGTCAGCGTAGCAGCGCACACCGAGACCGTGGTATCCAGGTTTGCAATTCTCGTAACACAATCCACCCTCTGATGACCCATGGTTCCCCACGCATGTATTTGGTGATGTCGTCATCACTTCAACTCCGAAGAGCTTCAGCGGAGACAATGACCATGCGATCAACAGAAATATCAAGAGGAGAATGACGACAATCCAGAAGATCACCCAAGGATTCCAGGCGCCGGGAACTTCCTTCGTCGTATCGGCGTAGAGAAGACCCACATACGCGAAGAAGAGGATAACGCCAAACACGAAGGCAACCGAGAAGCTCGTCGAGAGGAACTCGCCAATGGGCGTCCATATATCCGGCGGAAACAGAAACGTCCATATGTCAGACCAGCTTGATGGGTCTGCGGACATCCAATTGTTTCTTAGGAAGAAAACAATGGACTCGATTCGGCCTACGCTTACACAGTTTTCAAGGACGGGTGCTCAACAGCAGATGACCGTGGTTCCCACATCGGGACAAGGGGTCAATCGGTTTGCGTGGCTTCTGTACCGCCCCCAGGCACACGCTATCCGTCCGTTTGAAGCGTTTACGTCGGGTCGTCAGGATAAGATCGTGAATACGGATCCAAATAAAGTCCCCGGAAATACGTAAATGGACGTTGTCCTACTCATGGGACTCGCAGCGCTTGGGTACGCAATGGCCGTACCTCGTCGTCGCAAGGGCGAACCTGTTTCTGACGACGCGGTGGGGAAGGAATTGTACACCCCGCTCAATGACATGGAAATGGCAGTCGTCCAGGCCGCAACTGGACACAATAACATGGTGCCGTTCTTCGGTGCCAATCGTACACAGACAACCTACTCGGATGGCCATGAGAGTATCCTCGACAAGTATACGGGCATGGGGCAGAACACCTTCTTCCGTAAGGAGGAGGCGGCGGCCTTCTTCGAGCCGGAGGCGGGTCGTGGCAACCCCTGGAAGGCGCAGGTTGAGACGGACTTTGAACAGTCGCGCCAGGTGACGAGCATGTCCATGAAGAACGTGGCTCCGATTGAGCGCGTGAACGTGGGTCGTGGCGTGAATGACGGCTACACCAATCTGCCTTCAGGTGGTCTCAATCAAGGTCTCGAGTCGCGCGAGTTCCAGCTCCCGAAGACGACGGACGAGCGACGCATCGCTACGAAGCCGAAGCTCACGTACACGTCGAACCCGACACCGGGTAAGCAGCGCTACGGTCTCCAGCCGGGTCTTCAGGCGCCTGTCAAGAAGAACAAGCCTGACCGTTTTCAGGTGCTGCAGGGCGAGGATGGTTCGCTGCCGCACTTGAACACCACGATTGGTCGCGAGAAGGCATCAGCGATCTACCCTGATGTCGTGATGAAGGATCAGAACCGCGTAGGTACATCCACACAGTTCATGGGTCCGATTGGCAAGGGTGTGCGTAACAACGAGTCCTACATCCGCTCGTTCACGGAGCCGTTTCAGCAGTTCATGAAGTTGACCACAGAGGGACGTCCTGCGCCGGGTGGCCCTGTAGTTGGAATGCAGTCGGTGAACTCGGGTCCCGAGGCTTACAGCGCGATGACCCACCGCGACGAGTCTACTCACGTCAATTACCGCAGCTTCGAGGTGCCGCTCTTCGGACGCGGTGGACAGACGCCTACGGCGGCTCTGCGCGGATCCGTCAAGTATGACGAACCGGTTGGACAGAGCGTTCAGCTCGACCGTGTTGCAGTGCCGGGTCTGCTAGATGCATTCAAGAGCAATCCGTATACACAGAGCTTACAGTCTTCAGCATAATGGACACATCGCTACTTCGTTACACCACAACACAAGACGTTTGCTTAGGACAGTCCTCTCGCCGTGAGATTCATGATGTCATTCGCTCGGTCGCCGTGCATCCCCAACGGATTCGCGTCTGTCGATGTGTCGCTGATTTTTGGGCTCGATCTGCTCTGTCGTTTCTTCACGTTGTTTGGATTCCCCAGGGTGAACAATGCAAACTCTTGCAGACATCAGCAGAGTCGAATCCGTCCTCCTCGCGCGTCGTTCCGAATTGGTTCAATCAACCTCCTTCGTCTTCAGTGTAGTTGTATTGGTTGTCGTGTTGGGCGGATTTGCATGGTTCCTCCAACTACAGTATCAGATGACGAAGGACGCACCACAAGAAAAGCGTATACCGTTTGAACCCACTGTTTGGTATTCGGCTACACGAAACGTTCGCAGTGAAGAGTATGCAGGACAACTCCAACCTTTTGAGATTGAAACTCGACATGGTCTATCGGGACCTCCCAACGGAGACGGCCCAGCAGAAATTTACGGAACTGATGGCGCCTCCTCCTCCGCCGCCCCCGAGTGAGCCAGTGGCTGAACAGGCACCTGCCGCGCCGAAGCCTAAACGAAAGAAGTTGGTGAAGGGTAAGTAAGAGGGGTATGCCGTTTGTACCCACCCTGGTTTCGGGTGCAACCTTCTACAAATACGAACCATTCAGCTACACATTCACAAGTGGTACTGCTATCTTGACAGTCTCGGGTACACTTGTTTCGTACTGTACTGGTTCGGGTACAGCCACGGTTACCTTTGCATCCACGACTGGGTTCCTTACAACGGGTTCGTCTACAGGCGAGACGTTGACCATCACACCGACCGGTGGAACGGCCATTACCTATACGTTTTTCATTCTCGCTGGACGGTTCATCATAACACCCTCCATCCAAGGAATCCTCCTCTATCAGAACGAGCCCATTTCGAACACGTTGTCCATTCTGGGATATAGCGGAACGAACGTCGCCTTCCAGGCGCAGACACTGCTGTGTAACATCTACACGGTTCCGACTCTGCCGTCGTCGACTTTAACGCTGACGGGCCCAGTGAACACGAGTTCAACATCAACATTCGCATTGGGCGGTATTCCCACGCTCTTGTCAGCGAGTAGTAACTACTACATCGTAGGATCGAACTCCTCAAACGGGTATGTTGCAACGACACTGTTTTCTATTCAGGTCACGAAAGAGCGCATGTGGATCAACTCCTCGGCACCGATGACGAACTCGGGGTCAGCCTTCACTCTGACATCACCTGTCGTTCTAACTCTCAATACAGCCATATCAAGCCCCCCGACGTTCACTGTATTGACTCCGATTAGTGTGTCCGGTAGCGTCACCTTCACATCGAATAACTTTCCTCCGGGAATCAGCTTCACGGGTGGAGCGTTGGTTGGAACTCCGACGTCGAGTGTGGCGACTTCGTACGTGTCCACCATTACAGCGACCGCATTCGGACTCAGCAGTCTTAGCGCTACAATTACTCTGACGTTCAACTATACACCTGTCATCCTTTTCAGTTCGTCATCGTTCAGCGTATACTCAAACGTAGCAAGTTCAAACCAATTGTCTGCGAGTGTATTTCCTTCGACCGCGACGATTACGTTCAGTTCGGCGAACGTTCCATCAGGATTTACATTGACGTCAGCTGGTCTACTTACGGGGAAGACAACCGCGTCGACTACGACGTTTGCTGTTACAGCTGCATCGGCCGGTCTCACATCCGTCACGTCAAATGTTACAATCAATGCAGTCGCTGTACCTATCACGATTACTACATCTCTGCCGTCGATCTCGGGATATGTTGGCCAAACACCACCCACAATGACTCTTACCTTTTCATCCGCCGCGTATGCCACGGGTGTCAACTTCATTACGCCAAATGGAGTTACGTTTACAGGTCTTCCGCCTGGGTTTGTATCCATATGGAACTATCCCCAGCTCACCGCCACAATCGTGGGTGTCGTGTCTTCGAATGCACCCTCATGGACAACACCTTTAATCGTTACAGTGAACTCGATTGATGGTGGATCGGGATCAACTACGATCCCATACTCGTTTCTTTCCGATTCATGCCCGATCACCGCAACCACATCGACGTTTGCATGGTCGCAGAACGTGGCCATTACTCCGATTCAGTTTTCAGGGACACCTGTGAGTGGACTACCGATTGTGTATTACTATGGAACATCGTCTATTCCTCCTGGGTTACTCGTGTCACCCGGGGGTCTATTGTATGGTACTCCTACCACATCAACCACTCAACAGACGTTCACTGGACTCTATGGTACGACAGGAAACACCTTTTCAACGTTTCCAGTTTCGAGTGGATATACATACACAGTCGCATCTGATACTGCTCAATTAGCTTCATCTCCATCGACGACCGCAGTCACTCCGGGATCATTTGTTTCAATCCCACTCACTGCACAAACAGCAAGTGGGGTCACTCCGACGGGTACAATGTCATTGTCGGCATACTCGTACGGGCTTACCCTGACACCGTCTTCTATTTCGGGAACTCTTGGTACATGTGTGTATCCGGGAATTGTGCTTCCGGCATCCTTTACGATCTACGGTACGTTCAATCCGAATTCAATTCCGGCCGTTATCGGGTTATCAAATACAAACCCGCAGATCATCAACCGTTTCATTCTTGGATCAGGCGCTGGTGGGTACTCTGTCTACTGCGACAACGGTACGATGACTACGTTTACATCCATCTACACACAGGTGTCTCAATCGCCGCCCCACAGTTGTCAGATTATCTCCAACGTAACGTCTTCATTAACGAATTGGAGAGGAACTCTCCTGATTACAGATGGCACACCAAACGCGATCACATCGAGCATCCTGCCTACTTTTGCGAGTATAAGCTCAGTAACAGGCGGGTCTTCGATTGTGTATTCCATCTACTACACATATTTAAGCTTTTCGTCGTGGATCGCGTATACTGCATCCGGTAATCTGCTCTTCGCAACAGATCCCGCGTCACAGTGGACACTGCGCAGCCCGGGTCCAAACAACAGATCCCCTAATCCATCGGTAGATGCAGGAATCGCGATCAGTGGGTATGTTCTCCAGCAATTCAATGGAACCCTGCTCCTGGGTGGTGGCGCTAATGGTGGTAATGCTCTTTTTTATACGTCGATGTCTGGGATCCCGAATCCGTACTTTGTATTTAGTGCCGCCACGACCGCGTCCACCTTCACAAACGTGTATAGCATGGCAGCAAGTTCGACCATAGTGGTCGCAGGTGGTAGTGTTACGAGTGGACTCGGGCTTCAATATTCAACAGATGGTGTTACCTGGTCGTCGGTGAACACGTCGGGGACACCGACAGTGACAACCGTTACTAACGTTGTGTATGGTGGATCCGGAGTCGATACATGGATGGCGCTCGGGCCGGGCGGGGTAGCCTGGTCAGCAGGTGGAAACGCATGGACATACATTCCCTTTACTGGACTAGGTGCAACTCTAGGTCCACTCCGGTTTGACGGAACCTACTGGTGCTTCTTCTCGACGTCAAGTGGCGTGTTTACTTTGTATTATCACGACGCACTCTCGTCGACAATGTCTACAGTCTCATCGTGGAAAACAATGACTGTTTCAGTTCCAGGCGCAAGTCAGATCTATACGTTTCCAACGCCCATCTATACGTCGGTCGAATCCCCGCAAGTAACTGTGTATACGGGCACAACTCCTTTGGGTCCCGTCTTTACGCCCATACCTACGACGTATTCGATTTACCAGTACGTACCCATAACGCCGATCGTGTTTTCCGCGACACAGTCTCCTGCGTACTTCCTAGGTTCGACACTGCCGCCAGGAATGTTGTGGAATGGTACGACAATCTCAGGACTGAGTGTAACACTGGGAACGTTTACGGTTACCGTGTATGCACAGTCTACGTCCGGGTCGGCAGCTCAGACAATCACATTTATTGTACAACGAGCACCCATCATGCCTCGCATTACGAGTTCGGCTGAATACACGTCCTTTATACGTGAAAAGGTGACAGCCGATGCGGCCACCTCGTCGATTAACAACCATGTGACGCCCTTTGAGGTTGGACCCTTTTTGCTTGAACGCCCACCTGCGGTAACCACTGCACCCGAGATCTGTTGCGAGGTAACGCAGACAGTGAAAAGAATAATTAATTGAGGTGAAGTGAGGTGCGTTTAGTCCAGCTCAGGCATGAGCATGTCCTCGAAGTCGTTTGAGCCCAGCATTCCCACGAACACGTGGACGTCCTTGCGCATCTCGTAGACGCGGTGGGTCTTGACACCCACGTCGTATGTCCGCAGGTGGTAACTGACCTCCACCAGATCCTCGTCCTCGTCCTCTTCGGGAATCTGAGACGGAGACCTCGGAACCGGGGTTGTGTCCGGGGAGGGTGGCAGCGGTGCCGCCGCCCCGGCAGCGTTCGAAGGCTTCGGGTTCACAAAGTCCTCCATGTGCTCGAACAGCGACAGGGTCTTGAAATGCTCGGCTGGGATGCGGTTGACGTACGCGAGGAAGGCCTTGTGGAGATGGCGCTCGTCCTCGTCGGGCAGCATCTGCTCCAACCGCTGCGCCTGTTGGCGGTTGAGCTTCTCGATGTTGGGGGCAGGAGACTTTGTCTCCTTGGCGACCGCCACCGGCGGCGTCACCGGACGCCACAGGTGCGCGATCGTCTGATCGCAGAGGGTGGAGGGAAGGTCGAGCTGGATGAAGGCATTCTTGAGAGCGAGGTTGATAGTGGACTGCATTTTGGCCGGGGGGCTTTGGGTCTGGCCGTGAACCCACCGAATCCGTTTTCGGAAAACGAATGGCCTGTCCGGCAGGAAATTTCAATGCCCAACTGACAAGATGCCTCGCAACACAACTGGAGGCTCCGGCCACCGCTCTCAGCGTAACTCCGAGTCCAACAAGACCAAGCAGAACAACAAGATCGGCGACAAGATGCTCGATGACCTCATGGACAATCCCGATGGTGTCAAGCTGGACGGTGCATTTATCGGACGCGTGATGCGTCGTCTGGGTGACGGTCGTATGGAGATCTTCTACACAGTAAAGGAAACAATCGAGCGCAAGGAGCGTGTTGTGGACAAGCTGATCCAGGCACCGATTCGCGGCGGAATGCGCGGCCGCGGAAAGAAGGACGTCTGGGTCGACGTAGGCAGTCTGGTTCTGTTTGAGGAGACAGGGCTGGGTGGCATGGCTCCCTACCGGATTCTCTCGGTGTTCACACCGGCGCAGATCGCACGGTACAAGTCGATTGTCACCGACGCGGATCCGCGTCTCTTCCTCAAGACCGGAACTACAGAGGAGGAGCCGACCGACGGTATTGAGTTCGCCGAGGAAGGCGAAGAGATCGATGTGGATGACATCTGAAGAGGGTATGCGAACAACCTCACAATCTTTTTACATTTCGGTTACAACAATAGGGATGGCGTTATCGACGTATGTTCCGGGCAAGGGTCTGATTACATGTGCTCCGAACATTGCACAGGGTCCACAGGGTCCACAGGGGTTTCAAGGCCCCCCGGGTCCGACGGGTCCGACGGGGTACACCGGACTCCAGGGTCTTGGTGGCACTGCATTTAGTACTGGACCTACTGGACTTACTGGACCGTCTGGGTACACTGGTTTCACTGGAAATACAGGTGTTACGGGTCCCTCTGGAACTACAGGTCCAACGGGGACAACGGGTCCGACAGGTCCATCCTTCACAGGAACAACTGGACCCACGGGACCAACAGGTCCGACGGGACCCACGGGACCGACTGGATATACCGGACTACCAGGCACTGCAGCGAATACAGGAGCTACGGGTCCAACTGGACCCACTGGATTCACCGGTTTTACGGGCGCTACTGGTAACACTGGACCCACTGGACCTACAGGAACAACTGGACCCACGGGTCCAACGGGATCGACAGGTCCGACAGGACCGACGGGAACAACGGGTTCCACTGGGCCATCTTTTACCGGCTATACGGGAACTACCGGTCCAACGGGACCTACGGGACCTACGGGTGCGACGGGGCCCTATGGGCCACCGGGACAGATCGGTGATCGTGGTTCGACAGGGTGTACAGGGCCAAATACCGGACCCACGGGTCCAACTGGATCCTTTGCAACTGGAACAACGGGACCAATGGGACCAACAGGTCCGACGGGTGTACTTGGTGTCCAGGGATGGAGTGGCAACACTGGTTATACCGGGTTTACTGGAAACACAGGAGTCACGGGAAATACCGGTGTTACCGGAGTCACCGGACCGACGGGCGTGACAGGACCAACGGGCACAACGGGTACAACGGGACCGTCTGGGTACACTGGATTCACAGGAAACACTGGACCCACGGGCGCAACTGGGCCGACTGGACCGACTGGACCGACTGGTCAAACAGGTGTTGTGGGAACTACTGGAGTATCTGGTCCTACGGGTCCAACGGGGCCAACTGGATACACTGGATATCAAGGATGGGTTGGTTTGGTGG
>Ga0208105_1000366_pt1 | contig 15627 bp, 17 predicted proteins | sample CryBogCBE16Jul07_FD_184574 | JGI IMG/M metagenome (GOLD analysis project Ga0208105, IMG submission 184574) | Freshwater microbial communities from Crystal Bog, Wisconsin, USA - CBE16Jul07 (SPAdes) | ecosystem: Environmental > Aquatic > Freshwater > Lake | place: Crystal Bog, Wisconsin, USA... | reverse complement strand
AGGAAAAGAAACTGGAGACGGAGGTATGGAGATTCTGGGCATTTCGCCCCTTACCCTGATTGGTTATCCAAGCTTTCACCTCCCCTGAATTGATCGAAGAAATACTGCATGGAAACGATGTGGCAAATCTGGTGAGCTTCCGTCGTAGGTCCTTGAGGTAGTAAGTGGACAGATGCTCCCTTTCCTTCGTGGCCAGATATTCTTCCAATAGTACAGAGACCTTGATTTCAGAGGGGACAGTTTTCTTCTTCTGTGCCAAATGGGTTAGGACAGCATCCATGATGGTGGATCCGTGAATCTCTAACCGATCCATGGCCTCCGCATATTGTTGGCAAACGCTGGCCAAAGGGGTTTGGGGATACTTGCGAAGGATTTTAAGCGAGGCGGTATAATCGGCCACCTCCTCCGGCGTAAGGGCCAATGTGTGCCCTGTTCCCTCCGATAGCTGCTCGGCTATATCCTTTGCAGTCTCCAGAGCTTTTTTGAGCTTAGCCACGACCTTGCGCTTCCTCTGCCCCGCCTGAGTATAAATTAGCGTGTAAGAATCGTAGGTTTTTTCCTCCTTGCGGGAGGGCGTGTAGTATATGAAAACAGAACTGCCTTTATGAGAAACCGTGCGAACTGGACCGCTTTCCTGCTTTTCCATGCAAGATTTGTCAGGAATCTGTCAGGAAAAGTCAACTATGACCTCAGAGCCTCATAAATACTGGCTTAGTTGAAAGATTCGATTCCCTTCACCCGCTCCACTCCCAGAGGCTGATAGAGTGAGCCTTTAGGTTTGATCAACTACCGGTGCAACCCAGAATGTCACCCCAATGTCGGGCGGCATGTCTCACGCTCATCACTGCTGTCACATTCCTTAAGAGGTGCTTTAGATGGCTAGGACTTGAGACTCCAAGCCGTTTCTTTCTCGGGCAAATTCAGCGAGGCGGTCATCAGGGCGAGAGCCGGAACCATGAAGCCCAGCATGTCGCTCAGCCCGCGGATGATCTCGCCGCGCACCAGGATGGATTCAGCCGTATGACCGAGCGGTAGCCCGTGAATCCGTCCCAGGACGGTCAACGCGAGCCCGACCACCAAGCCTCCCAACCCTATCCGATCAGCCCACATCACGATGGGGGGAATCCCGGCGCGGGAGCGAAGCCACACGCCGGAAAGAAGCTTCAGGCTGTAGGCAAATCCCGCGAGCATGATCGTCAAAAAAAGGGGCCCCAGGACAGCCATTGTCAGGACCGTGACGCAGAGGTGGCGGAAGTTCCTGCCCCCGCGATCCAGTTGAGCGAACCCGAAGCAGAAAAGCAGCACAGGAATCCCAAGCGCCCAGGCGATGACGCGATCTTCCCCGGCGAGAGGCAGTCCCGTCACGCAGTAGGAACTGCCGGCCAACTCGAAAGCGCCGCGCCATGCAACGCTCACACCCCACTCGAACAAAGCAGCGACGGCCAGGCCGGCAGAGGCAACAAGCAGCGGCAGGCGGCGACCTGTGGCGACGCAGGAAGCGGAGAAAGCCAGCAACAGCGCCGAGGCCGTGACGAGGGCGGAGGCGACCCGGAGAACTAGGTCGACGGCGTGGAATTGCGAGACGCCCAGCGTAAGGAGAGTGTCCATTGCCCTTCCTTATCAGGTCTCCACCGCGTCGCCGAATTCTATCTGCAGGTTCCTGGCCAGGCGCATCAGCTCGGGAGCCGGATGCTTCTTCTTGCCGATGACCTGATCGAGGGAAACAAGCGTTGTCCGCCCCTTGGTCAGGGCCGTCATGCAACCGGTTTCCGAGGCGAGCAGGCCTATTACGGCCATTTCCCCGAAGCGGGCACCGAGCATGCGGTCAAAATGCGTGGGAACGCCTCCTCGCTGGACATGTCCGAGCACGGTGATGCGGATCTCCTGCTCGAATTCACCACCGGGGACCGCTTGCTTCATTCGGTCCATGAAGGCATTCGCCCCGCAGACGCCCTCTGCTAGCAGGACGATGGAGTTACCCCTGGCATCCTGAAACCGCCTGTGGAGCAAGCCGACGATGCGCTCCATATTGTAGCGGTATTCCGGAATCACCGCGACGCTGGCGCCGCAGCTGATGGCGGTCGACAGGGCGAGATAGCCGGAATTGCGGCCCATCACCTCGATGAGGAAGCAGCGGCGGTGTGAGCGGGCCGTGTCGCGGATCCGGTCGACCAGCTGCATGATCGTGTTGGTGGCGGTGTCGACACCGATCGCCATTTCCGTGCCCGCGAGATCGTTGTCGATGCTTGCGGGGATCCCCACCACGGGCATCCCGCGCTTGGCCAGTTCACTGGCGCCAGTGAGCGATCCGTCGCCGCCCAGCACCACAAGCCCGTGGATACCCAGCTCCTGAAGCCGCCGCCTGGCATGATCGACACCCTCGGATGTGTACATCCGCTTGCAGCGGCTCGACTGGAGAATCGTCCCCCCTCGGTCGATGATGGAGGCAAGGCTCCGGGTACCGAGTTCCTCGGTGAGCCCGTCAAAGATGCCGTCGTAGCCGTTACTGATACCGATCACACGGCAATCGTGCTGCATGGCGGTTCGGGCCACGGCTCGCACGGCAGGATTCATACCGGGGGCGTCGCCCCCCGACGTCAGGATACCGATGGTTTTAGTACTCATGGAAAAAAAGGTGGCGGGGGGAAAATCCAGTGTACCAGAAAAGCGGCCCCATGGCGGATTTTTTTGAACAATTCCGGATCAAGCGTGTCGAACATATTGGTTGGAAAGTTTGGTTGCGGGCCACCCCGTCCGGGTTTCATGGTTTCCCTGGGCGGATCAACGGTGGCCCGCAGAATTTTGGGGCGGCAACGTGACAAGACGGCTCTTGCCTAGGTCATCCCCCTCGGATAGCTCCTACGGCAACACACCCCAACGACGACCATGCCCGAAACCATCCTGGTGATTGAAGATGAGGAGGACGTGTCCGATTTGCTGAGCTACCATCTTCGCAAGGCGAAGTACCGTGTGCTCACGGCGCCCGACGGGGCCGAAGGATTAAGGGTGGCCGAAGAGGAGAAGCCCGATGCCGTGGTGCTCGATATCATGATGCCGCGGCTCAACGGCTTTGAGGTGGCGAAACGCCTTCGTGGCAATCCCAAGACCTCATCCGTTCCCCTTCTGATCCTCAGCGCCAAGGGCGAGACCGAAAGCCGGATCAAGGGACTCGAGCTCGGAGCCGACGATTATCTTCCCAAGCCCTTCAGCCCCAAGGAGCTGCTTCTGCGGATTCAGGGACTTCTGCGGCGGGTTCGCACGGCGGCGTCTGGGGAAACCGTCGAGGCCGGACCCTTCGTGCTCGACAGGAACTCCCTTAAAGTCACCGCCGACGGCGAACGCATCGAGCTCACGGCGACCGAATTCAAGCTTCTCTCGTTGCTCATCGGCAAGACCGGCGCGATCCAGTCGCGCGAGGATCTGCTCCAGGAGGTCTGGGGCTACCGGAGCACCGTCGACACGCGCACCGTCGACACCCATATGCGGCGCCTGAGGGAAAAGCTGGGGTCTCATTCCTCCTGCATCGAGACGGTGAGGGGCGAGGGATACCGCTTCCATCACGCGGCCTCAGCCTGATGGATGTTCTGCTGAAAATCCTCCCGTGGTCGCTTCTCGCGGTGCTGGCGGCCTGGTGGGCCGTCTCCTCGCTGATCACCCCCTGCCGGGAACTCCTTGCCGTGTTGCGCCGCGTCGCGGGCGGGGATTTCCGCCCCGTGATCCTGAGCAACCTCCCGCCGCTTTTCCGCGATCCCGCCGCAGACCTCAGGAAAATCGCCGAAACCCTTTCGCGGCAGAAGACATTGCTCGAGGAGGAGGAGTTCAGTCTCTCGGCGATCCTCGAGAGTATGACCGAGAGTGTGGTCCTCACGGGGCCGGATCTCCGCATCCGCCAGGTGAACAAGGCGTCGACCTCTCTCTTCAACCTGGAGGGCAACATCACCGGCCTCCTGCTGCCCGAAGTCTTCCTGAGCCACGAACTTCAGGGCCTGGCCCGGAGGGCGGCGCAGACCTGCGAGGTCCAGCGCGGTGAACTCACGGTCTCCATCCCCGACCGGGGCAACCGCTACCTGAGCGTGACGGCGGCAGCCCTGATCACCCCGGGACGGAAGGATCCCGACGGCGTCCTGCTGGTCATGCATGACGTGACCCGGCTGCGTGAGCTGGAGGCGGTCCGCAGGGAATTCGTCGCGAATGTCTCCCATGAATTCCGCACCCCACTCTCGGTGATCAACGGCTATCTTGAAACGCTGGAGGACGAGGACGTGGATCGCGCCATGACCCTCAAGGCGATCGGCGCGATGCGCCGCCATGCCGACCGTCTCAACCGCCTCATCGAGGACCTGCTCATCATCAGCCGGATGGAGGAAAAGGGGCTCTCGCTCGAGACCAGACGCTCCTCCGTGGAATCCGTCCTGAAATCCGTGGTCGAGCAGGCCGAGCCCGAGATCGCAGAGCGCCGCGCCCGGGTCACCCTTGACATCCCCGAGGGACTGCCCCTTCTCTCCCTCGATCCACATCGATTAGAACAGGCTTTTGCGAATCTCCTCGCCAATGGGCTCAGGCATGGCGCCCCGCGGGAGGGCGAGGCCTCGGTTTCAGTGATTGTGCGGTGCGCAGGGCCCGAACTCTCCGTCAGCTTCCGTGACAACGGATCCGGCATCCCGCTCAGCGATCAGGAGCATGTCTTCGAACGCTTCTACCGCGTGGGTGGGGACAGGGCCAGGCAGTCCGGCGGCACGGGTCTCGGCCTCTCCATCGTGAAAAGGATCGTCCTCGCCCACGGCGGAAGGGTCTCCCTGCAGAGCACACCCGGACACGGCGCCACCTTCACGGTGTGGCTCCCGGTCACGGCGTGAACATTCCCGTCCCGTCCCTCGCGAGATGGGCGTCGATCAGATCTTCGAGTCCCGCGACCGTTTCGACCGAGGAGAGCTCTCCCCGGAGGAATCGGCCTCCCGGCATCCCCCGGGTGTAGGCCATCAGACGGCCGCGCATCCCGCGCATCCCGTGAAGTTCGCCTCGGCATGCGACCTCTTCGCGGGCATGGCGCACGATGAGGGCCCAGCGATCCGCAAGCGTCGGGGGCTGGTAAGACTCGTTTCTCATCGCGCATTTGATCTCGGTGAAAATCCAGGGATTGCTCATCGCGGCGCGTCCGATCATCAGCCCCGACACGCCGCTCTTCCTGCGCTCCAGGGCATCGGCAGCGGAGGCGATGTCCCCGTTGCCGATCACCGGAACCGAGACCGCCGAGGCCACTGCGGCAATGACCTCCCAATCCGCCTCGCCGGAATATCCCTGCGCCCGCGTTCTCCCGTGGACGGCGATCCGCGTGACGCCGGCATCCTCCAGCAGACGGGCCGTCTCGAGGGCATTGACCGTGCGCGCGTCCCATCCGATGCGGATCTTGGCCGTCACGGGGAGTGGGGCGCAGGCGCGCACGACGGCGGCAGCAACCCTCTCCAGCAGGGGGCAGTCACGCAGGAGCGATGATCCGCCGTTACGGCAGACGACCTTGTTCGCGGGGCAGCCGAAATTGATATCGATGAAATCGGGACTCACCCACCCGATGACCTGCCATGCCGCCTGGGCCAACCGGTCGGGATCGGCGCCGAACAACTGGACCCCCATCGGACGCTCCCCCTCGGTGAACTCGAGATAATCCCGCGTGCGGGCGTTTCGGTGCATGATTCCCTCGGCGGAGACGAATTCCGTCGTGAGCACATCGGCGCCCTTTTCCTTGCAAATCCTACGGAAAACGGAATTGGTGACGCCCGCCATGGGCGCCAAAAACAGGGGGCAATACGCCGCTTCCACGGGGCGCGGGCCGTCAGCCCTCGGCGACAACGGAGGCCTCTCCCTCGGCGGGAAGGCCCTCCTGTCCTTCGGCCACGGGAGCCGGAGGGGGAGTCGCAAGCCCGGCGAGCAGGGCCGAGACCTCTTCCTGAACCGCGGCAAGGTCCACGAGCGAAAGTCCGGGGTCGGCGATCACGAGCGTCTCGCCCGTGCGGGCATGCTCGTAGACGAGGATCCCCTTTTCGCCCGAGTCACGGGGGCGGAGCACCCTCTTGCGTTCCAGCATGACGGCCAGCAGATAACGCGTGTTGGCATGGGCCGGGTCATTGCTCTCGAGCAGGCGGCGAAGCATCCCCTCGGCATCGTCGCGGGGCAGCGGCTCGGGAGGAGGCGGGGCGGGCGGCTCGAACTTCGACCGCCACGACGAGAACGGGACGGGCGCGGCGGGATCGGCGGCCTTGCCCTTCCACGCCTCCTCGCAGAGATCCTCGCGGCGGAAGAGATCCCCCTCGCGGTGAAGCGCGGTGTAGAAAACCTCCCCTTCCTCGAAGGGTCGTCCCGTGGCGTCACAGACGGCGGCCCGTGTCTTGATGTTCCAGTCCTGCTGCATGACTCGATCCTAAAAGTTCCTCAGAATCCGGGCAACCGCAACCTCGGCAGTTCGCGCCCCGTGGCCTTGATCCAGAGGAGATAGATGCCGATTGCCAGAAAGATCAGGACCGGTCCCCACGCGGCCAGCCAGGCGGGGATGCGATCCCCCTTGCCGAGCGCGAGGAAGAGACTGCTCAAGAAAATGAGGCCGGCAAACAGCGCGATGGCACCGGCAACCCCCCCCATGATGCCGCGGCGTCCGTTGACGATCCCGAGCGCGCCGGCCAGCAGGACCACGACAACGCAGACCCAGGGAAGGGCCCAGCGGTAGTGCCAGTGGGTCAGGAACGGGGCGAGGCGGGCCTGGGGGAATTCCGCATTGTAACGCAGGTAGTCGGAGAGTTCCGGAAGCCCAAGAAATTCGGGGTTCATCGTGGAACTGGCGATCTTCCAGGGCGTCTCGTGCCAGTCCTTGATCTCCAGCCGGGGGCTGCTTTCCGAGGAGATCATGTTGCCCTGCTCATCGACGGTGACATGGCGTGCGCCCTGGAGGACCCAGACATTGGATCCTGGGGTGAAAACCGCCTGCTGCCCGTACCATCGTTCCTTCACCACGCCGGTCTCGTCCTGCTGGATGATCTCGACGCGCAGGGCGCTGTTTTTGACCCGGTCGATGACCGTAAAGAACCAGAGCCTGCGGTCCTCCCTGTTCCGGTAGAGATGGTTGCTCACCACCCCCCGGTCGCTTCGCTTGCCGTTCTTGATCTCGTCCTTCATCACATCCCTGATTGCGCCCGCCTGCGGGGCCAGGGAATGGTTCAGCACGGCCAGCAGGCCCGTGCCGACAAACCCGACCGCGATCAACGGGAGCAGGACGCGGTAGAGGCTTCTGCCGGCGGTGAGCATCGAGATGATCTCGTTGCGCCGTGACATCTGGGTGAGCGTGTAGAGCAGGGCCAGGAGCATCCCCACCGGAATGCTCAGGACGAGGACGCTCGGGAGCTGGAGCAGATAGAAGCGCGCCACCTGCGAAAATGTGGCATGCCCCGCCAGAAAATCCGGCAGATTGGCGCTCAGATCCCAAACCAGCCAGACGGCCACGAACCCCGTGACGCAGTAGAGGAAAGGGGTCAGGAATTTGGAGAGCAGGTACCGGTCGAGCAGCATGGGAGAGATCCGGCGGAATCCCTTGCAGGAGCCGGCCAAGCATCCGATCCTGCACCTCCCCGCCCTCCCGCGGCAACCGCAATCCGCACTCCTTCACCCGTTCACACCACCCCGATGATCTCGCTCCACGAGGATGCAGCCCGGCCGGCCGACGGAATCGTCGCCGAGGTGGAGGCGCTCTTCGCGGAGGAGGGAAAGCTCTCCACGATCCGGGGCTTTGAGCCGAGGCCGGAGCAGCGTCGCATGGCGTTGGCCGTGGCCCGCGCCCTCGCCGGTCGGGAACATCTCGTCGTGGAGGCGGGCACCGGCGTGGGCAAGTCGCTCGCCTACCTGCTGCCGGCCCTCCTTCACGCGCGCGCGACGGGGCGCAAGGCGCTGGTCAGCACCCACACGATCAACCTGCAGGAGCAGCTCCTCTACAAGGACATCCCCCTGGCCTCGGGGCTGCTCGGCGGAACGTTCGAAGCCGTGCTGCTGAAGGGGCGCCAGAACTACGTTTGTCCCGTCCGCCTCTCCCGGGCCTGCCGCCACGGGGCCGACCTGTTCACGGCCGAGGAGCGACCAGAGTTGGAGCGCATCCGCGAATGGGCGGCGACCACCACGGACGGCACGCTCAGCGACCTCCCCTTCGAGCCCTCGCGGGAACTCTGGCTGCAGGTCTGCAGCGAGCAGCACCTCTGCACCCCGAAAACCTGCGGACGCGACTCCGGTTGCTTCTATCAGGATGCACGGCGGCGCGCGCAGACAGCGAACCTGCTCGTGCTCAATCACACCCTGTTCTTCACCCTCCTCGGTGATCCCGAGGAGGAGGGGGCCGCAGGATACCTCTTCCCGGATGACTTCGTCATCTTCGACGAGGCCCACACCGTGGAACAGGTGGCCTCGCGCCATCTAGGCTTCAGCCTCTCGCAGTACGGACTCCGCCAGGGCCTACAGCGCCTCTATAACCCCCGCACCCGCAAAGGCCTCCTTCAGCAGGCACGACGCCCAGAGGTCATCGCCTCAGCGGCGGACCTCTTGCCCGAGGTGGACCGCTTTTTTGAAAAAATCGCCGGGGCCTGCGCCTTCCGGCAGGGGAAGGAATTCCGCGTGCGCGGCGAACGGGCGGCGGAACTCGCCGAGTCGGTCGCCGAAAGTCCGCTGGCAGGCGCCCTCACACGGCTTGTGGGCACGCTCACGGAAACGGCCGCCGAGGTTTCCGACGAGGGCCTGCAGGGCGAATTGCGTGAAACGGTCTCCCGACTCCGCGCCTCGCTTTCGGGGCTCAACGACTTCCTCGCACAGAAGGCACCGGAGCATGTCTACTGGGTCGAGCGGACCGGACGCACCTCCTCGTGGACAAGTCTGCACGCCGCCCCCGTGGAGGTGGCGCCGCTGCTGGGCCGACTCCTCTTCCGTGACGGCGGGACGGCGGTGATGACGAGCGCGACGCTGTCGGTCGGATCCGAGGACCTCGCCTACTTCCGCAACCGAGTCGGCGCGGAAGAGGTCCCCTCGCTGCAGCTCGGCTCCCCATTCGATTACGGAAGCCAGATGACCCTCCGGATCGTGAAGAAAATGCCCGAGCCCAAGGACCCCCGCTACGAGGAGGCGCTGGCCGACTGGATCCGCCGCCTGACCGAGGAAAGCAGGGCGCGGGCTTTCGTCCTTTTCACCAGCCACCGCACGATGCAGGCGGTGGCGGCCCGACTGGAGGGCTTCTACGAGGAGAAGGGGTGGAGCCTGATCGTGCAGGGCGGAGGCCTTTCCCGCTCGAGGATGCTTGAGGCCTTTCGCGACGGCGGCCACAACGTCCTTTTCGGAACCGACAGCTTCTGGACGGGTGTCGACCTCCCCGGCGAGGCCCTCTCCAGCGTCATCATCACGCGCCTGCCCTTCGTCACGCCGGATCACCCGCTCACCGAGGCCAAGCTGGAACAGATCGAGGCGGACGGTGGCGATCCCTTTCAGTCCTACTCGCTTCCCGAGGCGATCCTGAAACTCCGTCAGGGCGTGGGACGACTGATCCGCAGCTCACGCGACCGCGGCTCCATCTGCATCCTCGACAGCCGGATCGTGAGCCGCCCCTACGGAAAGGCTTTTCTCAAGGCATTGCCGGAATGTCCGGTGGAAATCCTGTAACGGCGGTGCATAAAAAGTGGGGGGGTGAAAGGTGGGTGCTGTCACTTTCCCACCTTCATACATTCCCACCTTCTAAAACCTACGGCATCTTGTAGTGCAGGCTGACGAGTCGGAGTTCCTTCTCCTCTTCCTTGAACGAATAGTAATCCAACTCCAGCACGGCCGTCGGCTGGCTCCATGAGTAAACGATGAGCGTGTAGGTCTTGTCGTCGGCATCTTTCTCGCCGGCCGGGTGTTCCTTGATCCGGTTCACCAGCAGCGTCCCCACACCGTAGCGTCCGTTGATGTTGCGACGGGTGCGGTCGAAGAAATCGACGGCTTTTTCCTCTTCCCAACCCGCATCGCGGTATTCGAGTTCGATCTCGACCAGCGCGCCATCGCGGAATGTGAAAACCGTTTTTTTGAGCAGGTTATCCCCGACACCCAGTCCCTCGGCCTCGAGCACATCCTTGCCGGGGCTTTTGGTGAGAAACGAAACCTCCTTGCCCTTCACGCCTCTGATCATGTCGCGAACCTTCTCGGTCGTGTCGCCCCACGACATGCCGTAGGGAATCCGGATTCCCTGGACGGCCTGATCGGACTGGGTCGCCGCATTGGCGCCAACGAACGTGCAAAACGCGAAGAGTGCCGCCGCGACGGAAACGCGGAGGGGAGTCTTTCGGTGCTGGGCGGCTGGAGGCATCAGGGCCGCGATTCTCCCGAATTTACCGGGGGAAGGGAAGCATCGGCGGACACTTCAAGCGTGCCCGCATTCAGAGGGACGATCCGGTCCAATCCCGTGATCGTGCGAATCACGTCGCCGGAGGGACTCCGAGAGACGAGAAGGGCCGACCCCTTCGAGTCGCCATGCCGCAGAAAAACCTCATCCCCGGGGGCGATCGCGAGATCGGAGGGCGACGACCAGACGGGCAGTCCCTCCGCCTCAAGCACGACCCCCCGCCCCTCCCGTACGGCCTCGATCCTGAGCAGCGGCCGACTATCGAGCAGCTCGTCGGGGGGGGCCTTCACCACGATGGTATCCGGGGAGATGGCCGGCCTTTGCCATGGGAGCTCGGGCTGCTGCTGCGGGAAAAAAGACCGTTCGGACATCCGCGGCACGGCCGTGTAGCGGATTGGCCCGTGGACGAGACCACGCGCGCGGTAGGTTCCCGGGGGCACCTCGGCGCCCGTGTCATCCTTTCCGTCCCAGGTCATGATCAGTCCATTGAGCCCAGCCGGGATCGAGCCGATGTCGGCGTCCCGGCACAGCAGCCGGACCCTCGTTCCGTCCGCAGCAAAGATCCCCATGGTCACCGGCCCCTCCAGCTCCGGCAGGGCCACGGCAAAGTTCTGCGGCGCGGCTTGTAGTCCGGCACCTGCCATCAGCAGGGCAGCCATGCCGCCAAGAACTTGTTGCCATGCCGCCTGATGACTCCTCATTGTGGAAGGGATTCTTGGTGCGGCCCGCGCCTTCACCCAAGAAGAAACAGGGAAAACCTTCCCCCCATCTTCATGAGCACCTCTCCCAGCATCCTCGTCACCGGCGGCGCCGGACTCATCGGCAGCGCCCTCATCCATGCCCTGAACCTCCGCGGACGGGAGGATATCCTCGTCACCGACGTGCTCGGCAAGGATGCCAAGTGGAAGAATCTTTCTCCCCTCCGCTTCGCCGATTACCAGCAGGCTGACTCCTTCCTCGATCGCCTCGAGTGCGAACCCGAGAGCCTCCAGTCGATCCGGACGATCTATCATCTCGGGGCCTGCTCCGCCACCACCGAGACCGACGCCGGGTACCTCATGGAGAACAACTTCGGCTACACCAAGCGCCTCGCCGAGTGGTCACTCCATAGCGGCATCCGCTTCGTCTATGCCAGCTCCGCCGCCACCTACGGCGATGGCACGCGCGGCATGGACGACGGGACGGACCATCTCGACACCCTGCGCCCGCTCAATGCCTACGGCTACTCGAAGCACCTCTTCGACCTCCATGCCAAGCGCAACGGCTGGCTGGACAAGATTGCCGGCATCAAATACTTCAACGTCTTTGGCCCCAACGAATGGCACAAGGGGGAGATGCGCAGCCTCGTGGCCAAGGCCTACGAGCAGATCCTCGAAAGCGGCAAGGTGCGCCTCTTCCGCAGCCACCGATCGGACTACAAGGACGGCGAACAGGTCCGCGACTTCGTCTATGTGAAGGACGCGGTTGCGATGACCCTCCACATCGCCGACACACCCACGGCCAACGGACTCTTCAACATCGGTACGGGCAATCCCCGTACCTGGGTCGATCTGGCAACAGCGCTCTTCTCGGCGCTAGGCCGCAAGCCCGAGATCGAGTTCATCGACATGCCGGATCACATTCGCAACCAGTACCAGTACCACACCTGCGCCGACATCAGCCGCCTGAAGGCCACGGGCTGGAAGACCGCTCCGACCTCGCTGGAAGATGCCGTCAGCGACTACGTAAAAAACTACCTAGCCCCCGGAAAACATCTCGGTGATTAGTGTGCATGTAGCTCCCATTAGCTAAGGCATCGGGGTCGCGGTCGGCGTAGGTGCCGGAGATTCCGAAGCGGCCGTGGATTGGGAAAGGGGATAGGGCGAACCCGCCGATTCAGATCGGAACTCCGCATGACGGATGCGGCCTCCCGCCTCCGCCGTCCAAACCGAGAGCGCGACGGAGAAAAGATTGGCGAGCAACACGGCCCATGCGATCCATGCAGACTGCCTCGGGAACTTGGTGAGGGCGATCAGCGCCACGAACGCTATAATCCCGGCGGCATAGACGACGGGGGCCGTGGCCTTGGCCCGGCCGGCGTGCTGACGGAGCGCGTCGTATCCGGCCTTGTCGAGATCGGGTTGCGCCGAGCCGTCGAAGAAAGCCTCCCGGGCCGCCTCGCCCGTTTCCATGATGACGGGCACCGCTCCAACGCAGCAGATCACCGCAAGAAGGCCCGAGGCAAGTGCTCCGCGGCTGTGGAAGAGGATGCCCATGAGCACCGGCAGGGAGGCGACCACGAGGCCGATGATCGGCACATGGTTGAGGGCCAGATGGAGATGTGCGGGGGTGAAGAGTGCGGTCATGGTTTCAGGAGCGAGGTTTCCAGAGCGCGGAGTCGAGGCAGGCCCAGAGATGGATGGTCCATCCCAGTGTTCCTAAAGAGACGAGCCAAACGATCCCCGCCAGCACGAAAAACAGGATCGCCCCAAGCAGACGGCCCTGCAGCAGTTGCCCCAGCCCCGGAATGAAGAGGCTGGCGGCGGCGGACAGCACATTGCCGGCCGATCCTTGTCCCGTGCTGCTCATGCTCCACCTCTCGCCCAGGACGCGCGCGATGTCGAGGCCGGAGCAGGGCGCTTGTCTTGGGCCCCGTCTCCCGCGATAACAGAGCCATGGGGCGCAACGAACAGAGTTTCCTGATGGAGATCGCGGGGCCAAAGATCGAGGTGCCGGATCTGCTGCGCTTCGAGACAGCGCGCAATCACAGCCTCTCCAACAAGATCATGAGCCGCCTGCGCGACCTGGAGCGGGAATACAACGAGCTCGTCGAGCTGCAGCGATGGAATCAGTTCGTCGAGGGATTCCACATCGGCTTCCAGACTCGCCTGAACCAGGACTACTACCTCTATGAGTCGGGCGCGGGCCGGAAATTCCTCTCCCTCATCGCCCCGGGGGAAATGGGGGCGGCCTACACCTTTCACGGCCGGACGCGCCTGCACAGCGAGGGATATTTCGTGAAGGTCGCCGAGCAGCAGGACTGATTCCCCAATGACGGTCCCGCTGCGAGTTCTTCTGATCGTCATCCTCTGGATGCTCTGCTGGGCGGGGATGCGCTCCTTGCCATCGGATTCCAAACCCTCGTTTTCCCGGCCCCCGGCGTCGGGGCAACCATCAGCCGATACCATCCTGCAGACGGAAACGATCAATCCGGCCCAAGGCCTTCCGATGGTGCATGTCGCGGCCCTCGCGCAGACGCCCGAGGGAATCCTTCACTGCGTCTGGTATGGCGGGACTGCCGAATGTCACCCGGATGTGAAAATCTACCTCTCGGAAAAAGAGCCGGGCGGGCATTGGACGGCGCCGCGCGCGATCATGACGCGCGAGCAGGCGGAGCGGGATCTGGGCCGTCCTGTCAAAGCCGTTGGCAATGCCCTGCTGATCGCCGACGCGGATGGCTCCCTGCGCCTGCTTTTCGTCACCATCGCGATGGGGAAATGGTCAGGCAGCCAGCTCAACTCATCCCTTTCCAAAGATGGCGGCCTCACTTGGTCGCGGGCCCAGCACCTGACACTGAGTCCGTTCTTCAATCTTAGCGAACTGGTACGCAACCGTCCCCTCCCCCTTGAGGGTGGCGGCTGGTGCGTTCCGATCTATCAGGAATTCCTCGGAAAATTCCCCGAGCTGCTTTGGCTTGGAAAAGACGGCTCTTATCGCAAGAGCCGGATCGCGGGGGGATGCACCTCATTCCAGCCCTCGGTTATTCCGATCGACGATTCCAAGGCCGTGGCCCTGCTCCGCGATTACACGGATGATCGGAGGATTTTCCGCAGCTTTTCGGCTAAAGGCGGAATCTCTTGGTCTTGTCCGGCCCCGACGAGTCTTCCTAATCCGGATGCGGGGGTTTCCGGCCTGCTTCTTTCCGATCACCGGTTGCTCGTTGCTTTCAATAACTCTCCCAAAAATCGGTCCGATCTCTCGCTCTCTATCACCCCGGATGAAGGAATGACCTGGACACAACCCGTCGTCCTGGAGCGGGAGGCGGGGGCCAGCTTCTCCTATCCCTACCTGCTCCGCACCACGGAGGGACTGATCCGGTTGGCCTACACCTGGAAGGGGCGCGAACTCCGTCTTATCACGCTCAACGAGTCTTGGTTGAACGACCAGACGGCACGCGCAGGCAAGCCATGAGCCATCTCCTCATCCAACAGTGTTACGCAGGGGTCGTCCCTTGCACGGTGCTTGCGCTTGTTTTTCTCGGGCGCAATCCCCACCCCGGCATCCGCCGCAAAACCGCCTCCCTCCTTCTTGCGGCCTTCGCGCTGCTTGTGATCCCGATCAAAGGGTGGAACGCGGCCGCATGGATCCGGGTGCTCGAGCCCAATCCCAGCTTCACGCTCACGGGCCTTCTCCTTGTGGCGCTGGGATCGCGCCTCTCGGGAAAGGGCCTGTTCAGGAAGCAGGACTGGAGGACCGCGTGGATCTTCGGTGCAATTGCGGGAATCGTTCTCTATCCGATGGGCTTGGGGCTCACCCGGATCGATCCCTATGGCTGGGGTTGGGGCGCCGTCCTGCCGCTTATCACGGCAGTCATATCTTCCCTGCTGCTTCTACGCGGGAACCGCTTTGGCGCGCTCCTGCTGATCCCGTTTGCCGGATGGGTGCTCGGCCTGCAGGAATCGACTAACTTCTGGGACACCCTGATCGATCCTTTCTACGCGGGAGGCTCCCTTGTCGCTGGCCTGATCGCGCTCGTGAAGGCACGCCGCCCATTGACTTCCGGCACGCGGGTGATTGACTGATCGGAATTCACCATGAGCAAGGAGCCGACCATCGACATCATCCACCGGGAAGAAGACGGAATGCATGTACTGCACCTCGCGGGACGGCTCGACTCCGTTACCTCCCCCGAGGCGGAGAAAAAGATCATCGAGATCATCGAGAAGGGGGAGCTGATCATCATCAATCTCAAGGATCTCGTCTTCATCAGCAGCGCGGGCCTTCGCCTCATCCTCGTCTTCATGAAGAAGACCAAGAAGCGCAATGCCCGGATGATTTTCTGCTCACCGGGCGATCATGTGCTCCAGGCATTCGAGGTGAGCAATTTCACGGAGTTCCTCGAGATTGCCTCGACACTCGAGGACGCCCTGGCACGAGCCCGCGGCCAATGACGACCGGCGGGCTTGGGGGCGACGGGGCCTCCCGGGAGCGGGCCCTGCGCGGGCTCTTCGTGGCGGGACTCCTCGACACCCTTC
>Ga0208105_1000362_pt1 | contig 15767 bp, 2 predicted proteins | sample CryBogCBE16Jul07_FD_184574 | JGI IMG/M metagenome (GOLD analysis project Ga0208105, IMG submission 184574) | Freshwater microbial communities from Crystal Bog, Wisconsin, USA - CBE16Jul07 (SPAdes) | ecosystem: Environmental > Aquatic > Freshwater > Lake | place: Crystal Bog, Wisconsin, USA... | reverse complement strand
AATCGTGGAATCAAATATAAATTGTATCGGTTTCATATTATTACTTTGCAAGAAGAAGAAAGAGAACTTATTACATGTTACACAAAAGGCAACAACCCCAGGTTGAGCAAAAATGCAAATCTACACCCTAACACGGATGAGCCACCATGGAGAAGGCGCTACCCAGCTAAATATACACAATCCCCTTGTCAAACTCTAGTGAGGATGGCAAGGGGTCAGCCCTAGGCTGCCTCATCGCGGGGGTATTTGAACTACCTATCGGTATGCTCGCTATATGCTCGAGCTTGCTAATAGTGCTACCACGGCTAGTTCCCCGAGGACGAGATTTCTTAACTACTCTACTCTGGGGGATACCGTTCGTAGAGCTAGGCGAAGCTATTGAGCCAGACATAAACTCAGGCGACTTTATAGTCGCAATAAAAACATCACTGGCAGTAGAATCCCGGTCATGGGAACATGAACATGTCACGTCAACACATGCGCTATCTACAAGTGATTCCGACGGCGCGATGTTAGGGTCCGGGTTAAGCCCTGCGACCACTGAGGAACCTCCCGGCGCAGGATGCTGTCTTCTTGCAGGCTTATTACGGCGGCTACTCTTTCTCTCGTGCGTTAATGCTGGGTCGTCAGGCGCTTGTACGTTAAGAAAATCGTCAGGAGATGTCATAGCCATTAATGAATTAGAGGATCTCTCCTGATGCAGGGACTGCGCCGTAGTAGAAACGACAGTAGATGCAAGTTGAGTTTGCACGAAGCTTGTAATTAGTGATTGGTTGCGAGACGATCTGTCGCGTTTTAGGCTACCTTTGGTACGTGAGGAGGAGCTACACGTGCGGCCACTGGAAAGCTTGGACTTGGTTAGAGAAACGTTCGTCTGGAGAATAGCACCCACTGTCTTGACCCCGTGAGAGTCGTCGACTTCTGTTGGGTCTTGTGGCCGAGAAGATTTCAAGGTTTCAGCTGTCTTGGTCGTTGTGAGATCTTCGTCGAAAAACTGGCCGGGAAGGTGCGACGTTTTGGAGTTGCGAGTAGTCTTGGACGTCTTGAGGTCTTCATCTTCAACGTGGCCTTGCGAATGTGACGTCTTGGAGTTGCGAGCAGTCTTGGTCGTTTTGAGGTCTTCATCTTCAATGAGGCCTTGCAAATGTGACTTCTTGGAGTTGCGAGCAGTCTTGGTCGTCTGGAGGTCTTCATCTTCCACGAGGCCTTTTGAACGTGACGTCTTGGAATTACGATTAATCTTGGTCGTCTTGAGGTCTTCATCTTCAACGCAGCCTTGCGAATGTGACTTCTTAGAGTTGCGAGCAGTCTTGGTCGTCTTGAGGTCTTCATCTTCCACGAGGCCTTGCGAATGTAACGGCTTGGAATTGCGAGCAGTCTTGGTCGTCTTGAGGTCTTCATCTTCAACGTAGCCTTGCGAATGTGACGTCTTGGAATTGTGATTAGTCTTGGTCGTATTGAGATCGTCATCTTCAATGTGGCCTTGAGGTTTTGACATCTTGGATCTAGTAGTTGTCTTTGTGATCACGGGGTCTTCGTCTTCAACGTGGCCTTGTAGTAGTGATAACTCGGGAGTGAGAGCAGTCGTGGCCGGCTTATGGGCTTCATCTTCAGCATAGTCTTGTGAGTGCGCTTGTGATGTCTTGACGAGTCGACCTTCTGAGGGCATCGCGGAGACTTCATTGACTACCTGGTTGTGTGACTTGGCAATCGTGGCAGGACACACTAGTTCGGATGGGAGGGTGTCGTCGACATCATTCCGGTCTTTAAATCGAGCACGCTTGGCAGAACGGATAGTGGGAGCGGCCGTTGTAGGTTTTAAGAAGGCATAACCTGAAGAAGAGTTGAGAGACACAGCAATTGGAATGGTGTGCCTCGAACAGTGCACAAACGTTCTGGAGATGTAAGCTTTCCGGGCAGACACGGACGTACGTAGCCAATCAGATGGCGTATAGACTGGTATTGATACATCTGCTGTAATGTTCCGCGGTCGGTGGTTGGCAGACGGTTTCTGTTTGACGTGCTTATGCCATTCCGGATTGTAGATAGAAGGACTGGGGGGGAGTATATCGGTAGAGATGTGTTCACGGGGAATCTCAGTCAGGCTTCGAGGGATGGTTAACAGGCACCGGAGGTCATCGGGATCATCTGTATCCTTTTGATCATCTGGATGAGGGAGAAAACAACTCTGGTAGCTACGCAATGCATTTGGTGATTGGAATTTCCGAATCCACATAGTTTTGACGTGACTCGGAATGGACACTCCCAACCTGTGGTAAAATGATTCTACGATGGGCCGGTTGGCCTCACAGTTCCGTAAGATTGAATCTCTGAGTCGCGGGTCCCGAAAGTCTCGAAACCAAACCTGAACTAAAAATGTCGATTTCAGATTGTCGCAGAAATGTTGAATGGACGTAATACTGAAGTCGGCTTCACCCAGATTTGCAGCATAAGCAGGAGTGGTGGTAAGCACTTCCATCAGCTGGTGGAGCTGAAAATCTGAGAGACTGATGTTTTGTAAATGGAGAACGCGGACGAACGGGTTCATGCGTAGAGCGTTTACAAACAAGTCGAAAACGTGATGGGGTTGATCCTTGAGATAAGTGCCTGCTTCAAGAACCTCTGGACACTTGGATGTGCGAATTCGAGCTAACCATTTACCGGTGATACTCAGAGGGTTAATCTCTTTGTGAGTACCAGATGTTGAACGGAGGGACTTTCGAGTGTGCCCTGGCGATCCGGAAGTTGTGGGGGAGACGTGAGTTGACGCAAAGCTTAATTCGTTATCATTTACTGTTGTGGATTTCGAGCAAGTTTCTGTGATCTGACGATTGCCATATTCCGAGGTGGCTATAACTGTGAGATCTATCATGACTGGGTCTGAAAGTGAAGGACTAGGAGGGCTACAGAGGCTGCTGGTTGCCAGACCTAAAGTGATTGGGCAAAAACCACGGATACGTGGGTCACAGGTGGATGCGTCGTTGGTATCAAGCGAGCCGTCGAGGACAATGGCCGTTTGAAGAGTACTACCGTCTCCGTTATTTCTATGGCGACCTTTGGACTGTACCCCGACTTCCTGCGTTATGAGGCTTTCGTAATCGCGTAGTTGCGTTGACCATTTTGGAAATTCTGAAAGGTACGGTTCGCAGTCGTGATTGACTACCTCGATATTGGTTGTCAGAAAAGGAGCAGGGAATACGTGATGCAGAAGGCAATACGCAATATGATTACGAAGGCGTGGAATCTGCGATGTCATGAGAGTGGTGCCGGAAATGCCGAGGATTGTTGACATAGCGTACCAGATAATGTATAATCCACAGGAGCAATTATCACGCTGTTGAGATATTTGAGTTGTCGGGATGATCCGTAGTTGCCATGTCTGCGGTGCTGAGCGGACGGTTCCAACGGAAGTTGCACCTTGCCATTCCCAGTGGCTGATGAAAAATTGTTTGACCCGCGCAACTGATTCCAATGATCCGCCATGATGAAGTCCATCGGCGGGATCGGAATGAGATATCACGATTTCTGGGAAGGTGGTGAGGTCAGCAGTAATAAGCGACCAGTGATGATTACGCACCATTGGGAGAAAAACATACTCGCTGTTGCAGATATCACTAATCCTGCCAATGTGTTCATGTAACGTAGGAGTGTGCTGAGAGGTACTGAGAATTTGTACCACTAGGAGTGAATCGATGACAGAACATCTGGAAGCATCAGTAGTATGACACAGTAGTTGAAAAGTCCTGGTAATGATTAGATCATCCAAACAGCCTCCACATAGTCGAAGAAGAGACAGTTTTGTAAATGCCCAGGGACCTTGTGGGCTCAGTGGACCATCCGACGTGTGGTATCTACTGGACGATTGACACGCATTAGTGATCCGATTTTGGCAACGTGTTATCTCTGGGAACATTAGGCGCGGTGTTGGAGTAGGTGTATGACCTTGTAGAGATCTAGAGGGTTGAAGATAGGCAGCTAGAACTTGAAATTGAGGAAGGGATCTCCAGCGGCCCTTGGTCTCCTCTGTGGAGGTGAAAATGTCAATATCATAGCGACGGATTGCCTTGAGTAAAATGTCTGTAGGGTAGATGGAGTTGCACCAGAAGTAGCCTCCATATGGTAAGTAACCCCAATCGTAGTCCTTTACGTCCAACGCAGCACGAACTAATAGCAGCTGAGGACGTTTTGGATGGACGAAAAACTCTGAATTATCCAGTGACGCGTCCAGTGGATCATTGAATTGGGCCACCTTACATGATATACTCTTGGTGATAGGGTCGAAGGCGTCCCGGATGAGCCCTTGAAACTCTACAACATACATCGAGTCATACGATTTATTGAGGACTCTATCCCGAGTGACGCGTTTGATTGATGGGTGATTGGTGTAAATACCAAGAATAGATCCTCTAGATACCCCTTTGATTATCCGGACTCCGTTCCCAGCACCAGGCATGTTCAGTTGGGCAGCGATCTCTAGATTTCTGTCATAGTTATTATTGTTCGATTCAGGGATTGGGGCATCCGCGTCAGTTTGAGCTGCAGTGCTTCGCCTAGTCATAGCTCGTGTGGTTTTGGACTTTTGGCGAACATGTGCGAAAGGGCCAGCTTGAAGGGGAACGAGTTGTTTTGTTCCGATCCGAGCGAAAAAATCCGTTAGGCTGCATAGGCATTTGTTGTCGGAACACTGTTCGAAATGTTTGATTATCCGCAGAACGATGGCAGAGCGTATCGATGGGCCGCTGGAATGATAGGGTGAATTGAAAAGAACCCGTGCCTGTGGTATCTGCCACCAAATCCGACTTTCGTCTTTGAGTATATCTTCGTAGTAGTGCGTCACCGCCTTGAAGAGTTGCGACATGGGGAGACGTGCGTTGCACCACGGATGATGACCGTATGAAATTCCCCATTCGTCATGAGCTTTCACATAGACTCCAGGCAGGGCACGTACCGCGATGCAGGGAGGCCCTGTAGGTCGCCCTTGGCTGTTGAGACGTCGTTCTTTGTGCCAGCCGCAGTTGTATTTGCTCGAGTCTAGGGGGTCGTTGATGAGCGCCGTAGCACAAGTATAACAGCCGAGGTCATGGTCCCAACCGTCTGCCGCCAAGCCTTCAAAGATTATCATGAATCCCGTGTTGATATCGGGGCTAGGGTCGTACATGTAACGTTGTACTTCAGCTACCGTTAGTTCCTTCTTGCCTATGTAGTAGCCAATGAGATCACTGTTCTCAAAGGGACAATCGGGCGAAAAATCTCTCCGTGCGAAGAGGCCGTATCCCGCATCAATACCTTTGCTTGGATCTGATAGTAGTGAGAGAGCAGGGTATGAGTGCTCTAGAGCCGCGTCGTTAAGGGAAATATTGACCAGCACTCTGCCAGGGGGGAGAACTTCACACCAACTGGTAACAGGTTTCCTTTTAGCTTTACGTTCCAGATGCTTACGAGATAGTGACATTTCTGGAACCGTGGTGACCGAGGCCGTGAACTCAGGAGTATCATTAGAGTTGTTAAGACCAGCCGTATCGCTGTCTACTACAGGTGATGAGGGTGGAGCGGTTCTCGATGAATCAGATATGAGGAAACGGTCACAATCCTTCATGGTTGGCTGTGGTACTTTCCTTGAGATAATAGCATGCAACGGAATAGGAAATGAATGATCGAGAAGAACTTGTAGCAGCGGCAGTCTGAATGCATGTACACCGCTTGGTGAAAGAGGTGCCAACGAAATATTTTCCGTGTGGAGAATTGTCATAAGGAAAAGATAAATACCACAGTCTATATGACTCCCAGAGTTAGCAGTCGATCCCGGGTAACGGTAAGGCCTCTGGGTTATCATAGATTCGGACAACTGTGGGATGCTCTGACATTGTGACCAGTCTATTGAGTAGGTGTTTTGCTGGGCTAGCCAGTCCATAAAGTGAGCTACAGTATCCATAAGGGGGGCACCGTTCCATTTGAGGGAGTCTAGGTAGGCAAATGACAGGATACTCACTACCCCATTCTCTATACGAAAATCCACATAGACTCCCATGAAATGTCCCCCACTACACGCAGCAAAAAGTACTCTCGGTCTGTTGAACAGACGATGACACATGTTTCGGAATAACGGGCCACACAGGGGATCCTCCATGATTGAGAAGTAGTTGTCTCGGTTGAGGCGTATGTTCTCTGTGAGAACGGTGTCCACGTAAGTGAGCCTGGCGTCTGTGTCGTGAAACTGCGAATAGAACATGTAGTTAATGAGATTCGTCGACAGCATATCTGGGGTAATTATGTCCCTGAAGTCTTGACACTCCACCCTACCGGTGTCGAAAAGTATATTTCCATCAGTGTCGGTCAACTCGAAAATTTTGAAGACGGTACTCTTATCGGACTCTGTACACAAGCTGCGAAGCATTTGCTGTGTGCTGGCAGTAGGTAGGGGTAGGGTGCATGAGAAGTAGACAGACTGAAAGATTGGCGGCTGTAAAGGAACTGGGCAGTCGTCTTGGAAAGGTAAGTAGTTGTATTCATCGTGGAAAATATTGTACCTGGGAAGGTATCCTTGAAGGTCCTCCTGACGAGGGTAGTAGAGTTCGGGGAGATGATTATCGTGGTGTATGTCCAGTTCATTTGGCGAACAGTTATCTAGCGTATTCCTGCTGGCCTGATCAAGGGCAGGTGAAACGTTGGGCATCATGGTCGTATCTGTGACTTGAATGAGTAGGTTGCTAAAAACGGGAATGTCCTTCTGAATTAGGCACGTCGCTATGTATGACCCACTCCCAATCAGAGAGTTATTGGTAATGATGGAGCTAGGAGAATTGTGAAGGAGTGCTTGGACCACGAAGCAGGCCCACGCCCCATAGTGTTCGGGCTGTATGTCCGAGACTGTTTGTAATGATGTCGACCAGGAACACTGAAGTTGCGCCGTTACATCCCATTGGTCAAGAAATGATGTAATAGTTGCGATTCGTTTTGGGATAGAATTAGACAAATCTTTAAACGGGGTTACATAGTGTATGTGTCCATGAAGGACGTCAATGCCGACGACGTCCCAAGCTAAAATTGATGGCACCGGACGATTCGTGGGAAGTAGAAATAGCCATTGGAGAGATGAGTCAGGAGGCGAGCAGGAGTATCTCATTGACAGGTTTAAGGCTTCTTTATGTTGGCCGGAGAGTATATTCGTGCAGACCTCAGGCGAAGCTATGCGAATTGCTAGGTCAGATGAGTGTCGTACCAGTTGTAGATAAGCATGGACTGATGTTTGTGTCGAATGTCCATTACCGAGCAGTGCTCGATTGCCAGTCGAGCAAAGTCGTTGAATCATGTGGCCAGTAATATGGTGGTCGGAATCAATTGACGTGATGGACTTGAGAGAGTACCGCTGACTGGAGTATTTTTTCAGAGTAGCCTGCTGCTGATCAGTCAGTTGTGGCAACGTAAGAACAGTGATGGTGTGTGTAGCTCCGAACGTGAGAAGCGGTGGACCCGCAACTCTTCTCTTAGGTAAGGATGGTGCTAGGGCCATACGCTGTCCGCGGCTGCTCGCTTCCTTACGTGGAGGAAAGGTTTTCTTCGTCCTTGGCGCATTTGGTATAGACTGTTTAAGTTTTTCTTGTACCTGCTTGCATCTCCATAAACCAGTAGCTCCATGTGCTAGAATAGATTCGAGTGGCTCAAGGATCTTGCGAATACCACGCATTTTTATTCCTGCGAGTATGTCTCGATTGATGAGTCCGTAAAAAGAGGCAATCTGTCGAAAAGACCAATTTGCAGTCCATATCCGTGAGGGTTCGTCTGTCTCCATCAGAATCGTTTTGAACGCAGTACCGAGTTGTCGATGAACTGTACTGAGCGATCGGTAGGCGGTGAGTTTGGAATTGAGTTCAGTAAGGACTGTTTGACGTAGTGCCACTAGCGTGGAGTGTTTACAGTGGTGAAGCCAGTGATCTTGCGAGTCATCCTGTCCACAGAGTTTACATCGTCGTACCGTGGAGCGTTCCTCCTCTGATAGCTTATTGTCTTTGGCACGGTTACCTCCGTGATATCCTTTGTCGTAGATAACTCGTACGCGAGAGCTAGCTGTGGTGAACGACACTTTAGACAGTTCATAGATCGTTGCGGAATGGTCCATTGAAGAGTCGGGTACCCACTTGGCACATTCGCCTCTGGCTTTCCTGTATTCGTCTCTCTCGAACAGATACTGTGACCACAGACCTCGATTGATTTGTGTAGCCACTCCCCAAGGGTCAACGGGTATACCCTTAGCGTCGCCTATGTACCATTGCCCTGCATAAGGGAGAGAGGAATAAAGTTCCCTGGCTGTTATTGAGAATTGTACGATATTGAGACCGTGATCTCTTAGGATGTCAAGGTCCTGGGCAGCAATACGATCAGCAATCCAGTTACCCCAATCATCTTTTGTCCAGTCCTTTCCGTAGAGGCCCCTGGTGTCCTTTTCCGGTTTTCTTGTTTCCGCATGGCCCCGAACATGATAAGGCATTGGGGCACCGCGGAAAAGGGAGTTATCAATTGATTGTAAAAGGAAATGATGATCCCGCATAACGTGTTGTAGCCTGTTACGGCGCTTTGGGAGAGCATTGAGCACCCCTTTGGCATCGCAGCCGGTGGCATGGATCAGGTCGAGATTGAACACCGTCATTTGTAGAGCCCCTGCCAGAGCTAGAAATTCCATAGAATATACCGACTCACTGTGTATCGTGCTGCCGTCCGAGATGTATACCGCAAAGATTGGTTTGGATCGCCAATTGGATGTATCGTCTTTGAGAATAATTGCAGCAGAGGAAAAGGCCTTCATCAGTTGTGGGCGAAAATATCCCGTAATATCAGCCGGAGTGTCGTAGGAGCCATCGGTATACGGGCGAGCGATATACGACTGACCCATTTCACGAAGACGTTCGGAAATCCACTGTATCCAGATGGGAGGATGTAACTCTGGAAGCGTGATCCAAGTGGGGGAAGGTTGGGTTCGAGGAGCGTTGATCTGATACCGTCCATGCGCAATATGCAGAAGATTACAACGAATTGCTGTATCCGAGGGGAAAAGAAAAGCTAGTGGCACCTGTATCTGAGACGGATAGTGAAGAACTTGATGCCTTGTGGTTGTTTTTCCAAACCTGGTGACAACCACCTTATCATGGAATCGACCCTCAATTCTGACAACGTCATTGTAAAATAGACCATATGACCGAAGGTTACTAGTGAGTCTCCAGAATTGTCCAGACAGTAGCGGCGATGGCCCCTCAGGTGGTGTAAGGGGAAGTAGCGGCCGAAGACGTTCGAGAGGACCCTCCAAGGACCACGCTCTCACTCCGTTAGAGAGTATGGTAAGGTCACTTATATTAACCAGATTATTATCAAGACAGTACTTCCGGAGATCGATGTCATCCAATGGTGTAATCCCTTGTAGCAAACACCAGAGATTATCTGATGTCTCTGCTATGCCGGCACGGCAAATATATAGACCGTACGTTTGTAACAGTTCTTGCGGACCATCCAGAAATGAATGCACTCCCTTGTGTACTGATGGTATCGGAACAACCACCAAACGCTGATTCGGGGAAGAGGTATAACCATGCTTTCTAGCATTTCTTGTTAGAATACCTTTGGCAGCAGACCCGTGCAACTGTTGGGATCTCAGGCAGCTGAACAGTTTCTGTAACTTCCTTTCCTCCGTCAGGGTGCTGAAGCACGGAATTCCTAGACCCCCGAAATCACGACTTACGTGAAGAAGTTTACGGGGATAGCTAAACATATTTCGGGTGGCGTCGAGCATAATGTCGTCGATGATATGGTCAACTTTTTGTAATTTTGTATGAGGAAGAGCACAGCATGCAGCTCTGTATATAAGACCATTGAGAGTTGAAGTGTTGACTACCGTGATTTTTGATGCGCCCGAAAACCCTTGCCGCGAGACGACGGTGCTCCGTATAAGTTTGGCCTTTTCTATAAGCCAAAGTTCCGTGTCCGCACCGGAGTTATCCAGATCGTAAATCCCTCCAAGGAAGACTGACGAACCAGTGGATTGTACTGTGACAGTGTGTGGGACCCATCCAACTGTATACACCGTCATGCTAAGTGCCTGGGACTTCTGTTTGTCTGGCAGGAAGTTCTGAAGGAGGCGGCGGATTTTCTCATCAGATAATTGGAGACCTAGCACGATGCAGAATGCTGATAATAGGTCCGCTTTCTTTTGTAATAACGTGTTTTCAGGGGCATCTACTTTAATGTCATCCGCATAGAAGATTGATTTCTGGCGATACATGTCATAATCCTCACAGCATATATATGTGTACAGGGCCATCTCATCTTCCAGTATCCGAAGTCCTGTGGCGGGGATATCAGCGATTCCATTCCAGTTCGTGGGACTTGAGGGTTCGCCTTGACCTGTACCCCTTTCGGGGGAGAAGGAATCCACGATGGCACTGTCCGGAGTGGCTAGTGGTGTTCCAGGGGGATAGGATCCAGCCGTTTTGACACAACGATACGGTAGTTTATCCCATACATACTCAGCATAAGGGGATCTGACGACTGTGGTACCGTTGACGTCAATCTGTGCAAAGCTCTCAGCGCATTGGTCTGGCACACCTAGCCGTCTCCAGCTCCAGTCCATTAGACCTTTGCTGGGACTATCGAAAGCTTTCTTTAGATCAAAGCTGGACTGATGAGACAGCATGTACCGTTCTTCGATATGTTCAATATAGTTTTGCAGTAGAATCGTAGCAGTGTCAGTGCCACGACCATAAAGGAAGGCTTGATGAACACCTTCCAAGATGTCAAAGCCTTTCCACGCATCCAAAATTCGTGATATGACTTGCGCACTCCAAATTTTGCGTAGGACTTCACATAGCATGAGTGGTCTGTAGTCATTGAAACCCATTATCTCCATGAAGTTTTTCGGAAGTTGATGGAGGAGACGCCAGCGCCAGGATATGGGAAGATTTGGATGCGGTTGATTCCAGAACCAAATCCATTTGTCATACACCCACTCCATCATGTCCCTGGGGAGGCTCTTCAGCATGTTGTAAGAGAGTCCTGACGGTCCTGGTGCAGAGTTGGTCTTCGTGTGCTGTATAGCGTATTTGAACTCTGCCAAAGTTGGGGGAGTTTCCAGAGACACAGTGAGGACAGCCCGAACATTTGGGGCTTCAGGTTTCTCCTGAAGCGCTCGGAAAATGATGTCAAGACACCATGTAGGAATATTTGATGCCTGGAAAATAGTAAGGAAGTTTTCCCGATTTTGTACGAGCGGTCCCCAGTCTGTGGCAAGGTGAAGGGGGTTACGGTGGTCCTCAGGGATTCGGTAGATCCTATCATAGTGACGAGTGCATTCGGCATGGAGAGTTGCCGGATTAGTAATGACCTCTCCAGAGCTAGAGGTGACTACTTCTAAAGGCAGTCCGTCTTGATGTTTCCTTCCCGCATGTCCACCGAGAATGGCCTTTATTACGGACCGCAGCTTGCCCTGTTCTCTTTGAGATTCGATGTAAGACATGAATCCTTTCTGTGCTAGTCTCATTTCTTTTCTCAGGCGACCATGAAGTTTGCTGCGCAGTAGTTTGACGGCATCATCACAGAGGGATACCGTGGGTCCAGAGCGACAGGACATCCAGAATTCGAGGGATGCGTTGGGTACATCCAGGATTCGGCAGCGGTCCGAATGTGAAATCTGAAGTTTGTCGGCCAAACCATGTAGCTGATCAAATGCTAGTTTAATGTTCTTGAGGATATTGTTATAACCTACCCATCTTGGCTTTGTACCCGCAAGATGGCGCCTGATGTCGATGATCGCACCGAGGTGGAACTTTCGAAGAACATATTCAGGACTGTACCCATCCTTATGTCTTTTGGTTAGCGGACGAGATTCTTCATTAAGTTCACGCACCACTTGGACAATACATTGGGACGCTAACTCAAGAGCCTCTTCCGCTTCGGAGATACTATCAACAGTAGGTGCTACCTGGGACAGCATGCCCGATAATCGATCCTTGAACCGAGCGATTTGGGACTTGTCCCCGCGGGGCAGTTCGGGTCGCTTCCTAGGCTTCGGAACCGAGGCTACCGCTGCAAACATCGGCCGATGGGTTCGATAAACAGCTCGAATAGGCTTGTGATCGGATACATCGTCAAGGAGGCTGCCGAGGTCATTGAACGCTCCTAAAATGTCAATGTTATCGGGATCACCCGCATGCAGAATATGATCTATCCATGAGCCATCTTCCCAGTCTCTACGACCGAACGTAATGAATTTCATATTCGCACGATCAGCTATAAGACGGGGGCCATTGATGAGGTAGTTGTCATTGGCCCAGTCCACGATAGAGCGCTGACCTCCATGGTCGGTAGGAAGCCACCGGGAGTTCAGGTCTCCAGTTGCAATAAACCCAGAACAGCCATCTTCCCAGGCACTCGTCATCCAGTGGACCATAAGGTTTTGAATGTGTGAAATCGGGTCCGGATTCTGCGGATGGATTGTTTTGCAGTACTGGAAGAGACGATTGTACAGCTTTTTTGATGACTCCTCCATCCTACTGGCTCCAACGGGGACAAAGGGCCAGTAGGTGCCCAGTATAGACAAGAAAGAGGATTCTGTTCGAAGACGAATGCAGGTCATTACCCCCTGACCAGAGGAATCACTTCGACTATGTTGAGGAAGGTAACTAGGTCCCCAGGTAGGACTAACCACACAGATAATACCTCCAGGTTCACCAGGACGACGATTAGGGTCCTTGGAGAAGTATAGTTGAGAGCCTGCTCCCAGGCGCTGCACAAAAATACGTCGAAAGCTTCTGGCAGTTTGAGGGGAATGGCGAGTGTCAATAAGGAGGAGGACATCTATTTTGTCTTGAATCATGATTTCGACGACAAACCGTGCTTTATGGCCTGTTAGGCAGTTGATATTCCACGTGGAGACAGTCAGCGTGGCATGTGACGACGCACTATCAGACTTATAGCCTCCAATAACATTATATGCCATTCCTTTAGCTTGCTGCGGTAAGGAGGGAGCAGAGTGCGCTAGATCCGCCCTGGTATTAATGAGCACCTCCATGGGGGTGTCCAGCTTGCCGGCAGAGGAAGCAGAATTTGAATTATAAGGAACTGCGATATTCTCACTTGGCAGTGGCGGTGGGAGAAAGTCATACCACGATTTAATTGGGGAACCCACAGCGTCCTCATCGAGCAGACGGAATCTGTTGTATACCGGTATGGGCGGTAGATCATACGAGACAAATACGGACTTTGGAGTGACCTTCTTGACCTCCTTCAACCTAGATTTCACTTTTCGTTGGAACTGTTGGTATAGCAAAGATAGCTTCCTGCGTTTCGTTTTCGTGTCTTGTTGAGCCAGTAGAAGAGATTCAATGGCTCTGGATTTGGTACTGGGTGATGCCCTGCATTTCTTCCTATACCAGGAGTTGAGCTGAGATTGCTGTTTCTTTATTTTCCTTTCAAGCTGATGAAGGCGTTGAAACACAATACGGGTATGACACAGCGCATCTTCTAGCGGCATTGTCGGAACATCACAATCGGGAATAACGTCATCATTGTATAGTTTGGCAATGTCGGATAACCGCGGCAGAAGCTGATGAATCGGGGGATGTGCTGAACGAAAGTTAATACCCATCGCCGAAAGTTCGTACTGCCAATGCTGGGTAGGCAGTTCATGGAATTTGTCCTGATCCAGAAGATCCCGTTCAAATTGACGTTCATGGGAACGAGACTTTAACTTACTGGCATGATTTAGGTACAAAGGCCACCAGTCTTCATCAGAGGACAGCGAAGGTGCCGAACAGGCGGGCTGAGTCGTAGATGAGTGGGTGGTTGAATCAATGCGTTGAATAGGGTTATCGGGGGGGCCTCCTCCCACCATATGGTTATGTGACAGATGATCAGCAATGCCTATGGACCTGTCGGATAGTGCCGAATCAAGACTCCGTACAGTGTGTGTACGGCGCGAGAGCCGCTGCCAGCGTCTGAGCCGAGAAGAGGAGAATCTCATACGAAGCATACGGCGTCGACGACGTTTAGCTGCCGTGGTGTATTTGACAGACCAGGGAGAAAGGTGGCAGTCTTGCATGGGGCCCAAGGGAGTACTGGTACACGCGGGAAGCTCAGAGGGTAGCGAAACCGGATCACGGGGGCGAGATCGACGAAAGCTCTGTCGTGCTCGTAGTATGTGAAGGAGACAATGAATCAGGGAGCTGGGCAGCATAGATATTCCATTGAGGCCACTCACTGTTGTAGGAGTAGATTGATATCGAAATGTGTCGTACAAGACGTAGTCTACAACCTTCCGGAAGAGGTTGAAAAGTCCAGGAATCCAGATTGTTGTCCCACTTGGGCACTGCCTCCGAGACTTTGTAACTAATCTGATTAACCTCCCCGGCAGTGAGAAGTGGCAACAACAAGTGGGAGGTCCAGAGGGGGGAATCGTGGGTGTGTAAGTGGGGGGTGCCTCACACCAGCAGAGTAAGGGCTCGCCTGTCGTATACGAATATATATTTAACGACAATGGAAAACTACCTGGTCGTAGCCACGAGGCCACGGGGGAGTCCCTATGCAATCGAGTAGTCCAAGACATTACAGACGGCCGGTCTCTGGAGATTCCCGACACAGCTCGTCGCGTGCTCCTTAGCGGTATTTGCGACACGGGACTAGCTTCATGAAGTCCCCGACTCCGAGCAGCTGGATGGGGGGGTACTGAAAACAGCCAGGAAGCCGCAGGGAAGTTCTCACAGTTCCAACAGGTCATCAGTACTATGGAAGCTCGCCAACTGTCCATGTCTGGTCCGACGAGATGGCCGTAGTCTAAGCATTGGGGATCCAATAGCAGTCTGTCCCGTGTGTGACCGTGTGGGCTAGGAGGCCCGCTGGGAGTCCTTCGTGGCACCTGAGATCTACCACTATCTAGCCAAGGGGACAGCAGAGAAGAAACTAAACGAGCGGCACAACACAGGGATGAGGTAGCCATAGAACTAAGCCCAGAGGAGTTATGGCATGGAGGATGGGTAGTGTATGTCCATGAAGGGGATAATGTGGATGGATTACCGGAGGGGATGATGGGTGTGGACAAATTGACATTATTCGTCAATAGAAGTTGTTGTTTTTCCCTTGTAACATGTAGTAAAATTCTCTTTCTACGTTTATAAAATGTAAAACACAAGAAACAAATAGAGCATGATATACTGATTAGAGTTCTGAATGAAACCCATACGTGAGGTAAATGGGAGTAATGAAGTATGAGACTGAGGGGGAGCGCACATATTTGCTCCATGTGATGAAAGAAAAAAGAAAACCAACTCAAACAGTAATGAGGCAGGGACAGTAGTAGACATAGCATGAAAAATGTGATCGCTGCCACACAGCATTGGATTCGCACAGGAGACAAACCAATTCGTGCGGAAGAAGAAGTGAATAAAACCCAAATTAAGATTGCCAACATAAATAACCTGTGGAAGAGGGGACTTAACAGAATCAAACCTGGATTGACCCTGGCAGCACTTAGCGGCAGCTTGCACGCCCACACAAAGGTGTTGTCACTCATGGGCAGTCTGGGTGAGGCTAGCAGCCTCTTCAGCCGGAATAAAGTCGGTGATGGACATGTGCTTAAAAACTCCCACCATATATTCGCGATTCTGGTTGCCCGTTGGTAACGAGGTGCAGGGTGACAAGCCAAGTATCCATAAGTAACGGGTGACAACGACGGTTTCGTCATACAACACGCTGGCTTTAGATGCCTCAAACAAAGGAGAACTGGAGGAAAT
>Ga0208105_1000358_pt1 | contig 15883 bp, 12 predicted proteins | sample CryBogCBE16Jul07_FD_184574 | JGI IMG/M metagenome (GOLD analysis project Ga0208105, IMG submission 184574) | Freshwater microbial communities from Crystal Bog, Wisconsin, USA - CBE16Jul07 (SPAdes) | ecosystem: Environmental > Aquatic > Freshwater > Lake | place: Crystal Bog, Wisconsin, USA... | reverse complement strand
GTCCACTTCGAGAGATAACAGAAATCATAGATGATCTCATACCATCCATCATCGCACCAACAGACATCGGACATGCCGAGGTCACTCAACTGATTTCCAGTTTTTTGATGGGGTTGAGCATCATCTAGGATTCCCGACGAATAACCGATGGAAACGCCCGTTGCTCTCCGTACAAAAAACTCCGGATAGTCCGCGACGAGTTTGTCCTCGAGTTCTGGTGACATGAGATTGAAAAAAGCTGATCAGTTTTCTGGCTCGTTTCTGAATTTCCTCAGGGGAAGCCCACTTATTTTAGAGATCATGCTCAAATAATTCAACCTGGGTGTATTATGCACTTTTGAAGAAGGGGAGTTGGCAATCCAATTTTCTATGGCGTACATCACTTCCAAGTCCTTGATCTCTTCATTGTTGATCCCCCTCACCTGATCAATCTGCCATGAACCGCTGCTAAATCGGATGCCAATGGTGCACCGGCAATCCTCCTCTATTCGATAAACATAATAAATTCCCAGTAAGATTTGGTTAAGGTAGGAGCCGATGCAGTGCTTCATCTCATCACGCTCTTGCTGAAAAGAGTTATAAGAGAGTATTGGGAGAATTCCCTCCGGGGAGACCAATGGTGGCTCTGGCCATTCCAACTGATCAAGATTCAGACTGGATCTGGCCCTATGGATAGCTTTCGCGTGATGCCAATATTTTTTAAGATATGCGACGGCTTTACGCTCGTTGTGGAAGTGGGTAAAAGGGAGAACGTCGCCCAAGAAAATCTTCACTATTTCTACCACATTGGCCATCACTTCAGCTTGGATAAAACGATATGATAGCCAATGGCGCTTTGAGGCTGGAAGACGGAAGAACCATTCGCACTGTGGAAGCGTGAGAAAGAGGGAGCCTCTTCCTATCTTATAGTCATGTCTTGGATCTTCGTCGAAGCGTAGACCTGTGGCCAAGTTGCAAATCTCAGATGTCCCTATCGAATATAGATCTTCCAGGATCTCCAAAGCCGAGGGTTCCCAGCGCAGCAGTAATCTCAGGATCATGAGATCCGTGATCATAAAAGGCATTGCCACCTGTGCCTTCAGGTCAAACTTTGAGAGGAGACGAACCGTCCTTTGATTTGTAGGGAATCCAAACGCTGCACAGATGGCACTGCGCTTCATCAGAACATACTGTTTGACCCGCTGCGCAGATTCCTTCCGCGGCAATTTGTCGAAATACCAACACCTGGCCACTATGAACGCCAACACAGGGGCTGAATTGGCGAGTTGCCACCAGTACGGGACACTCTCCGCTAGCTCAAAGAGATCTTCATGAGGCTTGGGAAATTTTCGGATGGCCTGAATGTTTTCTGGTGTCTCCTCCCAAAGAGTTTGGGGCGGTTCATTCTGATTGCACGCTGTCGATACCATGGGCAAAATGATAGCCCTTAATCTTGTGCTTTGTTAGGGAGTGGAGTGTCCCCAGATCCTGTCCTTCCGCCATCCAGATTCTGAAATAGATTCTGAATATTCATGATTCTCACCCTCTCCACACAGCACCCTCGGGCAGGCGAGATGGGATTTCTTTTTCACAAACACCCCGCAAAGCTCCAGAGCTTTAATTCCAGCTTTGGCAAAGTGCATGTCTTTTACCCGGTCAATGAATCGGATCGGTGCGAACTTGCCCTACTGTTGGATGTTGATCCAATTGGCCTCGTCCGCAAGAAGGGGCCGGGCGGAAATTCCGGTGCGCTGGATCAGTGTGTCAATGACAGGCCGTATGTGGCCTCTTCATTCCTGAGTGTAGCCATTGCGGAAGTCTTGGGTTCGGCACTCAATGGCCGTAGCGCAGACCGTCCAGATCTCGTGGAAGTGGCTTTCCCCTTTCTGGTGAAACTGGCCGCATTGCCATGCCGGGGTGGCGAGGTGCTCTTACGGAAACTCTTCGAGCCTCTCGGATACAAAGTCACTACTGAGCGCCAGCCTCTCGATCCCACTTTTCTTGATTGGGGCGAGAGTATTTATTACATGGTAGAACTAGAGGGCACGACACGGCTGCAGGATTTGCTCAACCATCTTTATGTGCTGATCCCAGTGCTCGACGACGAAAAGCATTACTGGGTCGGTAAGGATGAAATCGAAAAGTTGATGCGCCGGGGAGACGGCTGGTTGGCTCAGCATCCCGAGCGCGAAACCATCGTAAACCGTTACCTCAAATACCAGAAGCATCTCACCCGTGAAGCCCTGATCCAACTACTGGACGACTCCCCCATTGATCACGATGAAACTGAGTTGGCTCATGCGCAGGAAGAGCAAAAGGTTGAAGAGAAGATCAGCTTAAATGAACAGCGACTCGGTGCGGTCCTGGCTGCGATAAAGGGCAGTGGTGCATCGCGCATTCTCGATCTTGGCTGCGGAGAAGGAAAATTGCTGCGCCTGCTCCTAGAAGAGAAGTCGTTTACCGAGATTGTCGGCATGGATGTATCTTACCGAGGGTTGGAGATCGCTGCGGAACGACTGCACCTTGACCGTATGCCGGAAATGAAGAGAAAGCGGCTTCAGCTCATCCATGGATCGCTGAGTTATCGCGATGCACGGCTTGCAGGATTTGATGCCGCCGCAGTGGTGGAAGTGATTGAACATTTAGATCCCCCAAGACTGCACGCCTTCGAACGGGTTCTTTTTGAATTCGCCAAACCAAAGACCATTGTCATCACGACACCGAATGCGGAATACAACGTGAAATTTGAAAACCTCCCGGCAGGCAATTTCCGCCATAAGGATCACCGCTTCGAATGGACACGGAAACAATTTCAGTCATGGGCAAGTGGCGTTGCAGAGCGCTTCGGATACAGCGTCCATTTCCTGCCTGTCGGACCAGAGGATGCAACGGTGGGATCACCCACTCAAATGGGAGTGTTTGCCTCTGCCTAAAGAATAATGACCTTCAAAATTCCAGATCTCTCTCTTGTCGTTCTGATTGGTCCATCTGGCTCCGGCAAATCGACTTTTGCCCGTAAGCATTTCAAAGCCACGGAGATTTTGTCCTCGGACTATTGCCGTGGGCTTGTCAGCGATGATGAAAATAATCAGGCCGCTACCAAGGATGCTTTTGAAGTCCTGCACTTCATTGCTGCCAAACGCTTGGCTGCCGGAAAACTGACGCTAATTGATGCGACCAATGTGCAACCGGAGGCTCGTAAACCTTTGATTGCGCTAGCGCGTGAGTATCATTGCTTACCTGTAGCCATTGTGCTCAATCTCCCGGAAAAAGTTTGCCATGAGCGGAACCAAACCCGTCCCGAGAGAAATTTCGGTCCCCATGTGGTTCGACAGCAGAGTTCTCAGCTTCGCCAGTCGCTGCGCAATCTGGAGAGGGAAGGGTTTCGCCATGTTCATATACTGAACTCCCTTGAGGAAGTTGAGGCTGCTGAATTTCAGCGCGACCCACTTTGGAATAATCGAAAGTCCGAACATGGACCTTTCGATATTATAGGGGATGTTCACGGATGTTTTGATGAACTCAACGAGTTGCTGGAACAGCTGGGTTACAAAGCCACCGAGGGAGGGCTCTATCTTCCCCCCGAAGGACGAAAGCTGATTTTTGTCGGTGATCTCGTTGACCGAGGTCCCAAGAGTCCGGAAGTCATGCGACTGGTGATGGGAATGGTTGAGCAAGGAAGGGCTCTGGCAGTACCTGGCAATCATGACGTCAAATTCATGCGCGCGATCTGGGGTAAGAAGGTGCAAACCACGCACGGACTGGCAGAATCGCTTCAACAGTTCGAAGCCTATGAGAAGCATTACCGGGGATTCAGTAGATGTGCGGCCGAATTTATCGACAAACTTGTCAGTCACTATGTTTTTGACGAGGGCAAGCTGGTAGTGGCCCATGCTGGCATGAAGGAAGCAATGCAGGGACGTGGATCTGGAAAGGTTCGCGAGTTTGCCCTCTTCGGAGAAACCACCGGAGAGACCGATGAGTTTGGTCTGCCTATACGCTATCCTTGGGCTCAAGAATACCGTGGGCGGGCAATGGTGGTTTACGGACACACACCCGTTCCTGAAGCAGAGTGGCTTAACCGAACGATTGATATTGATACTGGTTGTGTTTTTGGCGGCAAGCTCACCGCCTTACGTTATCCCGAGCTGGAACTTCTTTCTGTTCCAGCACGACACACCTATGCCCAACCTGCTCGTCCATTCATATCCATTAAGGAGCAGGCGCCGTCGTTAACAGCCCAGCAGCAGCACGACTATGTGCTCGATCTGGCTGATGTAACCGTGAAGAGAATTGTCAGTACCCGGCTTCAACCCAATATCACTATCCGTGAGGAAAACAGTATTGCGGCACTCGAAGTGATGAGCCGATTTGCTGTGAATCCAAAGTGGCTCATCTACCTCCCTCCCACGATGTCGCCGAGCGAGACCTCCAAGCTACCCGACCTCTTGGAACATCCCTCTGAAGCCTTTGCTTATTATAGGCAAGAGGGAATACCCAAGGTTATCTGTGAAGCGAAGCATATGGGATCGCGTGCGGTAGTGGTTCTCTGCCGAGACGAAACGGTGTCCCTCAAACGATTTGGCATTGCTCCGGATGAAGGAGAGGGCTTCGGCGTCATTTATACGAGAACTGGGAGACGTTTCTTTGAAGACCGGGCAGTTGAATCACAGCTTCTGGGCATCCTGCGGTCGGCCATGGATGTGGCGGGGTTGTGGGATGAGTTAAAGACCGATTGGATATGCCTCGACTGCGAACTCATGCCTTGGTCAGCCAAAGCGCAGGAATTGATCCGCACCCAGTATGCTGCCGTGGGGGCAGCTTCGCTATCGAGTCTGTCTCACGCCGTTGCGGTGACAACTGCGGCGGCAAATCGAGGCCCTGATTTTGAGGCTCTTGCAGCACAAATAAAAAACCGTTCAGAAATGGCTTCTCTTTATCGGGATTCCTACCGTCGCTATTGCTGGCCTGTTGAGGAGATCAACGATTTCAAGCTTGCCCCGTTTCATCTTCTCGCCACGGAGGGAGCCGTTCACTCCAACAAGGATCATCTCTGGCATATGGAATTTATCGGACGGCTTGTTCAGGCAGCTTCTTTATCTGGCAACGGCTCCAAAGATGTTCTTCTTGCCACTCCTTTTAAGATCATTGATGTGGTCGATGAAGAGAGTCAGGAAAGCGGCATTACCTGGTGGGAAGAAATGACGTCCAGTGGAGGTGAAGGTATGGTGGTCAAACCTTTGGAATTTATTGCCAAAGGAAGAAGGGGAATCACCCAGCCCGCTGTAAAATGTCGTGGCCGCGAATATCTGCGTATTATCTACGGACCCGAATACACGGCTCCTGCCAATTTGGAGCGCCTCAAATCGAGAGGACTAGGAGCCAAGCGGTCTCTGGCGATCCGAGAATTTGCCCTTGGCATTGAAGCCCTGGAACGTTTTGTCAAACACGAGCCCCTCCGCCGTGTTCATGAATGCGTTTTTGGCGTTCTTGCCTTGGAGAGCGAACCAGTCGATCCGCGACTCTAAATCGGCATTGCTTAATATTTAGGAGTGCTCGTCCCCACTCTTTCGAAGGAGGGGAAATTCAGTGTCCATACCTGTAGCCTCCATATCTGTAGTTGCCCCGATAACCGTTGTAGGTGTGGCAGCCTCTGTATCCTCCGTTCCAATGGTTGTTATTCCAACCATTACAGCCGCCCCCACCCCAGCCCCACGATCTTCCCCAACCTATCCCAAGTCCTAGGACCGGGGCGAAACCTACGCCATATCCATAATATGCTCCCGGTGTGCCTGGAGGAGAGTAGGGGGCCACAGGCACAGGGTAACCCGGGGCGCTGTACACGGGGCCGTAAGCAGGTTCATAGAGAGGAGCCACGTAGGGAGTGGTCACCGTAGTTCCATTGGGATAGGTCACCGTTGTGCAGGCTGAGAGAAGCCACAGCGCTACGATCAAAAGAAGTTTGTTCATGCCTGAAGGATATGCCTCTGCCGTGAGATCGTGAGGGAAGCAATTGTCCCCAATCCAATTCGTGCAATACTATGATTGCTGTACCGAAACTTATTACTTGATCTCCCAGTAGATTAAGCAAATTACTAATCAACCATGAGCCTCTCCCACTTCACCAGCACCTCCCTCAAGTCCCTTTCCAAACTGATCGGCAAGAAAGACATCCTTCTCTCCCAGATCAAAAAGATCGAAGCTGAGATAGCCGCTGTCATTACCGGCAAGACAGGGAAGGCAGCCAAGACATCGGGTAAACGCCGTGGTCGTCCCGCTAAGAAGGGAGCCGCTGTGAAGAAAGTAGTTGCTGCAAAGAATGCTCCAAAGGCCACCAATAAGCGGGCTCCTCGTGGAAGTGTTGGAGAGAAGATTCTGAAGGCGCTGGAAACTGCTGGAGATGCAGGGGTCAAAGTCACCGAATTGGCCAAGTCACTCAAGGTCAAAGCAGGTAACCTCCATGTCTGGTTTGCTACGACCGGCAAGAAAAACCCTGCAATCAAGAAGGCAGGGAAGGGACATTACAAGTTGGCGGGGAAGTAATCTGGAGCCAATTGATTCTACGCGAGATCTGTGCATCTCAAGGTCACAGCAGTAAATTTTCAGGACTTTGAGGCAGCGGACTTCTTGGGTGGTTGCTTCGTTCCTGCGGCTTTTGACTTTTTGACAGGTGGTGCTGCCTTTTTCGAATTTCCTTTCTGGTCAGTTTTCTGGGGAGGAGTGATCCAACTTCCGATAGGGACAGTGGTTCGTTCCTTTTTTTCGGCATAGTGACCCGCAGTTGTAGCGACATTAGAATGACGCAGGGTCCGACTGGCAGCATAGATTCCATGTTCCTGAGTTATTAGCGCACCGAGTTCTTTTCTCATCTCATGAAGAGGTTTTCGCGCTGTTACACCCTGAACACGTAGCCACGCAGTTAGTTTTACAAATACCTCATCAGCACGATAACTCCTCCTATTCCCTCCGAAGAAGTTCCAGAGGGATGGTGGGGTATCTGGGTTTCCCAAAGAGCGACGGAATCGCCATCGCGTTTTGTCTTGCAGTATCTGATGACGCTCCGATGCTTCATCCAATCCCCAACTCCCTAATGAACTTCTTCAAAACTCTTGCGATGGTTGGGTTGGTGGGAGTCGGGAGAGTAATTCCAATTAACATGAAAAGATACCGACACAGTTTTCTGGCTGTCATCACCGTGATTGCGTCGATTTGCACTCTTAATGCACGAGGATTAAAGAATTGGTCATATCAAGAGCTTTTAGACAAATCTGATCTTGTAGCTATAGCTACGCCAGTCAGTACGAAAGACACAAAAGAGACTTGGGTTGCTGAAGCAAGCCCCATAGGTTGTGCTGCTATTGGAATTGAAACCTTGTTTAATGTTTCTGCTATCTTAAAAGGCGATAAATCACTCAAGGAGATAATATTGCATTATTACAAGATTGGTTTTTCTCCATATGGCATAGGCAATGGACCGTTGCTTCTATCAATTGATCTTACACAAAAGAACGAATATCTAGTATTTCTAGTGAAAGAAGAAGACTGTCGGTATGCTCCAACCGTTGGACAAGTTGATCCAGGTTGGGCTGGAATCTATAAGTTACACTAACTCCCCATAGAATCAGCTTCTACAAGGATAGACACCTCTCGAATACTGAGAGTGGACGGCCATAACCTCCCCAAGAAAAAAGGGCAGTCCACGGCGGACTGCCCTCTTTGATGAGTTCCTTTCTGGGAAGATCTATCCCTTCAGCGAGTAGGTGGTGCTCCGCTTGTTCCCTTCGATGTGAAGGAATCCCCCGTTGGCCTTGAGGAAGGCGGTGAAGCGGGGGCGTGCCAGGCCCACTTCCTTGAAAATCACGGCCGAGGAGACCTTCTTCCCGCCGGATAGGATCTGGGAGAGCTTGGCCTTGATTTCCTCATCGGTGATCTTGGGAAGGCGACGACGGGTGCGCTTGCCGGCGGGGGCGGCTTTGCCTGCTTTGGGAGCCATTGCGGAGAGTCCAAAGCGGGAAAGCAGGGACTCCACCTCCTTGAGCTCCTTGGAATACTTCTTGTGGATGGTTGCAATCTCCTGGGAGATCTTCTTCTCAATCAAGGCCTTGGCTTTGAGCACCTCCTTGGAGGCTTTCTTTTCAAGGACGGCGAATTGCTTGACGAGGTCGAGGGATGATTTGGTTTTAGGCATCTCAAATTAATTCATTAAACTTATCCTTTTGACAATCGAAATTAAGTGGATAACCACCTAGCACTCACGCGCTTTGCACGTCTGTTTCTTCAGCAATAGCCTCTCTCCACGATGCCTCCCAAGATCCCCTGGCTCATGTTTTCATATTCGAATTGGAAGCCGCTGAGAATCTTCCTGTTCTGTTCAGTGGTTTTCTGGATGCCCGTTGTTCTGAACGGGCAAGGCGCCATGCCATCCCTCAGGCAGGCATTTGCCACCCCGCCCGAGTCATCACGCCCATGGGTTTACTGGTTCTGGCTCAACAGCAACGTCAGCAAGGAAGGGATTACCGCTGACTTGGAAGCCATGAAGCGGGTGGGAATCGGCGGTGTGCTGATCATGGACGTCGATCAAGGAACTCCTCCCGGACCGGTGAAGTTCATGGACGATGGGTGGCGGGAGCTGTTTCATCACGCCGTCCGGGAAGCCAAACGGCTTGGAATGGAAATCAACATGAACAACGGCGTGGGTTATTTCGGGAGCGGCGGCCCATGGATCCCCCCTGAAAAGGCACAGCAAACCGTGGTGGCGAGCGAACAGCATCTGACGGGAGGACAGGCCCGGACGCTCATGCTTGCCCGTCCGGTCAACAGGCCCGACTACAGGGATATTGCCGTGCTGGCCATCAAGGAGACGCTGCGCAACCCGAACGAGCGCTTCAAAATACCCAACTTCCCGATGAAAAGCCTCCGTTGGAAGGGTTGGGTGAATTATTCCGGACTCCCTGCTGAAGCACCGTTCACCAAGGCGCCTCCGGAGGCGTGTCTTGACCCGGCCAGCGTGGTGGACCTGAGTTCCAAGATGCAGGAGGACGGAAAGCTCGTCTGGAATGCTCCCGCGGGTGAATGGACGATCCTGCGAATCGGGCATGCCTACAGCGGAGCCGTCGTGGGGCCGGCGTTGAATGGCCAGAACGGGCCTTGCATCGACCAAATGAATGCCTCGGCAACGGCGCTGCACTTTGCCTCGATGGTGCAGCCGCTGCGTGAACAAGCAAAACAAGAGGGTGATGATTCTTTCGTCGCGGTGCACATCGACAGCTGGGAGGGGGGCGGACAGAACTGGACCGGGGCAATGCGCGACGAGTTCATCAAACGCAGGGGATATGATCCCGTTCCGTTCCTCCCCGCGTTGACGGAACGCGTGATGGGCGATCTTGAAACCACGGAGCGGTTCCTGTGGGACCTCAGGAAAACGGCCTCCGAGTTGATTGCGGAAAACTACGTCGCGACCTTCCAGCGTTTGGCGCACGAAAACGGCCTGCGTTTGACGTTCGAATGCTACACGACCGGCGGCAACGACCTGGACCAAGTCGCTTACGTTGATGAACCGATGGCGGAGTTCTGGACGGACGGAAATAGTTTTTTCCCGACGACAAAGACCATGTCTTCCTCAGCACACCTCACCGGAAAAACCATCGTCGGAGCGGAGTCCTTCACGGCGAATTCCTCCGAGCGATGGCTTCGACACCCCGGCTCCATCAAGGCGCTCGGGGACCGGGCGTTGTGCAACGGCGTGAACAGGTTTGTCTTTCACCGCTATGCGGCCCAGCGCTTCCCGAATGTCGTTCCGGGCCTTCAAATGGGACCGTGGGGGCTGCACTACGAAAGAACCAACACATGGTGGGACTGGTCGCTTCCCTGGCATACCTACCTGGCCCGCTGCCAGCACCTCCTTCGCCAAGGCCGCTCCTGCGCCGATATCCTTTATGTCCAGTCGGAGGAGCCTCTGGAGCGGGCCTCGGAAATCCCGAAGGAGGGATTCGATGACGACATCTGCGGGCCGGAACTCCTGAAACAAGCCACGGTTCAGGACGGGCGGATCGTCATGCCAAGCGGAGCAAGTTACCGGCTCCTTTATCTGGAGAAGACCGATAAGATGACCCTCGAGCGCCTGCGCTTGCTCGCGCACTTGCTCGCGGACGGGGCGGTGGTGCTCGGGGAACCGCCCGTGTCCACGCCCGGACTCCAAGGCTTCCCGAAGGCTGACGAGGATCTGCGGGCCATGGTTGCCAACCTCTGGGGAAAAGACCCCTCGACGACACGGACGCTGGGTAAGGGGAAACTTCTGCGCGGTCTCTCCCCGGCGCAGGCCCTCGCGCAACTGGGTGTCGGCCCGGATTTCACGTCGGATCATCCCTTGAATTGGATTCACCGAAGTCTGCCGGATGCGGAGATCTATTTCGTGGCCAACAACGATCACAAACCCGTTCAGACTTCCTGCACATTCCGGGTATCGGGAAAAAGGCCCGAGTTGTGGGATCCGGAATCGGGCCGCATTTCCCCCTTCCGTTGTTACGATGACTCCAAGCCCGGACTGACCAGATTGTCTTTGCCTTTGGGCCCGGGCGGCTCGGCATTTGTGGTGTTTACCTCCGAGCCTTCGGAAAAAGAGCGCCTTGTTGACGTCACGCTGGACGGCAAACCGATCCTGAAGGACGGAGTCCTTCCCTCGCCCGCCAACGGTACCATGATCGATCCGGTTCATGGGTCGTTGCTGAGTCCCGGTTCTTATTCCTTAACCTCCGGAGATCATCTCACCCGTTCCGTGGTGATCCCGCCCGTGACACCTCCTGTGGAAATCTGCGGCCCATGGACGATCTCGTTTCCGCCGGGAAAAGGGGCGCCGGATTCCATCACCATGGAGAAACTCACCTCGTGGTCCAACCATCCCGAGGATGGGGTGAAACACTTTTCCGGCACGGCCACTTACACCAAAAAGATCGTCCTCACTCCAGAGCAACTGAAGGGTCAGCGCTTGTTCCTGGATTTGGGTCGGGTCGAGGTCATGGCGCGGGTCAAGTGCAACGGCCGGGACCTCGGGATCCTCTGGAAACCCCCTTACATGGTGGAAATGACCGATGCCGCAAAGCCGGGTGAGAACGAACTGGAAATCAGCGTGGTCAATCTTTGGTCCAACCGCCTGATCGGGGATGAAAGTCTTCCCGAAGACAGCGTGCGCAATGTTGATGCGAAGACAAAGTTGGCATCCACGCTCAAGGAATGGCCGGAATGGCTCTTGAACGGCAAACCCAGCCCTGCCGGACGTCAGACGTTCTGCAGTTGGAGGCTTTGGCACACGGGGGATTCCTTGGTGGACTCAGGACTCATTGGTCCCGTGAAACTCATGTTCTTGCCGGAAAGCGGCAGGGAGACGCGATAGTGATCCTCCTCCCATGGAATTCGGTGCGACAGGGTGCCAAGAACAGGTTGGGATCCATGCACCAAGATGGCGGCTCTCTCTGATCGTGAGAGCAGTTGAAGCGTTCAAAGGATTGCAATGGGTCGAATCAAGCAGCCGGATTCCACTCTTCGAGACATCCGTTGGTATCACGTCCCCCCGACCTGCCTTCCCGAGTCTCATGGCAGGGCGATCTTCGACTCGCGGTGTACCGCTTCATTTTTTAACGGTTTAAACCACTCCTTTCCTACTTCCTTGCAAGCGGATGCCGGGAATCGATGGGTTTGGGTGTGGCCGCAGGTGCCAAGAAAGCAAGGATCGCCCGGAGCGCTTCTCCGCGGATGGGTTCCCGCTCCATCAGGATCTCGTGGCGCGCCTCGGGAAACTCAAGAACCATGGGCCCCGGTGCCCCGTCCCGCGGCCGCGGAAGCCATTGTTTCACCAATTCGTCGCGGCCCGGAAGGAGGATCAGGGTTTCCGGACCGAGACGGAGGGCCTTTTCACGGATGAGCGGGCCTCGTCCGAGAGCCTGCGCCACCCAGTCGACGGAAGCCCCGCCGGTGAGCGCCTCGGGATGATCGCGACGGAAACGGAGGATCTCCTCCCAATGTGCCGGACTGGAGGTGATCCGGTTTTTCACGAAGGGTTCGTCAGGCAGGGCATCATGCTCTCCCGGTGCGTAGGAGGCCCCTCTACCCGCAAGGTGAAGCAGTCCCAGAACCAGTCTGGCCAGCGGTTCGGGCCACGGATCCGTGTTGATCCGGAACATCGGTGCACAAAGAACGACCTTCCGGACACCCTCTGCCCGATGGTCGGCAAGGTATTCCGTGATGACCGCAGCCCCCATGGAATGACCGATCAGGTTGACGGATCCCGCTTCCCGACGCCTCACCACCGCGAGGAAAGAAGCCAGATCAACGGAATAGAGGGAAGAGTCATCGATATGACCGATCTGAGGGTGATCTTTCACGAAGTGCGGGGAGAGTCCCTGCCCCCGGTGATCGTAGGCGTAGACGGTCTGCCCCGCCCGGTGAAGTTCCCGGAACAGGCGTGCGTATTTGAGCCATGATTCCGAGCGCCCCCCGACCATGACGACAATCCCTTTCGGATCGGTTGCCGGAATCCTCACGGCACTGAGGGCAATGCGTCCGTCGGCGCTCGGGAAGGAGAAACGCTCCAGATTCCAATTCCCACCCGATGCGCGCACGGGGGATATCCCGGAGCACAGCAGCGCCAAGAGAAGGATCGGGCGGCACTTCATGCCCCAAGGATAACGTCTCTTCCCCAGCCGTCCCGTGCAAATCGCCTTCCGTTGACAATCTCTCCCCGTCCCCCCAACCTTGCTCACCACCCATGGAAACAGAGTCCACCGTTGATCGCATCGAGACGGACTTCCGTCCCTCCTATCCGGGTTTCTGGAAGGATGTCTCCCACACGGAGTGGAACGACTGGAAGTGGCAACTCCGCAACCGGATCACCACCCTGGAGGGGTTGGAGAAGCATCTTGTGCTCACGTCCGAAGAGCGGGCCGGGGTGATCCTTTCGGGCAATAAACTGGCCCTCGCCGTCACGCCTCATTATTTCAACCTGATCGAGAGAGAGAATCCCGGTTGCCCGATCCGGCGCCAGATCATTCCGCATGTCGGGGAGGGCGAGTTCTCCACTGCCGAGATGGCGGACCCGTGCGGTGAGGACAGCCACATGCCCGTTCCGGGGCTGGTCCACCGCTATCCGGACCGCGTCCTTTTTCTGGTCACCGACCGCTGCGCCGCCTACTGCCGCTACTGCACCCGCTCCCGCGTGGTGAGCGGCGCCGGGGAGCAGGAACTTGAGACGGATTTCGACCAGGCGATCGCGTATCTGGAACAGCACACCGAAGTGCGCGATGTCCTGCTCTCGGGGGGCGACCCGCTTCTCTTCTCGGACCAAAAACTCGATGCTCTGCTGGGACGCCTCCGGGCGATTCCCCACATCGAGTTCCTCCGGATCGGCACCCGTGTCCCGATCTTCCTGCCGCAGCGGATCACGCCGGAACTCTGCGCGATCTTAAAAAAACATCATCCGCTCTTCATGAGCGTTCACACGAACCATCCTAGGGAACTAACCACCGAGGTGCGCGACGCGCTCGCCCGACTCGCCGATCACGGGGTGCCGCTCGGCAACCAGAGCGTGCTGCTGCGCGGCGTGAACGATTCCCTTCCCGTCATGAAATCGCTGGTGCAGAAGCTGCTGCGCTGCCGCGTCCGCCCGTATTATCTGTACCAGTGCGACCTGATCAGGGGATCGGCCCACCTGCGGGCTCCCGTGGCCAAGGGGATCGAGATCATCGAGGGACTGCGCGGCCACACGACCGGCTATGCCGTTCCCCAGTATGTGATCGACGCCCCTGGCGGAGGAGGAAAGGTGCCGGTGAATCCCGGCTATGTCTTCTTCCACGACCGCGAAAAGGTCGTCTTCCGGAACTTCGAGGGGAAGGTCTTCGAATACCCCGAGGTGACGGACGCCCCGGATCGCATCACTTCTCCCCTCCACGAAGAGGTCTACACCTCCTGACTTTATGGCCGGTCTCGTCGTACGCCCCCGGGCTCGCATTCTCCACGGTCACGACTGGGTCTACGGGACCGAAGTCCTGAAAGTCTTCGGCGATCCCGCCGACGGCGACGTCATCTCGGTCAAGGATGGCCGCGACCGCCTGCTCGGCAGTGCCCTCTACAACTCGAAATCGCAAATTGTCGCGCGCCGGTTCTCCCGCCGCCGTCAGGATTTGGACGCCGATTTCTTCCGCCGTCGCCTGGAAAGGGCCCAGGCCTTCCGCGACGGCCTCGGAATCGATCCTCAGGTCCGCCGCGTCCTCTGGAGCGAGAGCGACGGCGTGCCCGGCGTGATCGTCGACCGATTCGGCAGCGTGGCCACCCTGCAGACCCTCACTCTCGCCATGGATCAGCGACGCGATCTGATCGCCGCCGCCGTGCAGGAAGTACTCGGGGTCGCGACCGTGGTGGAGCGGAACGATTCCTCCTCCCGCAAGGCGGAGGGGTTGGAAGTCCGTACCGGCGTGCTGCTAGGTCCCGAACCGCAGGCCTCCGAGATCACGGTGGCCGGGATGAAATTCCACCTCGACGCGATCCACGGTCAGAAGACCGGATTCTACCTCGACCAGACCGCCAGCTACCGACAGGTCGCGGCATGGGCCAAGGGCCGCCGGGTGCTCGACTGTTTCTCGAATCAGGGTGCCTTTGCCATCGCCTGTGCCCAGGCAGGCGCGACTGAGGTCACGGCGGTGGAATCCGGAAAGGAAAACCTGCCCCGCATCGAGGCCAATGCGCGTCTGAATGATGTCTCCGTCAAGGTGATCGGAGGCGATGTCTTCGAGGTGCTCTCCCTGGCCACCCGACGCGAGGAGGAATACGACCTGATCATCCTTGATCCGCCACCGTTCACCCGGACCCGCAAGGGCATTGCCGACGCGCTGCGGGGATACCGCGAACTTCACCTCAAGGCGGCGCAATTACTCTCCAAGGAAGGACTGCTCGCCACCTTTTCGTGTTCCCACCATGTCTCGGCGGAAGAGTTCGACGGTTCGGTGGCGGAGGCGTTCGGCGATGCACGCCGTACGGCACGCCGTCTCGAAACCTACTCCCAGAGTCCCGATCACCCGATCCTCGTCGGCTTTCCCGAGACGGAATACCTCAAGGGTTTCCTCTACGGGATGACCTCCTCGTTCTGATGGGTGAGAAAAAAGGCACAGGGATGAAGGGGATGGTTTCCTGAAAGAAGCTCCTGCTTGAAGCGGGATCCCTTTGATCCCCTTCATCCCTGTGAGTCTTTATTGATTCTCCGGCACGATCGCTGCCAGCACCGCATTGGGAGAGGAAAAGTCGTCGAAGAAGAAATCGGGATTCCTCGTTTCTCAACGGGGCGGACTGACCTTGGCCAACTCGGCGAAGACCGAACCGATGAAGACATCGACCTCGGCCCTCAGCGGGAGACGGCGCGCATCATCGGTCATCCAGACACGGCCTGAACGGAACTTTTTGTGGGGGGCAAGGCGACCGATCTCCGGGCCGCTTGTTGTCACGGTTTGGATCCCGATGCCGAAACGGACGGCCGGAACCTTCGTCTCCCCCACGCGGAGGATTTCCCTCCCCTCCACCCGAAGTTCCACCAGATAGGGATTCTGATCGGGAAAGATCGTGAGCAGGAGCCTATCGCCGTTCTGCAGGGGTTGGCTCCGCACCAGCAACATCGCGGCAAAGAGGTCACGCATCCCGGGAAGCCGGGTCACCTTCCACGGCTTTTTCTCCCAGACAAAGCGATGGCAGGAAACGGCCATCCCCTCCGAAAAGGAGGCCTCGCTGAGCAGATCCCCTTTGGCCACCTCCTCGTCCATCCGGAACCACGAGGGTACCTGTCCGCTCACTCCGGCCTCGCCAAGGTAGCGGGCATGATAATTCCAGAGTTTTCGGATCACGGAATTCGGTCCTCCCTGGGCGCTGA
>Ga0208105_1000355_pt1 | contig 15922 bp, 15 predicted proteins | sample CryBogCBE16Jul07_FD_184574 | JGI IMG/M metagenome (GOLD analysis project Ga0208105, IMG submission 184574) | Freshwater microbial communities from Crystal Bog, Wisconsin, USA - CBE16Jul07 (SPAdes) | ecosystem: Environmental > Aquatic > Freshwater > Lake | place: Crystal Bog, Wisconsin, USA... | reverse complement strand
AGCCATCCGTCACCCTCGCGCTCCACGGAGGAGATGCGGTGATTGCGGAGGATGGGAAGTCCCTCGGCCAGGTGTTTGCCAAGCGAGTTCATCCCCTTGCGGCACGCAAAGCGCGTCTCTTTCCAGAGGGAAGGCGATTCGGCAAGACGGCCGTTCGACCAGTTCGGAAATTCCTCACTCCACGGAAAACAAATCCCAGCCTCCTGCCATCGGGCCACCTGATCCTGAAACCGCCTGTCACGGGCGGTGAAATACTGGGCCCCGTGGTCCACCGGAACTTGATGCTCGCCGACGGCCATCCTGCGCGTCGCGACGCGGCCGCCCACTCCGCGGCTTTTCTCGAGGACGATCACGTTCCGGCCCGACTCCTGGATCTTGCGGGCGGCGGCAAGGCCGCTGATGCCCGCGCCGATCACGGCGATGTCATGGACAACGGCAGTCATGGCTGGGTCCTTGTTTCAAGGTAAGACTTCCGCGGCGGTCTTGAAGTGAATCTTGGCCGTTTTGCGGAGCATGTCCGGCCCGTAGGTCGAAATGATGCGGGTGGCCGACTCCTTGACCTTGGCTGAGACCCCCTTGGGCAACGGGATCTCTAGTTCCCTTTCGTGGCGGTCGAGCCAGTCGATGAAGCCCTCGCGCGCGATGATCGAGGCGGCGGCGACGGCGTAGTCACTCTCGGCCTTGGTCCGCTGGTCGAGCCGGATCTTGCGCCCCTCCTCCATGAGCGCCTTCTGCAGCACCCGTGCGTCGGCGAATTTGTCGGAAAGGGCCCGCGGGCATGAGGGGACGCGCGCGCAGAGGTTCTCGATGATGCGGGCGTGACCCCAAGCGAGAAGACGGTTGAGGTTGCCGATCTTGGCGTAGAGCTGGTTGTACTTTTCCGGGGAGATCACCAGGAGCTCATGCGGCGCACCCGACTTGCGGATGATGTCGGCGAGCTCCCGGATTTTTTTGTCCGAGCCGATCCCCTTGCTGTCGCGGATGCCGGCATCGCGAAGATGGCGGGCCAGATCCCCGTCGACATAGGCCCCGGCCACGACCAGCGGGCCGAAGAAATCCCCCTTGCCGCTCTCGTCGATGCCGAAGTGCGGCTCGTACTGCTCCGGTTCGTGCACTTCCTCGTAGCCGAGACGCGCCTCGCCAAGGACCTCCGGCTCCAGCACGAAGGTGATGAAATCCTCCAGGCCGCGCCCTTGGAGCAGCACCTTGGGACCCTTTTCGTAAACGGCGATGCTGAGTTTGTCCTTCGACGCCGCAAAGAGGGTGTATGGCTTTTCCTGGAACTCGAACCCGCCCTGCTCAAGGAGGGAACGGAGCTTGTCCGCCTGCTCGGGAGAGAGGGGGTATGTCTTGGAGTGAAGCGGAGGGGCCACGCGAACCTTGCTGTTTCGGCCACGGTGCCCTACCCGTCCGATGTGGACAAGCAGAAGAGCGCATCATCCCCGTCGCACCGCACCTCCCGTGCGCGCCGTCACCTGCTTGCGTGGCACGGGAAAAACGGACGCCATGCCCTGCCGTGGCGCCTCGATTCCGATCCCTACTCCGTCCTCGTCTCCGAATTCATGCTGCAGCAGACGACCGTGGCCACGGTGACACCGCGCTTCGCCGCCTGGATGACGCGCTTCCCCGACATCGCCGCACTGGCCGCCGCCAGCGAACGGGATGTCCTCTCGGCATGGGAAGGCCTCGGCTACTACAGCCGAGCGCGGAGACTGTATGCGGCGGCACGGGCGATCATCGATCGCCACGGGGGATGCATTCCCCGGAGTGAGGAGGAGCTTCTCTCTCTCCCCGGCATCGGTGCTTACACGGCCGCTGCCGTCAGGGCGTTCGCCTTCGATGAGCGGGCCGTCGTTCTCGACACGAATATCATCAGGGTACTGGCACGCTGGGGAGATCTCACCACCCCCGTTGATACGGCAGCGGGCAAAAAGACCCTGCAATCCCTCGCCGGGGATTTTTTCCCGAAAGGCGGCTGTCGCGCCGTTGCCTCGGCGCTCATGGACTTGGGAGCGACCCTCTGCACCGCGGGCAAACCCGCTTGCGATGCCTGTCCATTGCGGATCACCTGCCTTGCCGATCGCCCCGAGCAGCTCCCTCTCAAATCACCGCGTCGTGTCGCGACGAAGGTCTCCGAATCACGGGCATGGCACCTGAGAGATGGAAAACTCTATCTGCAACTCTCGGAGGGCCCTCGTTGGAAGGGTCTCTGGATCTTGCCGGAGCTGGATGGGGCGGTGGTGGGACGACCTCTGGTCGAGCACACCTATCCGATCACCCGTTACCGCGTGACCATGAAGGTCTGGGCCACCAAGGGAAGGACTCCGAAAGGACTCCATGGCTTCACCCCGGAGGAAATTGAATCCCTCCCGATTCCGAGCCCGCACCGCAGGGCCATTGAGGCGGCACTCCGTGCGGTTGCGAAGGGATAGGTTCCCGTTCATACTCCGCACTCCATGGCATCGTTACCCGACATCACTAGCGTCCCCGACGCGCACGGCCACTTCGGACCGTACGGCGGCCGCTTCGTGCCCGAGACGCTGATGACGGCCCTGCTCGACCTTGAGCGCGAATACGAGACCGCGCGCAAGGATCCAGCCTTCCAAAAGGAACTCGATTACCTACTCAGGGAATTCGTCGGCCGGCCCACTCCCCTCTATTTCGCCGAACGGCTGACCCAGGAACTCGGTGGGGCGAAGATTTACCTGAAGCGCGAGGACCTGCTCCACACCGGTGCTCACAAGATCAACAACGCCATCGGCCAAATCCTGCTCGCCCGCCGGATGGGCAAGAAGCGCGTCATCGCCGAGACCGGAGCCGGACAGCACGGCGTGGCAACCGCCACCGTCGCGGCGCGCTTCGGCTTCGAGTGCGTCATCTACATGGGGGCCGTCGACATGGAGCGGCAGGCCCTCAACGTTGCCCGCATGCGATTCCTCGGAGCCAAGGTGGTCCCGGTCACCGCCGGGCAGGCGACCCTCAAAGAGGCTGTTAATGAGGCGATGCGCGACTGGGTCACCAACGTCCGCCACACCCACTACATCCTCGGCACCGCCTACGGGGCCCACCCCTACCCGATGATGGTCCGCGATTTCCACCGCATCATCGGCGTGGAGGCCCGCCGCCAGATTCTGGAGCATGAGGGACGCCTTCCCGACCTCCTCGTCGCCTGTGTCGGCGGTGGCAGTAATGCGATCGGACTCTTCCATGCATTCCTCGGAGACAAGGAGGTCCGCATGACCGGCGTCGAGGCCGGTGGCCGTGGCATCATCCGGGGTGAACACGCCGCCCGATTCCAAGGCGGCAGGCTCGGCGTCCTTCAGGGAGCCAAGACCTGGCTCCTGGCGGATGCCGACGGGCAGATCGAGCTCACCCACTCCGTGTCGGCGGGCCTTGACTATGCCGCCGTCGGCCCCGAACACAGCTTTCTTAAGGACGCCGGTCGAGCCGACTACACCTACGCCACCGACGACGAGGCGCTGGCAGCCTTCCACAAGCTGGCCTCCATTGAGGGGATCATCCCCGCGCTCGAGAGTTCCCATGCCGTTGCCGAGGCAATCAAAGTCGCCCCGACCATGAAGCCCGACCAGATCATCGTGGTGAACCTCTCCGGACGAGGCGACAAGGACGTCGCCCAAGTGATGGAGATGGAAAAAGCAGGCTCTTAGGCTGAAAAAGTTCTCCCGCAGAGACGCAGAGGCGCGGAGAGTTTTAATCTGGAACTCAAGAACTCAGGAAAGGGAGAGAGTGCGAGAATCAGAGGTATCATACCGTTGGCTCTTCATTGCTGATCAGGGACTTACCCCCTCTCTGCGCCTCTGCGCCTCTGCAGGAACATATCCCCATCCCTCATGACACGGAAAAACGGCTCTTTCCCTTGATGGGAGCGGTCCGAAAGGGTATTCCTTAACCCCTTTTTCATGAGCAAAAGCATCCTGGATCCGGCCCGCACCGAGGGCGTCGAACTGAGCAATGACGAGATCGCGCGCTACTCGCGCCATCTTATCATGCCCGAAGTCACCCTTGAGGGTCAGAAGAGACTCAAGGCGGCCAGCATCCTCTGCATCGGCACGGGCGGCCTTGGGTCCCCGATCGCCCTCTATCTCGCCGCCGCCGGCATCGGGCGGATCGGCCTCGTCGATTTCGACACCGTTGATTTCTCCAACCTCCAGCGCCAGATCCTCCACGGCACCACCGATGTGGGCCGCAAGAAGATCAACAGCGCCAAGGATACGATCAAGTCGATCAACCCCAACGTCCAGGTCGACCTGCACGACTGCCTCTTCACCTCGGAGAACGCCGAGAAGCTCGTCACCCCCTACGACATCGTCATCGACGGGACGGATAATTTCCCGACCCGCTACCTCTCCAACGACATCTGCGTCTTCCAGAAGAAGCCCAATGTCTACGGTTCCATCTTCCGTTTCGACGGGCAGTGCACGGTCTTCGCCCCCCATCTCGGCGGCCCCTGCTACCGCTGCCTCTATCCCGAGCCCCCGCCGCCGGGCATGGTCCCGAGCTGCGCCGAGGGAGGCGTTCTGGGCGTGCTTCCCGGCATCATCGGCGTGATGCAGGCCATCGAGGCGATCAAGCTGATCGTGGGCATCGGTGACCCGCTCATCGGCCGCCTCATGACTTTCGACGCGCTCAAGATGTCTTTCCGCGAGTTCAAGCCCCGTCGGGATCCCAAGTGCCCCGTCTGCGGCGACAACCCGACCATCACCGAACTCATCGATTACGACACCTTCTGCGGCATCCCGCAGGCGGCCGCAGCCGAGAAGGAACTGGCAGACGAGGCCCCGATCGCGGAAATCACCGTCGAGGAGCTTCAGTCCAAGCTCTCCTCGGGAGAGAAGGTGACCCTCATCGACGTGCGCGAGCAGTTCGAGTGGGACATCGCCCGCATCCCGGGTGCCCAGCTCATTCCGCTCGGTGATCTGCACTCCCGCATGAGCGAACTCGACAGCGCCGACACGATCTACCTGCAGTGCAAGTCCGGCATCCGCTCGGCCACCGCTGCCCGGGAGCTTCAGAGGGCAGGATTCTCCAAGCTCTTCAATGTTCAGGGAGGCATCCTTGCGTGGGCGGACCGGGTCGATCCCTCGGTTCCCAAATACTGATGCCGGGGGTTCTGGAGCAACTGGCGGACCTGCTGCGCTGTCCCGTCACGGGGCAGTCGCTGCGTCTGGCCGATCCCCGAGAGGTCGCCGCGATCGCCGCCAAGGCTCCGGCTGACTCCGAGGGATTCCTTGTCCGTGAAGACTGGCAGGCCGCGTACCCCGTGAAGAACGGCATCCCCTCACTCCTTCCCGAGTCACTGATTACCCTGGATCCGGTGCATTCCTCCTAAACGCCTAACAGCCTACAGTCTAATCCCCTTCCCCAAATGACCGAACTCGAGACGATCCGCCACTCCGCGGCCCATGTGCTGGCCAACGCGATCCTCCGCATCTGGCCCGAGGCCCAGTTTGCGGCCGGGCCTCCGGTCGACCAGGGCTTCTACTACGACGTCGAACTGCCCCACCGGATCAGCCCCGAGGACTTCGGGAAGATCGAGAAGGAAATGGCCGCCATCATCGCCGAGGCGCAGCCCTTCCAGCGCGAGGTGATCTCCCGCGACGAGGCGATCACGATGGGCACCCGTGGCGAACTCGCCGGCCTCTCGCCCCGCTCCGCACAGAGCAAGTTCAAGCTCGATATCCTCACCCGCATCCCCGAGGGGGAAGAGATTTCCCTCTATCGCAACGGCGCCTTCACCGACCTCTGCGCCGGCCCCCATGTCGCCGACACTTCGAAGATCGCCGCCTTCAAGCTGACCCACGTCGCGAGCGCCTTTTACCTCGGCGACGAGAAGAACCCCCAGCTCCAGCGCATCTACGGCACCGCCTTCGCCTCGCAGGAGGAACTCGAGAAGCACTTCGCTCTCCTTGAGGAGGCCAAGAAGCGCGATCACCGTCGCATCGGCAAGGATCTCGGGCTCTTCCACATCGACGATGCGGTCGGTCAGGGCCTGATCCTCTGGACGCCGAAGGGCGCCGTGATCCGCCAGGAACTGCAGGACTTCATCAGCGGCGAGTTGTCCAAGCAGGGCTACTCGCAGGTCTTCACCCCGCACATCGGCAAGATCGGCCTCTACAAGACCTCCGGCCACTTCCCCTACTACAAGGAGTCGCAGTTCCCGGCCATCCCCGAGCCGGACCAACTCGAGCGCATCGCCTCCGAGGGATGCAGCTGCGCCGAGATGACGGCGCGACTCGAGGCGGTCAGCGCCCCCTTCGCCGCAACGCTCAACGAGCGCGCGGGCCGCGAGGTGGTGACTCCGGACCGGATCAAGGATCCCGCGCAGCTCCTCGACGGCTTCATGCTGAAGCCGATGAACTGCCCCCACCACATCCGGATCTTCGCCTCCGAGCCCCGCAGTTACCGCGACCTGCCGGTGCGCCTCGCCGAGTTCGGCACCGTTTACCGCTGGGAGCAGTCGGGCGAGCTGAACGGCATGACCCGCGTGCGCGGATTCACGCAGGACGACGCCCACCTGTTCGTTACCGAGGAGCAGGTCGCCGCCGAGGTACGCGGCTGCCTCGAGCTGGTGAAGAAGGTCCTCACCACCCTCGGCATGACCGACTACCGCGTCCGCGTCGGACTCCGCGATCCCGACAGCACCAAGTTCACCGGCAATCCCGCCCAGTGGGATCTCGCCGAGAAGGCCTGCCGTGACGCCGCGGCATCGCTCGGCGTCCCCTTCACCGAGGAGCCCGGCGAGGCCGCCTTCTACGGACCGAAGATCGACTTTGTCGTGAAGGATGTCCTCGGCCGCGACTGGCAGCTCGGAACGGTCCAGGTCGACTATGTGCTCCCGGTCCGCTTCGGCCTGTCGTACACCGGCGTAGACGGCGCATCGCATGTCCCGGTGATGATTCACCGTGCCCCCTTCGGCTCCCTGGAGCGCTTCACCGGCGTGCTCATCGAGCACTTCGCCGGCAACTTCCCGGTCTGGCTCGCACCCGAGCAGGCGCGCATCCTCCCCGTCTCCGAGAAGGTGGCGGGCTACGCGGAATCGATCGTCGCCGAGATGAAGGCCAAGGGCATCCGTGCGACCGCCGACCTATCCTCCGACAAGCTCGGCGCCAAGATTCGCCTTGCCCAACTGGAGAAGGTGCCTTACATGATCGTCATCGGACCCAAGGAAGAGGCCGCAGGCCAGCTCTCTGTACGAAGCCGCAAGAACGGCGACGAGGGTTCCGTTGCCAAAGATGACTTCATCCAGAGAATCGAATCGGAAATCCGCGAACGCGCGCTCACTGTCTGAGCGGGCATGATTTCCCCTGTCCCGGCCACCTTGGCATCCCTCCCTTTCGCAGTCGTCAACCCGCCGGCACCATCGTGCCGTCATAACCCCGCGCCGGAGCAACACGAAGGCGCATTGAAGTCCCATTAATCCCTCGCTTATCCGCATCAACGATCGCATCAGGGCCCGCGAGGTCCGCGTGATCATCGGCTCCACCGGTCAGCAACTCGGCATCCTCAAGACCGAGGAAGCCGTCCGCCGCGCAAAATCCTACGGCCTGGACCTCATCGAGGTCGCGCCGACCGCGAATCCCCCGGTCTGCCGCATCGCCGACTTCGGCAAGTTCAAGTACGAGCTGACCAAGAAGGAGAAGGAGAACCGCCACAGCGCGAGCAAGGTCAAGGAGATCAAGTTCCGGGTGAAGATCGGTGCGCACGACTACGAGACGAAGCTCCGTCACGCCGAGGAGTTCGTGGAGAAGGGAAACAAGCTCAAGATCGTCCTGCAGTTCCGCGGACGCGAGAACGCCCACAAGGACCTCGGCATGGCGATGATGCAGAAGATCATCAAGGACCTCGAGACCATGGCCCATGTCGACATGCCGCCCAAGATCGTGGGTCGCGCCGTCGGCATGACGCTCAGCCCCCTTCCCGCCGCCAAGCGCAAGCGCCGCTTCGCGAAGATCGAGGAGGAGTACGTCGAGGACGTCGATGATCACGATGAGGAGGATGACGGGTCGGAGGAATCCGATTTGCCCGAGGCCGCGCACGAGGACGAAGCCGCCAAGTAAATGGCGGCCAAGCGCCTTTACCTCTTCGACATCGACGGCACCCTGATCACCTCGGGAGGGGCCGGCGAGACCTCGTACCGCCAGGCGGTCGCGCAATACTGCGGCAGCCTTGCCCCGCTTGAGGGGCTCAATTTTGCGGGCAACACCGACACGGGAATCGCCCGCAGCATCCTGACGGCGGCCGGAATGGAACCGACCCACGAAGCCATCATGGCCCTGAACGACACCTATCTCGGAATCCTTGCCGACCGGATCCACCATCATCAGGGGAACCTCCTCCCCGGGATCATTCCGCTGCTTGACCGACTGAAGGAACGCCCGGACTGCGTCCTGGCTCTCCTGACAGGCAATCTGGCGGCCGGCGCCGAGGTGAAGCTCACCCACTACGGCGTCTGGAACTACTTCGCTTTCGGCGCCTATGCCGACGATCACCATGAGCGCAATCGCCTTGGTCCGATTGCCACCGCGCGCGCCTTCGAGGAGCATGGCGAGGAATTCCCGCCTCAGAGAACCTACGTGATCGGCGATACCCCTCGCGACATCGAGTGCGGCAAGGCCTTCGGAGCCGTGACGGTGGCCGTGGCCACGGGAAAATACTCACGCGAGGAACTCGCCTCACACCATCCCGACTTCCTCTTCGAGGACTTCTCCGATCCCGAGACGGTCCTCTCAGCGATTGCGCCGAACCAGGATTGAGTGATCTCTGCGCGGAAGCGCAAAGACTCTGAGGAAAAGGAAGGCTTCTAAAACGAGGAAGTCATCCCGTAAAGGAAGCCCTTGAGGTATTCCGTTTCGGCGAAGCCGACGAGGATCGGGTGATCGGGACTCTGGGAGTAGGTCTCAAGACGGCGGGCCGTGCGGCGCGCATCGCCGAACGATTCGGCGACCGAGCCATCGAACTCCTCCGGCGAGACATGGTGGGAGCAGGAGAAAGTGGCGAGCAGACCTTCCTTGGAGAGCAACTGCGCTGCCTTGAGATGAAGCTCGCGGTATCCCCGCAGGGCATCGGCGATGCCCTTGCGTGTGCGGGTGAATGGCGGGGGATCGAGGATGATCAGGTCGTATTCCTCCTCGCGGCGGGCGGCTTGGGAAAGAACCTCGAAGACATCACCCCCGATGATTTTCACGGAGACATTGTTAAGACGCGCATTCGCCTCGATGCGGGGGAGGTTTTCCTTTCCGGATTCGACGGCCGTCACCTCGGCCGCCCCGGCCTGGGCGCAGGCAATGGCAAAGGCCCCTTGATTGGAGAAGCAGTCGAGCACGCGGCGTCCCTTGGCCCATGCGGCGACCCGCCGGTAGCTGGCGGTCTGGTCCAGATAGAACCCGGTCTTCTGCCCGTGGATCGCATCGAGATGGAATTTCATCCCGGCCACCGTGATCTCGGAAGCCTGCGGTTCGGGACCGAGCAGGACGCCGGTACGGACTTCCAGGCCCTCCGCCTTGCGTGAGGAGGAGTCGTTCCGCTCGACGACGGTCTCAACCCCGAGCACTTCCTGCACCGCTGCGGCGATCAGATCGCGTCGCAGATCCATCGCAAGAGTGAGCGTCTGAAGGGTGGCGATGCTTCCGAAGCGGTCGACGATCACGCCCGGCACGCCGTCGCTCTCACTCCAGAGGACACGACGGACACGCGGATCGATCCCGAGGCTGTCACGGAAGGTCTGGGCGCGGTCCAGGCGACGGCGGAAGAAATCGGCGTCCAGATCCTGCCTGCGGCGGGAGAAGCGGCGCGCCACGATCTGCGACTTTGAGTTGTAAACGGCGCTTCCAAGCAGGCGGTCGCGGCCATCCTTGACCGAGATGACATCGCCGTCGGCGGGGTCGCCGAAGACCTTGAGGACTTCGGTCCCGTAGACCCAGTCGTGACCGTGAAGAATGCGAGCCCGTGGACGCACGACGAGACCGGCCATAAAGTCAGGAGGTAAAGACCTCTTCGTGGAGAGGCGTGGCGGGTTGATCCGAGACGTCCGTCACCTCGGGATATTCGAAGATTTTCCCCTCGAAATTCCGGAAGACGACCTTTTCCCGGTCATGGAAGAAGACATAGCCGGGATTCACCGGCACCTTGCCGCCGCCGCCGGGAGCGTCGATCACATACTGGGGCACGGCATAACCCGTGGTGTGGCCGCGCAGCCCCTCAATGATCTCGATCCCCTTGGCCACGGGGGCTCGCAGGTGGGCAGACCCCTTGATGAGGTCGCACTGGTAGAGATAATAGGGCCGGACGCGGCAGCGCAGGAGTTTCTGCACCAGTGACTTCATGACGGGCAGGGAATCGTTGACGCCGCGCAGGAGCACGCTTTGGTTGCCTAGCGGCACGCCGTGATCGGCGAGTCGGGCCAGGGCGTCGTGCACCTCTGTGGTCAGTTCCCGGGGGTGGTTCACGTGGACGCTCATGAAGAGCGGGTGATGCTTGCTGAGGACCGCGCAAAGCTCCGGCGTGATCCGCTGGGGCAGGAAGATCGGAACGCGGGTGCCGATCCGCAGGAACTCAATGTGCGGAATCGCGCGGAGGCGTCCCAGCAGGGCATCAAGTTTTTCGTCAGCGAAAAGGAGGGGGTCGCCCCCCGAGAGCAGGACGTCGCGCACCTCGGTGTGTTTCTCCAGATAGGCGATCGCCTGGTCGAAATCGGTTTCCAGTTCCTGCTCCCCGGCACCGCTCACCACGCGGGAGCGGGTGCAGTAGCGGCAGTAGGCGGCGCAACGGTCGGTGACCAGAAAGAGCACGCGGTCCGGATAGCGATGAACCAGACCCGGCACCGGCATGTGGCTGTCCTCGCCGCACGGGTCGGCCATCTCCGCGCCAGAAAACTCCCCTTCCCCGGCATGCGGGATGATCTGTCGCCGGATCGGGCAGGCAGGGTTTTCCCTCTCGATCAGGTTGAAGTAATGAGGGGTGACGGCGAGTGCCAGCTTGTTGCCGGAGAGGATCACCCCGGCACGCTCCTCGGGCGTGAGGACAAGATGCTTCTCCAACCCCTCGAGCGTCGTGATCCGGTTGCGCAGCTGCCACTTCCAGTCGTTCCACTCGGAGGAGGGAGTCTCTTTCCAGTAGCCTGGAGCCGAGGATCGGAAATCCGCCTCGATGCGCTCTGACGGAAGCTCTTCCTTCATCGGTAGGTTGAAAAGGTGGGGGGACGCGGGAAGAATGTCAACGGAACGCGGTTTTTTGAGGCGGCGTTCCTGGCCGACGCTATCCTGAAGGGATGGCACGCCGGCTCTTTTCCATCCTCCTCCTGGCTCTGGCGGGCCGGGCCGGTGCGGCGGCACCATACCCCGCGGAGCGTTTCTCCTTCCCGAGTGCGGACGGCCGCCTTGCGCTGAGCGCCGTCCGCATTCCCTCCCCGCATCCCGGGAGTGTCGTGGTCGTCGTGGGTGGCCGCTCCGAGTCGTGGCTGAAATACGGCCCCCTCTTCCGGGATCTCCGGGCGGCGGGCTACACCGTGTACTCCTACGATCACCGCGGGCAGGGACTTTCGCCGCATTTTGTGCCCTCCCACCCCCAGATCGGGCATGTGGATGATTTCGCCATGTACGGGCGGGATCTCGGGGCATTTCTGAGGGAAGTTCGCCGCAGGGAGCAAGGGGCCACGATCCATCTGATCGGACATTCGATGGGAGCTGTGGTGATCGTGGATTGCCTCGCGGGAAGCCACGATCCCGACATCGGCAAAATCGTCCTCTGCTCGCCGATGTTCTTCATCAACACGGCCCCCTGGCCAGAACCCCTCGCCCGCCTGCTCCTCGGCCTGCTCCGCCTTTCGGGACAGGGCGCGGGATACGCCCCGGGGGAACATGACATGGCGCCGGACGAACCCTTCGTGAAGAACCGTGTCACCTCGAGTCCCGAACATTGGGCCGAAACGCTGGAGTTCCGCCGCCAGCATCCCGAGGCCGTGACCGGAGGTGCCTCCGTGGAGTGGGTGGCTCAGGCCATGGATCACGCCGCCGCCGTCAGAAGGGAGGCCGAAGCCCTCGGCCCGGACACCCTGATCCTCGAGGCGGGCCGGGACTCCCTTGTGATCCCGTGGATCCCGACTCGTCGCGACGGGAAGCCGGGGCCTGTCGTGCTCCTCTACCCCGGTTCCCGCCATGAGATTCTCCTTGAGCGTGAGCCGATCCGAGGACACGCGGTCCGCAGCATCCTCTCCTTCCTCAAAGGGGATGTGACCGCCGCTCCGATCCCCCTTGACCAAAGGGGGGGCAAAAGACTCTCCTCGGAACACACACCATTCATCCCATGAACGTCCTCTCCATCGATATCGGCGGCACCCACGTGAAGATCCTCCTCAACGGCGAGAAGGAAAAGCGGGAAGTGCCCTCCGGCAACCAGTTCACGCCGCAGCAGATGGTGCGCGACGTCAAGGAGATGGCCAAGGGATGGAACTACGATGTGGTGTCGATCGGCTTCCCCGCGCCCGTCCACAACAACCAACCCGTCGCCGAACCCTTCAACCTCGGCAAGGGATGGGCCAGCTTCAACTACGAGAAGGCCTTTGCTTGTCCCGTGAAGATGATCAATGACGCCGCCATGCAGGCGCTCGGGAGCTACAAGGGGGGGAAGATGCTCTTCCTTGGACTCGGCACGGGTCTGGGCAGCGCCTTCGTCAACGACGGGCAACTCCTGCCGATGGAGCTGGGCCACCTTCCCTTCAAAAAGAAAACCTTCGAGGATTATGTCGGCGTGCGCGGCCTCGACAGAAGCGGTCACCGCAAGTGGAAGAAACATGTTTTTGAAACGGTGGAGCTCCTCTCCGCGGCCCTCCTCCCCGACTATGTCGTCCTCGGCGGAGGTAATGTGAAGCGTCTCAAGGAGCTTCCCCCCGCGTGCATTGCCGGAGACAACGAGAATGCGTTCCTCGGCGGATTCCGCCTCTGGGAGGGATTTGCTGACAGCCACTCAAAACCCGATCCAGCGATCCACAAAGCGGCCCGCAAGACGAGCAGGAAAGCGACAACAGCCGGAAAGAAAACAAAGTCAAAGGCCAGATAGGCCTGCAAAAACCCGCGCGCCGATTCAGCGCGTGGTGGTGGACCGGGAAGGACTCGAACCTTCAACCAATTGATTAAGAGTCAACTGCTCTACCATTGAGCTACCGATCCAAACCGCCCTGTGAAGGGGTCCCGTGAAATCACGGGCTGATCTTTGTAGCGGGACGGGAGCGCCGGTGCAAAAGAAAAAACGGGTTGCATCGCGTTGATTCCGTGGGAGCCTCTCCCTTGAGTCTCATGAGGATATCCCATCACGCGGTCACAGTGGCGGCACTCCTATCCGTGCTTTCCCTCGCGGGATGCGTGTCGCCGGGATATCCCTACGCACCGGTTGCTCCCGGAGTTCAGTCATCCGGGGGGTTTGTCTCGGCCTCCCCCTCCTATGTGACCCAGGGAGTGCAAGTTCTCCCCTACGCCTGTGCCCCTCCCCAGGTCATCGTGGCCCCGTCGTTCTATCAGGGATACGGATGGGGATACTGGTACGGCAACCGCTACTGGGCTTATCAACCGAACTGCGGTTTCTGGAGGGGCCAGTACTACAACGGCTACCGGTGGAACGGGTATCGCCCCGGCTTCCAAGGACCGCCTCCGGGCTATCAAGGCGGATATCAGGGCTACCGCGGGGGATCCTACGGCGGATATCAGCAGCGGGGCTCCTGGTACAGGTAGCCTTCTTTTCCAAAAGAATCTTGCGGCGAGGTTCCCGTGCCGCATTACTGGATGGCCGCATGGATCGTCCCGAGCTTCATTCCAGTCACCTGATGAATCCGCTGGAGGAGCGGATCGGATACAAGTTCCGAAACTCCCTCCTGTTGGCGGAAGCCCTCACCCACTCCAGTATCTCGCTGGAGCGGAAGGACTATCCCTTCGACAACCAGCGCCTTGAGTTCCTGGGCGACGCCGTCCTTCAGCTCGTGATCACCGAGGAGCTGTTCGGGCGCTTTCCCGACTTCACCGAGGGCCAGCTCACGAAGCTCCGCACGCGCATGGTCTCCCGGCATGCACTCAGGGAACACGCGGCGGTGCTGCGTCTGGGCGAACACCTGATGATGGGCCGCGGCGAGGAGGCGGCGGGCGGACGCGACCGGGCCTCGACGCTGGGGGATTCCTTCGAGGCGCTCGTCGGGGGCATCTACCTGGACGGCGGATTCCGTGCCGCCCAGCTGTTCATCCTGCGTGTCGCCGCCAAGGATCTGGAGGCGATCGCGCGCGACCCCGAGGAGATCAATCCCAAGGGAAAGCTCCAGGAACTGCTCCAGGCCCTGGCCCCCAGCTCCCCCGTCTACGAGATCATCCACGAGAACGGGCCCGAGCATCTCAAGGATTTCCTTTGCCGCGTCTCGTGGGAGGGAATCGTCCTGGGAGAAGGCACCGGTCACAGCAAGAAGGAGGCCGAGGTCAACGCCGCCATCATCGCTCTGGAAGCCGAGGCCTGGACTTCCCTCAAAAAAACCGCCTGATCGTTCCATGGAGACCCTGCCCCAAACCGTCCCCCTTTCCCTCACCGCGCTCGGCCTGTTTCTCGGCCTCATCCTTACGGCGAGTCATCTTGCCGGCCTGCTCGCACCGGCCCAGGGAATCGCGGCCGCGAAGTCCTTTCCCCGCTCCCGCTTCTGGGGAACGCTCCTGCTAGGAACGGCCACCCTCTGGGCGCTCTGGATCGCAGGGACGACCGATCTGGGGGAATTCTCCCCGATGCGTCATCTCATCGTGATCGGCACGGCGGCAGGCGGTATCCTGATGTGGAAATTCGTCCCCGACTTCCTCTCCTCCCGCTCGCTCGGCTTTCTGCTCCTGCTGGCCGTCCATCCCGTGCTCGAAGCCACGTTCCTGCAGCATAGCACGCTGAAACTCCTGCTCGCCGTGCTCGCCTATGTCTGGGCGCTGGCCGGCCTCTTTCTGGTAGGGATGCCCTACCTCCACAGGGATCTTATCGGCTGGGTCGGCGCCGCACGGTGGCGCTGGAACGCGGCCTGCTGGACCGGAGTGATCTACGGCGGCGTCCTGATTGGGGCTTCACTGCTGGGCTAACGCGTTGCTGGTGGTTTACAGGGATGTCATCCCCGTGAGTTTCTTCAGCGTCAATCCAGCCTGAGCGCCTTCACCGGATCGAGTCGTGAGGCGATCCATGCGGGAATGAGCGCCGCCAGAGCACAGATCACAAAGGCACTGACGCAGATGAGGGCCACATCGGAGGGAACAACCTCGGCCGGAATCTCGCTGAACTGGTAGATGCTGCGCGGAAAAATCTCCACCCCCAGCACGGCGGAGAGCCAGGCGCTCACCTCGTTGCGCCAGCGGATGAGCGTCATGCCGAGCACGAGGCCGCAGGCCACGCCGATCGCGCCGACGACCATTCCCTGCGCGAGGAAGACCGAGACGATCTGGCCGGTGCGGGCCCCGAGGGCCTTTAGCACGCCGATCTCGCGGGTTTTCTGCACGGTGACAGTGATAAGCGTGTTCATGATGCCGAACGCGGCCACCAGGATGATGAACATGAGGAGGAAGAACATGACATGGCGCTCCATGGCGATCGCGTCGAAGAGCTGGCGGTTCATCTCCATCCACGTCTCGCAGGAGAGATCGGGGGGCAGCACCTTCCTGAGATTCTCCCTGGTCAGCGCGGCCCTGTCGGGATCGGCGGTCCGCACCGATACTCCGTGGACGCTGGAGCCGAGTCCGTAGAGTTCCTGACCGATGTGCAGGGGGACGAGCAGGAATTCGCTGTCGTACTGGTAGCGTCCGCTCTCGAAAAGTCCGGTAACCTGCAATTCGGTCGGCAGCACCATCTGCCGGAGTGAGTCGATATCACCCTTCCCGGATGCCTTCGATGATTTGCACTGCATCCT
>Ga0208105_1000351_pt1 | contig 15966 bp, 14 predicted proteins | sample CryBogCBE16Jul07_FD_184574 | JGI IMG/M metagenome (GOLD analysis project Ga0208105, IMG submission 184574) | Freshwater microbial communities from Crystal Bog, Wisconsin, USA - CBE16Jul07 (SPAdes) | ecosystem: Environmental > Aquatic > Freshwater > Lake | place: Crystal Bog, Wisconsin, USA... | reverse complement strand
CGCCACCTCGTGCTAAACGAGGGGCAAATTTCCAGCATCATCTTTTCCTCAAGTCACCGTGGTGACCGAGGGACGATCTGTTATTAAACTTCGATTAAGAAAATCGACGAAAAACGCACAATTCAGTTCTTGCTGTTTCGTATATGATCCATCCGGTTTCCAATGCTGATGCGAAACCGGACCTGCGCTGTCAAAGATCGTTACCAGTGGCTGCGTCGAGGGGTGAGTCGACCCTTGTTGCTTCCGTTTTGTCGCGGAAGCCGACATGAGGTCGTCAGCACCACCCGGCACTTGTTCGAGTGCTTTCAAGGGGCAGACTGGCGAAGAACATTCCCGAGCGCGTTACCGAGGTATCGGCTGGGACGAATGAATCTAGCGGGATGAGCGAGAGAGTCAACACCTTCTTTCATTTTTTTTGAAAAATTTTCGGGGTCGAAAATCCCTTGTTCCGCACGCCCCTCACCCCGGAATGCAGATCGCCCGCCGGACCTCTTTTCATGGGCCTCGGCGGGCGATCGGTTTTATCTCATTCCGCAACATCGGCCGCGGAGCCAGATAATATCAGCCTTTGCAGCCGTCGTTGTTTGAGCGCGCCTTGCGTGCATCCAGGAACTGCACCACGGCCTCGAAGGCGACCGGGATCATGGAGACGACGATGATGCCGAGCACCACGGTCTCGAAGTGCGACTGTACCCACGGGATGCGCCCGAAGAGCACGCCCGAGATCATCATGAGGAAAACCCAGAGCCCGCTGCCGATCACCGTGTGCAGGACGAAGCGCGGACGCTCCATGGAGGCCATCCCGGCGACAAAGGGAATGAGCGTCCGGAAGATCGGCAGGAAGCGGGCGAGGATCACGGCCTTGGGCCCGTGCTTCTCGAAGAAGACATGGGCGCGGTCGAGATACTCCTTTTTGAGCACGAGCGCCTTCTCCTTGAAGATCCGCCCTCCCAGGGCGCGGCCGATGGAGAAGTTCGCCAGATTGCCGAGGATCGCCGCCACGAAGAGGAGTCCCATCGCCACGGGCCATTTCAGGCCGGAATCCGGATGGGAGACGGCGTAGGCCCCGATCGCGAAGAGCAGGGCATCGCCGGGCAGGAAGGGCGTGACCACGAGCCCCGTCTCGCAGAAGACGATGGCGAAGAGGATCGCGTAGACCCAGACACCGTAGAGCGAAACGATGTGCTCGAGGCTCTTGTCGAGGTGGATGAAGTTTTGCTGGAACCAGTGAATGATGTCGACGAGGTGCATGGAATGTGGGTAATCGGGGATAAGTTACAGAGGATAGGTGACGGGTAATCGGGAATGGATGGAGAAGATCAAACAGGATCGGCGCGGCGCGGCAACACCAGAGAAAGCACGCCGGCGGCGAGCGCTCTCCTCACCGCAGATCGGGAAAGCTTTGCCCTCGTACACGGAGGTGCCGCGACAATGAGCGGCAGGGTGGCCTTCGCCAGATCGAGCGGCAGCGCCGAGGCCATAAGGATCCTGCCCGGAGCCACGGCGCCTAGGTAACGTTCTCCGGCAGCCAGCCACTCACGGGCCTGAGCCAGATAAACCGCGACCTCCTCTTCCACGACATAGTGGCGGCCCATGACTCGGTCGGCTTCCCTGTCGCGCAGGATATTCAGGAGTTGCAGTCCCCTGCCGTAATCGGAGGCCGGTTGCAGCAGTTCTTGCACAGGAACCCGCAGGGCACCGGGCACATGACGGGCGATGAGTCGCGTCCAGCAGCGACCGACGCTTCCCGCGACCAGATCACAGTAGCATTCGAGTTCCGCGTGATCGAGCGGCGAGGATCCCGGCGTGAAGCGCCGCAGATCGAAAAGCTGGCCCTCCAGAATCTCGCGCCAGAGGCCCACCAATTCTTCCCGATCGGGAGATTCCGCCAGCAGCACGAGCAGTCTCGGAAGGGCATCGAGCAATCCGCGCTCCGCCGGGGAGAACTCCCCGGAAAGGTTCATCGGTCGGAGCTCCCCCAACGGCGTCGCGGCAAGGGTTGCTTGGATTTCTTCAAGACGCGCGTCCCGTTCCCCGGAAGCCATCCGCCCGGAGTCGGCGATCGTGTCCGAGACACGCGCCAGCAGGTAGGCAAGGCCGAGTGGTTCGCGGAGGGAACAAGGGAGCAACCTTAACGAAAGCTCCATTGTGCGGGCATGAACGCGGAGCATGTCGGGCATTTCCTCCGCAGCCCCCCCGGCGCTCTCCTGCCCCCACTTCACAGACGCGATGCGGGAACGGGTTGCGGAGTGGAGGTGCGGACGGGGCGGGGCAACGTTCCCGATCCCCTGGCGTTTCCGATACGGATGAGTTTGATCATCTTCTCGTCGGCGTTCCCGAGCTCCCGGGATTCTGCTTCGGCCACATGACCGCCGTCCGAGGAGGCCTTGGGAAGTTTGGAGACCAGCCTCTGCTCGTCGAGCAACTTCAACGCGGTGGCATCCACGGCCACCGGATCTCGGGAGGCGAGGAGGGTGCCGTACTCGACGCAGTTCACGGGACTGGGGAACGGCCCCCCCGCATACTGGAGCACCATGGCATCCATGATCGTGAGGATGACCTTTTTCCCGATGCGGGGATCAGCGTAGACTTCGGCGAGCGCGGCGTCCCCGTAGCCCCGCCCGTTGCCGAAGCGCCGCCAGTTATCGAGGATCCCGAGAGTCATGCCGGCCAGGGCACCGTGAATACCGGTGTAGGTACTGTCGCAGAGGGAGGGAATATTGATCACCTTGTCCACCTCGCGGGAGAGGATGACAGGAAGATGGCTCCGGTTGCTGAGCTGGGCCTTGGGTCCGAGGATGTCGGCCAGCGAGGTTCGGTTCTCCTTGAATTCAAAATCCCCGTAGACGAGCTGGCCGATGGCGGCGCACTCCACCGTCGCGCGGGGATCGAACCCGGATCCCTGCTCGACCCATCGCAGGTTCAATCCCGGCACACCCTCGTAGCCCGCCGCGGCCAGATCCTGACGGCGGCGGTCCCAGACCAAGATGTTGGAGGGCTTGATGCCTGCCTCAACCAGCTGGTCGACCACCGCGCGCGCGACCTGCGGATGGGTTCCCCCGACGGGCCCGGGCTGTGTGGAGACACGGATGCCGACTTTCTCGCCCGGCTTGACGAAGGACCGCCAGGCCTCGCCGGGAGTCGGCTTGCCGGTGACTGCGCACGCAAGACCCGCCACCATCCTGTTCACGACGGACTGGACCGGGGTCATCCCGGCCCCGACCGCATCCTGCTCCATGGCGAAGCAGACCAGCGAAGGCGTCGCCTCGGGACGCGGAGGGGGCAGATCCTCGGCGCGGAGAAGTTGGGGCGCCGGAAGAAGAAGGAGGGCGGCAAGGATGACCGGAAAATGCTTCAAACCGGCTCCTCCCGTTCGATGGTCGGCTGGGTGCCCTCCCTGCGGTAGTAATCCTGGCCGATCACGACCTTCGGACGGCCGTTGGCGAGTCGCCACTTGTTGGTGTCACGCAGGGAGTAGATGCAGCCGCAGTATTGCTGGGCGTAGAATTCCTCGCGCTTCGAGATCTCGATCATCCGCTCGGCCCCGCCCCCCTTGCGCCAGTTATGGGTCCAGTAGGTCATGCCGGGCCAGCGGGCGGCGGCCCGTTCGCCGCAGCCGTTGATCTGGTCCATGTTCTTCCAGCGCGAGATGCCGAGGCAGCTCGTGATGACCTTGAATCCCTTCTCGTGCGCATGCAGCGCCGTCCGCTCGAAGCGCATGTCAAAGCAGGCCGTGCAACGCTCGCCCCGCTCGGGCACCCATTCGAGCCCCTTCACCCTGGCGAACCAGTTGTCGGTGTCATAGTCGGCGTCGGTGAAGGGGATACCGTGCTCCTCGGCGAAGCGGATATTCTCCACCTTGCGAAGTTCATATTCCTCACGGGGATGGATGTTCGGATTGTAAAAGAAGATCTCCAGCTCCAGTCCCGAAGAAACCATCGCCTCGATCACCTCACCGGAACAGGGGGCGCAGCAGGAATGGAGCATCACGCGCTTCTCGCCGCCGGGCGGCGTCAGCACGGGACGCCGGAAGGGTTTTTCGGATCCGCTCATCGGGCCGGGTAGGGATTGCTTAGCGGAAGATGATCATCCGGGCATCGATCCCGGTGAAGGTGTCGTAGCTGACCCCGGAATAGCCGGGATACCAGACGGGAACCGTGGCCACGCCGCCATACCAGCCTCCGCAGCGGCCGCCATACCAGCCTCCACCCACAGGAATCCAGCCGAGCGTCGGGGGCACGCTGTAGAGATACGGGATCGTCCAGCTCCGGGAATCCTTGATCAGCACGCCGTCGGCACCGACGCGGCGCGCGTTGTACTGGATCGCGCGCATCATGAAGGAGTAGCCGAGGTCCGACTGAAAGCTGAAGCGGCCGATCTCCGCATAGGGCCGCGAGGGCGGCTGGTTCATGACGGGGATAACGACGTCCTTGGACTTGGGCGGGTAGACGACGTTCGTCGAGGGCGTGTAGAAAACCGTCGTCGATTTCACGCTGACACACCCAGGCAACAGAGGAAGCACAGCGAGAGCCGCTAGAAGGGAAAGCCGTTTCACGCTCCTATCCTTCCACAGGTTTCCCGCCGAGACAACCTGTGGGAAAACTCATCCCCCGCATGGGCCATCCCTCCTGCTCTGTAATGTTTTGAACATTCCCTGATTTCCTACGGTCAAACCCTATCCGATACCCATCCAAAAACGGGTCGGATATCGTCAAAGCAACCAACCCCACAACACAACACCAACCATGAACAAAACCTCCATCCTGCGTCTCATCCTGGCTGCCATCCTGCTGACCACGGCAACCTTTGCCATCTCCGCCGCACGCGCCGAGTGCAGCGGATGCGGAGACAAGAAGGACTGCCCCGCACCCTCCCCGTCCCCCAGCCCGGCCAAGTAATTTCAGTCCCCTATCTCAACCCGGTCGGGGGACCGGTTGACAAGCACTGCGCGGGAGCAGCGGATTGCGCCCTTCCGCGCAGTATTTTGTCTGGCAATGGCTGGCCTGGCCGTTGCTTCGCATCCATTACGACTCCCGGATCAGCCATCCTCGGATCTACTGATCCTCGGACTTCGCGGCCTGTGCCTCAAATGACATCGTCATGGCGAGGCAACCAAAGCCGCGTTCCCACGCGCCTTTTGGATTTAGACCTCTTTGATACAGACAGCGAGCCGACCGTAGGCATTCTGGATGATCGGGTGGCCGTGGGCGAAGAGGAGAACTTCAGGCTTCAGCTTCCGGAGAGCCTCAAGCGAGCGAAGCGACTGCTTCTTATCCTCACGGTATTTTTCGGGAAGCGGGCGCAACCCCTCCGGCTCCAAGTTAATTAGCGCATCTCCAACAATCAGGACCCCCTCGTGAAGGAAAGCCGTCTCACCCGGCCCGAATCCCGGCAGGGCAATCGATTCCATCCCGGCCACCGGGTCGCCGGAACGGAAACGCTGATCCGCAATGATGTCCTCCCCGGCATGTTCGGGCGCAAAGACCGGGATCCCGAAGCGCTTGGCAAGGGCGAGACTCTCCCTCTGATGGTTGCCGCTGGTCAGCACCACGGCCGCAGGCGCGGAAAACGATTCTGCCACCAGATCCTTGAGGGCCTCCTCGGCGAGCGGAATCGGATCCAAGAAGACCAATCCCGCTGGGGTCACGAGTGCCGAGGAGGAACAGTCGCACTTCACCTCCGTCTCATACCCCTGCCAGTGAAAGACTCCGGGCCTGATGGTGGAGTATTCAGGGACGGGCTTCATCGGTGCGGAGGCTATCAGGCTATGGAGATGAATTTGAAACTCAGGAAATCAGGAACTGAATGGAGGAATGCATCAGGGTTCTGTTTAATGCCGTTTCCCTCCTGTCTTTTACCCTAACAGTCTCACAGCCTTCAGTCTCAACCCCTTGTCATGAACGCTTCACGTTCATGACTGCCTCGATCTCCTCGAGCGTCTTTCCCTTGGTCTCGGGAAGGCGAGCGGCGATGAAGGCCCCGCCGAGCACGCAGATCGCTCCGTAGAGCCAGAAGGTGCCCGAGGCGCCAAGCGACTTGTTGAGGATCGGGAAGGTGTAGGTGAGCAGGAAACAGGCGATCCAGAGCGCGGAGACCGCAAGCGACATCGCCGCACCGCGGATCCGGTTGGGGAAAATCTCGGAAATCACCACCCACGTCACCGGGGCCAGCGACATGGCGTAGCAACCGATCGCCGCCAGCACGAGGAGCAGGACCGGCACTCCGGTGACATGGCGATGGTAGAGCAGCCCGAGGACAAGGTAGATGGCCGCGAGACCGAAGGACCCTATCAGCATGAGCGGACGCCGCCCGGCACGGTCGACGAATCCCAGCGCCACGAAGGTGAAGACCAGATTGACCGAACCCGTCCACGCGATGTTCTTGAGCACGCTGGAGATGTCGTAGCCGGCGGCGCGGAAGATCTCCTCGGCGTAGTTGAAGATCACGTTGATGCCGCACCACTGCTGGAAGACTGCCAGGACGATCCCGAGCACCAGCGCCTTGGCGAGCCGGGGATCCAGGAGATCCGACGGCCGGAGGGAGCTCTCGGGCCCGCGGGAAATCGTCTGACTCACGTCTCGGATCTCCTCGTCGGCATAGGAATCACCGCCGATCCTGGAAAGAACCGCGCGGGCCCTGTCGGTCAGGCCCCTGCCCACAAGCCAGCGGGGGCTTTCGGGAACGATACTCATGCCGAGCAGGAAAAGGACCGAGGGGGCGGCGGTCACGGCGAACATCCAGCGCCATCCCTGCTGACCGAACCAGGAGTTGAGGATGTAGTCGTCCGTCGCGCCGGAGGGAAGTCCGTGCACGAGCCACCAGTTGATGACTTGAGCCAGCAGGACCCCTACGACGATGGTGAGCTGGTTGACCGAGACGAGCCGGCCCCGCATCGCGGCCGGCGCGACCTCGGAAATGTACATCGGCGAAAGACTCGAGGCGAGGCCGATGGCGACGCCGCCTAGCATTCTCCAGAAGATGAAGATTCCGAGCGTTCCCGCCAGACCGTTGCCCACCGACGTGACGGCGAAGAGGGCCGCCGAGGCCACCAGCAGGCGTTTGCGACCGAACGCGTCGCTCAGGATTCCCGCGGCGAGCGACCCGCCGAGACAGCCGATCAGCGCGCAGCTGTTGACCCAGCCGGAAAGGGCCGCGTTGTCCTGGATGTGGAAGAATCGCTCGAAGAAGGGCTTGGCACCCCCGATCACCACCCAATCCCATCCGAAGAGCAGCCCCCCCAGCGCCGCGACCACGGAAATGAGCCAGACATAGGGCATGTTGAGGGATTCATGCCGGCGAGTGATTTCGGGTGGGGTGATGGGGGGGATCATGGGGAGGTTATGGTTGGCGGGGAGCTTTCAGATCGGCCAGGCGCAAGTGCTGGAGGAGATCCCCGGCGACGGGGTGATCGGGATCCCGTCGCAGGGCGGCGGAGGCAAACCGCCGGGCGGCGGCCGTCTTGCCGAGGCCGGCCAGGGCCTGCGCCTGCAGGACCATCGCCGTGGTCTCCTGCCTTGCCTGGATGTCCTCCTCGAACAGGAGCATCGTCGGCAGGGAGGTCGCGAAGTAATCGATCTTGGCGAGTGATTTCTCGAGATCCTCCGCGTAGGCCAGCAGGTCGCGGAGAAGTTTGGCGGCGGAGGCACGACGACCGAGGCGTTCGAGCGACAGGGCCGACCAGTAGGTCATCTCGGAGAAGGCGCGGACGCTCATCTCCTGGAAGTCCCCCCGGAACTCCGCCGAGATCGTCCAGTGCCTGCGGGCACCCGCCCTGTCTCCGCACTGTTCGAGGGCGACGCCCAGCCAGTAGTGGATGTCGCTCTGGTTGGCCAGCAGGTGTTTCGCCTCGGCGAGGTTGGGCGGGGCGCCGAGGGCGGCGCGGTAGTGTTCGCGGGAGGCCTCCGGATTCCCGTCCGCAAGGGCCCGGTGACCGAGCAGCAGGTGCGTGCGGACATGCTGGCCGAGCGCTTTCCCCTCGCCCCCCTCCCACGGCTGGAAGTTCCTTCCGGAGAGCAGGGTGAGGGCCTTGGCCGGGGTTCCGGTCTGATTGAAGAGAGAGCAGATCTCCACCGAGAGGTCATCGCGCCCGGCCACGAGGGCCCGATGCTTCAGCAGTTCGGCAAGACGCTTTTCCGGAGAGACGCCGAGACGCTTCCAGAGCTGATCGCGTTCGTAAAGGAGCCGGGCATCTTTGGGATCGGCGCGGAAGGCCTTCTCGTAGGCTTCCCTGGCCTTGGCGGGTTTACTGAGCACGTTGTGATAGCCGATTCCGAGATTCCTCCAGACCGTCGGGAACCGGGCATCGAGGGCCGCGGCCTTCTCCCACATCCCAATCGCCTCGCGGTGACGCCGGCGGTCGTAGAAAAGGTTCCCGAGGTAGTAGGGGGCGCGGGGATCCTTGGGATCGAGGCGCATCGCATTCTCCAGGATCGCGATCTCCGCGAGGCGGGCGGGGAAGCAATAGTCAGGCGAGGCTTTGGCCGCATGGCGCGCGGCGGCACGGGCCGCGCTCTCATCGCCAAGCATGCCGAGGATCCACGCCTCGTAGTATCCCAGGAGCGGAGCCGTTCCGGAGAACGGCTCGGGAGTCGCCCCACGCAGGATTCCCAGCGCATCCGCCGTCAGTCCGGCGCGCACCAGGTCGATCACCAGGTCGAGGCGCGTCTGCGTGTCGCAGGAAACCGTTTCCCCGGCAAGGTGACGCGACCACCAGTCGAGCGGATCGAGTTTCCGTGTCTCGTTCAGGCCGACTTGGGCCTCAACGGCACGACCCAGGCGGCGCAGGACCACGACGCGGAGATTACGTGCCCCGAGGTTGTCGGCATTGAGGCGGAGGGAACGCTCGAGATGATCAAGCGCGGCGGTCCAGTCCCCGCGCGTGCAGTCGATCTCGGCAAGCGCGTGGAAGGAGGCCGCCTGCCAGGGCTGGTTCCATGCCGCCTTGTAGAAGGCGTCGTAGGCCTCCTTGTCGCGGCCGAGATGACGCAGGGTGAGCCCGAGATTGTAGAGGGGTTCGCCGTCGTAGGGGTTGGCGTTGCGGATGGTCAACCGGGCGATCGCCTTGCGGAAGCGTGCCTCGGCCGCGGCGAACTCGCCGCGCTCCAGATGATGGAGTCCCAGGGCGTTGTTGCACCGGGAGTCGCCCGGATCGCGGCGCACCCCTTCCTCCCAGTAGGGAACGGGATCGCGCGTGGCGTGGCGGTATTGGCGGAGATGCAGGCCTGTGAGATAGAGCTCCTCGTTACCCGCGATCTCGGAAGGTGCGGGAGGCTCGGTGGCCGGATCGGGCACGGGCTTGGGTACCCGGGGGACCGGATGCCATGAGAGGATCGTCGAACCGTCGGAAGCCACGAGGCGGAGCGTGGTTTTCCCTTCCTTCCAAGAGTTCTTGTTGTCCTGCGGCACCGAGGCGGTGAAGGGTCGGCCCGGGGCGAGATCGACGGTCTTTGACCACGCCTTGCCGCCGCCGGCGCGCTCGAGCCGGATGACGGCCTTGGCAAAGGGACGTGTGACGGCCACGCCGAGTCGGAGTTCCTTGCCGGAGAAGGCCAGATTCACGGCGGCCTCGGTGTTGGCATGGGAAGCGGGGCCGATCTCTTGAATCGGATACCAGTATTGGCTCCAGGTCTTGGTCTCGCCCGGCATGAGGAAGGCGAAGTCGGGCTGATTGTCGGTGTAGACCCCCGCCATGATCTCGATGTAGGGGGCGCATTCCCCGTTGGCGTCGGGATCGGTGAGACTGCGGTCCCAGGCATAGCCGAACTCGTGGTTGCCCCAGGTCCACTGCTTCTTGCCCGGGGAGATGTGATGGTTGGCGACATGGACCACGCCGGCGCGTGCGCGATGGTCGTACCCGCCGAAGAAATCCTCCTCCGACCCCATGCACATGTAGGAAGTGGGCACGGGGATGTTGGCGTAGTAGGAGAGGTCGTTGGCCTTGTAAGGCAGCGCGGTTTTCCCGCCGCTGGCCGGAGGAACGTAATGGGCGGGGGCCTCTTCCTTGGGAACACCCTTGCGGGCACGGGTAGCGTAATCGACCCCGTAGTAATGCCCGTCCGCCAGCGGGTAAGTGCTCATCGAGCGGCGCGCATGGTCGGCGACATACGAGACGTCGGGAGGGAAGAAGCTCTGGTAGTCCTCATGGACACGCGTAGCAACGTTGGCCCACCAGAGGAAGGTCTGGACGGATCCCGTGCGGTTGTGGGCGCGGACCTTGAGCTCGACCACCGAGCGCTCCGGATGGAGGCAGACGCCGTGCATTCCCTTCATCCGCTGCATCGGGTCATGGTCGGAGCACCAGACGGTCACCGACCCATCGTCGCGACGCTCGATCTCGACATCGACCGGCATGAAGGTCGCCGGACGGTGATGCTGGGGCCAGTTGAACTCCACCCCTCCGGAGATCCACGGACCGGCCAGGCCGACGAGGGCGGGCTTGATCACCTCCTGGCGATAAAAGAAATCGTAGCCGTTGGTCTTGTCGCGGGCGGCATGGATCCGGCCGCCGATCTCGGGCAGGATCATCACCTCCACGAACTCGTTCTCCAGCCAGACGGCCTGCCAGGCGCGGTCGGTTTTCTGCTCGGCGATGCGGTCGTAGAACGGGAGCGGATAGACTCGGCCGCTGCTTCCCTGGTAGACGCGCTTTTCCAGGAACATCGGGTTCCTGTCCGGGGGGAGCGGTTCGTAGGTGGGAAGGATGACCTGTTCGCGGCGGACGGTGACTGGACGTGGCTTGCCCTTACTCATGGTTCTTTCAACGGATTGTATCGAGACCCATCCCCGAAGGCACATGCATTCTGGATGGGAGAAGCCGGAACAGACCTGGGCATGAAAAGGCACAGGGGGAGAGCCATGGCGGAATCAGGGTGTGTAGCGCTGCGCAAGGGGCAGACGGCGGCCCATGCCGAAGGCGCGGCCGGTCACCTTGAGACCCGGCGCGGCCTGCTCGCGCTTGTATTCATTCCGGTCGACGAGCGAGGTGATCCGGCGCACGAGGGCCTCGTCGTAACCGCGCACCACGATCTCACGGAGGGGAAGGTTTTCCTCCACGTAAAGGCCCAGGACGGCATCGAGCACATCGTAGGGCGGGAGCGTGTCCTGATCGGTCTGGTCCGGGCGCAGTTCGGCGCTCGGCGGCTTCTCGATCGTCGAGGCCGGGATGATCTCGCGGTCGCGGTTGATCCAGTGGGAAAGGGCGTAGACGAGCGTTTTGGGAAGATCGGAGATCACGGCGAGACCGCCGCACATGTCGCCATAGAGGGTGCAGTACCCGACGGCCAACTCGCTTTTGTTCCCAGTGGTGAGGAGCAGGCTCCCGAACTTATTGGAAAGGGCCATCATCGTGACGCCGCGCAGGCGGGCCTGAAGATTCTCTTCCGTGGCGTCCTCGGGACGGTCTCCGAAGGCGGTTTTCAATCCGGAGAGCATAACGCCGAAACTTTCCGTGATCGAAAGCTCAAGGCACCGGATACCGAGGTTTTTGGCCAGTTGATGGGCATCCGTGACACTCCCCTGGGAGGAGTAGGGCCCCGGCATGGCGGCTCCGATGACATGCTCCTTGCCGAGTGCCTCGACGGCGAGGACGGCCGTCAGCGCCGAATCGATGCCTCCGCTCAGGCCAAGCACCGCGCTCTTGAACCCGCACTTGCGGAAGTAATCGCGGAGACCGAGGACGAGAGCGTGATAGAGTTCCCAAAGATCATCCCGATGGTCGGGGAAGAAAGGGGCCGCCGACGCGCCAACAACGGCCAACTCCTCGGCAAAACCCGCCAACTCCCGCGAGCGGGTCCCATCGGCGGAAAGGACCAGGGAGTGCCCGTCGAAAACGAGCTGATCATTGCCGCCGACCGAGTTGCAATAGTAGATGGGGACCCGAAGACGCCTGGCCTGCGACTCCAGCATCTTGAGGCGCCGTACGGGCTTGCCGTACTGGAAGGGAGAGGCGCTGAGGTTGATCAGGAGATCGGCTCCCTTGGCGACCAATTCACCCGGAGGGTCGACCCTGTAGAGAGGGCCGGGAAGATAGTCTGGCGCCCAAAGATCCTCGCAGATGGTCACGCCGATCTTTTTCCCGCCGAACGCAATCGGCTCGGACGAGGAGCCCGGCTCAAAGTAGCGTGCCTCGTCAAAGACATCATAGGTGGGGAGCAGACGCTTGTGGATGATCACCGGCGACTTCCACTTCTCGAGGAAGGCGGCGGCGTTGTGGAACGGCTTGCCGTGACCGGAGGCATTCCGGTCGATGAAGCCGACCAGCAGGGGAACATCGGCGACCTGCACATGGATCCCCCTAAGGGTCGCGAGGTTCCGCTCCACGAATTCCCCGGCAAAGATCAGGTCGAGTGGAGGATAGCCGGAGATCGAAAGCTCCGGTGTGACCACGATTTCCGCGCCCTCGGCGACCAGCTTCCGATAGGCCGCAAGGATGAGATCGGCGTTGCCGGCGAAATCACCGACCGTCGTGTTGATCTGGGCGAGGCCGACCTTCATGCGCGGCACTCTACCAGAAGCCCCACTGCTTCGTCGCGCAGATGTAGAGGCCCAGCGCGAGATTCGCAACGGCATGGGCCGTGACGCAGGCGGCGAGACTACTGGTCCGGACGGCGACGAGGTTGAAGAGAATACCGGTCAGGAAGGCTGCGGGCCAGTCGACCGGGGCATGCACCGCGGTGAAGGCCACGACCACCGCCCAGAAGCTGAACCGGCTGCACGAGCCGAACGGAATCGCGGTGAAATCCTCCCTGACGAGGTAGCGGAGCAGGAATCCGCGCCAGAAGATCTCCTCCACGAGCGGCACCACGATGACGAGGCGCGTGAACCGGGCCGCCAGCATCCAAGGAGTCAGCCCCGGGACGATACCGGGATCGAATCCCTCCGTGCGCGCCGCCCGGTGAAAAAGCTCCTGCGGCGCAACCCAGATCCCACAGACCAGCAGGCCGACGGTGAGACCAACAAGAAGCTTGAGAGCCGTCGTTCCCGAAAAATCATAGGCATCCCGGAACCAGAGCAGGGCACCCGCGCAGACGGCTGTCTGGATCGGATAAATCCAATACATCGGCGGAAGCGGGACTCCGGCAAAGGTCGTGATCCCTGCGGCCTCAGCCGCCGAGACGGCGGCAAGTCCCGCCATGAAGAGAACGAAAGGCGCCGTGTAGGCGACCAATGCTCTTCTCTCCATCATGAGCACTATCCGAGGATTGATGCCCCGATGTCGCGGCGCAGTTGTTTTCCCTCGAACCGGATCAGGTCGGCGGCGGCGTAGGCCTTCGCACGTGCCTCCTCAAGCGTGGCCCCAAGCGCGGTCACACCGAGGACGCGGCCACCCGAGGTGACCACCTTGCCATCCTTGAGCGCCGTTCCGGCATGGAAGACCACCACGTCGGGATCGGAGGCGGCTGCCTGATCAAGACCGGCAATCTCCTTCCCCTTCTCGATGGGGCCAGGGTAGCCGCCCGAGGCGAGCACAATGCAGACCGCCGCGCGCTCATCCCATTCGGGAGTCACCGAGGAAAGCGTGCCGTCGATCGTCGCCTCGAGGAGATCGAGGAGATCGCCCTTGAGACGGCGCATCAGCGACTGCGTCTCGGGATCGCCGAAGCGGCAGTTGAACTCCAGCACCTTCGGCCCGTCAGGCGTCATCATGAGTCCCGGGAAAAGCATGCCGGAGAACTCCAGTCCGTCGGCTTTGAGTCCGCTCAGGAAGGGATCGAGAACCTCGGAACGGATCCGTGCCTGCATCGCCGCATCGACCTCGCGGGAGGGGCTGATCGTCCCCATGCCGCCGGTGTTGAGCCCCTGGTCATCGTCGAGGGCCCGCTTGTGGTCCTTGGCATCGGGAAAGAGCGAGTAGGCGGATCCATCCACCAGCGCGTGGATCGAGCACTCCGGTCCGGTCAGGAATTCCTCGATCACCACGGTGTCGCCGGCCGATCCGAAAACCTTCTCGATCATCGCCTCGCGCAGGGCCTTCTCTGCCTCCTCGCGTGTCTGCGCGATCACGACCCCCTTGCCCAGCGCGAGACCGTCGGCCTTCACGACGAGCGGATAGCGGGAGGCGGCGCAGTGGGCGAGGGCGGCCTGCGGGTCGGTGAAAGCGGCCGATCCCGCCGTCGGGATGCCGTGGCGGACCATGAAATCCTTCGCGAACGACTTGGAGGCCTCCAGCCTTGCGGCCGATGCGGTAGGGCCAAAGACGCGCAGTCCCGCGGCGCGGAACCGGTCGACGATACCCGCGGCGAGCGGATCATCGGGGCCGACGATCGTAAGGTCGACGTTCTCGTTTTGGGCCAGAGCCACGAGGCCTTCGAGGTCGGTGGCGGCCACGGCGTGGTTTGCGGCGAGTTGGGCGGTGCCAGCGTTGCCCGGGGCGCAGAGGATCGCGGTGACGCGGGGGCTCTGCGAGAGTTTCCAGACGAGGGCGTGCTCGCGGCCTCCGGATCCGATGACGAGGAGCTTCATGGCACGGGGCTCAGCTCACGAACTCGAGCTTGTCGAGACGGGGGATGAGCCCGCTGTCGGCGGCGCGGCCGAGGAACTCGCGGATCGCCGCGCGCCCCTTCTCGCCGTAGTCGAGCGTGTAGTCGTTCACATACATCCCGATGAACTCGTCGGCGAGCGGCACCTCCATGCCGCGCGCATGGGCCATGCTGTGGTCGACGGCGGCCTTCCGGTGCTCAAGACCGTACCGGATGCTCTCCTTCATGATGATGTTGAGCTCCTTGCGCTGCTCGGCATTGAAGTCCTTGCGGATCACGTTCCCGCCGAGCGGCAGGGGCAGGCCGGTCTCCGCCTTGAACCATTCGCCCATGTCGGCGATTTTCTCAAAGCCCTCGTTGGCGTAGGTGAGCTGTCCCTCATGGATGATGAGGCCGACATCGACCGATCCCGAACGGACGGCGTCGAAGATCTCGTCGAAAGGCACCACCGTGTGGTTGAACTCGTTCCCAAGGAACAGCTGGGCGCTCAGGAAAGCGCTCGTCATGAGACCGGGGACGGCGATCTTCTTGGATCGGAGCCAGGCTTTCTTCTCCTCCAGTGAGGCGTCGGCGGCAGGGCCTTTGCCCTTCAGAGCCACGAACATCGGTCCGTAGCCGTCACCCATGCTCGCGCCGCAGGGAAGCAGGGCATACTTGTCGAGCAGATGGGAGTAGGCGTGGATCGAGACGGCGGAGAGGTGGAGCTCGCCGCGCATCGCGCGCTCATTGAGCGTCTGGATGTCCTGGAGGATGTGCTGAAATTTATAGCCCATCAGGTCGATCTTCTCCGCGGCCATCGCGTAGAACATGAAGGCATCGTCGGGATCGGGGGAGTGGCCGAGCAGAAGGGTCGAGTCGGGAGCAGAGGACATTTGATCAGGGTAAAGGCTGAAGGCTGAAGGCTGAAGGCAAAAGGTGCTTGGGAAAGCCGCCAGAAAATAGGCTGAAGATTAAACAGCGGAGGCGAGCCGTCGCAGGACGCCGGGCCCTTGGTAGATGAAGGAGGTGTAGATCTGCAGGAGATCGGCCCCGGCATCGAGGCGCTCCTTGGCGCTCTCCGCATCGCCGATCCCGCCGCAGGCGATGACCGGGAGATTCGTGTGGCTGCGGATCGTGCGAAGCGACGCCAGCGAGTGGGCACGGACGGGAACTCCACTGAGTCCGCCGGTCTGGTCCTGACCGGCCGGGATCGAGGAATGATCGAGCGTCGTGTTCGTGGCAATGATCCCGGCGAGTTTTTCCCTCCAGGCCAGCTCGGCAACGGCGATCAGATCCTCCTCGGCGAGGTCGGGGGCGACCTTTACAAAGAGAGGTCGCTTTGAGGAGCCCTCCCAATCGCGCAGGGTGCGGATGATTTTGCCCAGCGCCTCGGTGGATTGCAGATCGCGGAGGCCGGGGGTGTTGGGAGAGCTGACATTGATGACCACGTAATCACCTAGGCCATGGAACCTCTTGTAGGAGAGGAGGTAATCATTATGCGCTTCCTCGG
>Ga0208105_1000344_pt1 | contig 16064 bp, 12 predicted proteins | sample CryBogCBE16Jul07_FD_184574 | JGI IMG/M metagenome (GOLD analysis project Ga0208105, IMG submission 184574) | Freshwater microbial communities from Crystal Bog, Wisconsin, USA - CBE16Jul07 (SPAdes) | ecosystem: Environmental > Aquatic > Freshwater > Lake | place: Crystal Bog, Wisconsin, USA... | reverse complement strand
CTGCAGACCAACTCGAAAGGGCCCATGCCTCGATCGCCGCATTCAAGGCCAAACTTCCCGCCCCCACCTCCTTCAGCGAAGAGAACTTTCGGAAACTCGACGAGGGCGTCTGGGATCTGCGAGTCGCCACGCTCGGCGCCGAACAGGCTGCCGGGCGCAGCCCCGAGGACGGCAAGCGCTCCCCGGTGGAGACGTATTGAGAAGCCGATCATGAAGCACAGGGAAGCCTCCGTGCAAAACAAGCACAGGGCTGATCTTTTCACCGTCCCCCACGGAAGTCGCTTAAGACCGCATCTTCCAAAATCTTCGGAAAGCGTCCATGGAATGAGCATTGCCCTCTTGAAAATCCCAAGAAGTATCCTATGAAAGTCTCATGAAGCGTCTGCGCTTTCTTTTCCTTTTCTTACTCCTTCCCACGATTCCCCTGCTCTCTGCCAAAAGCAGCAACTCGGGGGCTGCAGCCAAAGCCGCCGCTGAAAAAAAGAAAGCCCAACTCGAAGAACAAAAAAAGAAAGACGAGGAAAGGACGCAGATGGCGCAGCAATACTTCAACGACGTGCATTCCGTCGCGCCCGCCCTCACTCTTGACGACATCAAAGCCATGAGTCCCCAGGACATCCGTCCCCTTTACGTAAAACTGTATGTGTCCCAAGGAATGCCGAGAATGGATGCCATCACTAAAGCGGCTGCCCTCAAAATCTACGGGCAGTAGCAATTCTCTTTTCTCTGAGAAAAAAGTTTTTGCACTGGTGACCCCGGCGGGAATCGAACCCACATCAAAGGTTTAGGAAACCTCTATTCTATCCGTTGAACTACGGGGTCTTGTCAGAACGGGTTTCTCAATAGCAGAGGCTGTCCGGAAGGGCAACGAAGGCTTCACTTTGGATCGCTCAATCCGTGGCGCCGACTTCCACCGGCGGTGCCGAGCGGGTGATAAGGAGTTTGTCGATACGCTGGCGCTCCATGGAGACGATCTCGAACCGGAAGGAATTCCAATCGATTTTTTCCCCTTCCTCGGGGATGTGGCCGAGATGATGAAGGACGAAGCCACCGATGGTCTGGAAGCGGTTCTCCGCTTCGTCTTCACCGGGAAGTTCCATCCCGATCTCGCGGGCCGTTTCCTCGAAGTCGACCTGGGCGTCCACCAACCAACTGTCGTCGTCGCGCCGAATAATCTCGGGATAGTGCTGGCGTACACCCCGCTCGGGGAATTTTCCCACGATGGCCTCGACGACGTCCTTGAGCGTAACCATTCCCTCGACGACCCCGAACTCGTCGACAACAAGGGCGACATGGCGACGAATCTTGCGGAATTCCTCGAGAAGTCGTGTAGCCGTCATCGTGGCGGGAACAAAAAGCGGGGGATGAAGGACGTCGAGAAGGCGGACTGATCCGGTCATCGAGAGGTTCGCCCAAAGGGATTTCACCGAGACCATGCCGCGGATGTTGTCGTGGGTTCCCTGGAAGACGGGGTAGTCGGAGTGTCCTGCTCCGGCGATCCGGCGCCAGTTCACCTCGTCCGGTTCGTCCAGATCGAGCCAGGTGACGCGGGAACGGGGCGTCATGAGTTCAGCGGCCGACTGCTCGTCAAGATCGAGCACTCCCTCGACCATCTCCTTTTCGACACGGTCAAAGGCACCGGACTCAAGACCTTCGTCGAGGATCTGGAGTACCTCCTCTTCGCTCTGCTCGGCGGTGCGCTTCGGATCCACGCCCAGCAGTCGCAGAAAGGCGGAGACGCACGACCATCCCAACTCCGCAAGGGGATCGATCCAGATGGTCAGCCAACGGGCGAACTTTGCGAGGGCGCGAACCGGGAGGGCGTCATGAAAAACCTCCCCGAAGGCACGCGGAAGCAGGATGCCGGACAGCAGGATCAGGAAGGAAAGGGCCGTGGCGGCGATGCCGATCGCAATGGCGGATAACCCCGGGGAGGCAAGGGATGGGATGGAGAGCAGACCCTTGGCGGCCAAGATCGAGGACAGGGTGAAAAGGAAGACGGAGGCGAGACGGAGTCCCGGACGTGGACGGGCACCGGTCCCGAGAAACGAGGAAATCCCCTCCGAGTCGCCTCGACGCTTGAGCAGAACCACATCGGAGAGGACGCAGATGCCTCCGATCAGGATCAGGATGACGGGCACCGTCAACACGCCAAGGATCCGCTCGGCAACGAGGAGGGGCTGAAGAACGTCCCTGCCCTGCATCACGGTATCGAAAAGAGTCCGGCCAGACGCGATGGGGAGACCTCGGCCAATGTGGTCACAGCGATATCGCAGTCGAGCAGGGATTCCAAGGGATTGGTGGTGGCGACACCGACCACCTTCATTCCGCCCCGGCGTGCTGCCTCGATGCCTGCGAAGGCATCCTCCACGACGACGCAGCGTTCTGGGCAGAGTGCAAGGCGGGACGCCCCCTTGAGAAAGACCTCGGGATCGGGTTTGCCATGGGAGACATCGCTGCCGCAGACCACCGCATCAAAGAGGAGATCCAGTCCCGTGACGGCAAAAAGAGCGTCGAGGTTGCCGCGCGGCGTGCTTGATCCGACGGCACGGGGAATCCCGGCTTCCTTGAGGGCGGCAAGAAGTTCCCTTGCCCCGGGGAGTACGAGCACCCCTTCGGCTGCGACCAACTCCCTGTAGAGCTCCTCCTTACGGTCGGCGAGCCGGCGAATCTCGGCGGGATCCTGAGTCCAACCGAGTGACGGAATGATGACTTCGTTCTTTTTTCCGAAACCGGCCTTGAAGTGTCCCTCGGGCAGGGTGAGACCCTCCTCGGAGGCCAGAAGTTCCCAGGAACGCTCATGCTGGGCAGAGGAGTCGATGATGACTCCGTCCCAATCGAAAAGAACTCCCCATGATGGTTGCACGGCAGGATCAAAGGGGATCGGACGGGTCGGGTGCAATGGGATTCTTGGGATTGCACAACGGCCGCCCACGCACGAAACTTGTCAATTCATGCGTTTTGCCAGGATCATCTGCCTGCTTCTCCTGCTGCCTTGGCTCCCTCACGTCGGAGCCAAGGCACCGGACTTGACCTCCCCCAAGGTGAAATCCCCCTTCCCGGCCTTCGCGGCCAGCGTCGTGCGGATCGAAGTGACGGACCAGACTCCGGATTACCGCGCTCCCTGGAATACAGGCCATGTCTCCGGCGGGATCGGCTCGGGGTTCATCCTCGACATTCCCGGCCGCGGCAAACGGATCGTGACCAATGCGCATGTGGTGAGCAACGCGCGCTTCATCACGGTAACCCGCGAGGGATTGAGCCATCCCTTCCGGGCCAGGGTGGAATTCATCGGCCATGACTGCGACCTGGCGATGGTCTCGGTGGAAGATCCCGCGTTCTTTGAGGGAACCCGTCCCCTCACCCTGGGAGGCATCCCCGCGCTCGAGAGTGCGGTCAGCGTCTATGGCTATCCCCTGGGAGGTGAGCGCATCAGCGTAACCCGCGGAATTGTTTCGCGCATCGACAGCGAGCTTTACACGCATTCCGGGGTCGATTCCCACTTGGCGATCCAGATCGATGCGGCGATCAATCCCGGCAACAGCGGCGGCCCCGTGTTGCAGGAGGGACAAGTCGTTGGCGTCGCCTTTCAGGGATACTCGGGAGACGTTGCCCAGAATGTCGGTTTCATGATCCCCGCGCCTGTCATCAAACGTTTCCTGCAGGATCTCTCCAAAGGAAGCTACACCGGCTACGCCGACCTCTCCATCGGGATCGCCCCGCTGTTGAGCCCAACGGCCCGCAAGGCTCTCGGCGTCCCTGCGGAAAACTTGGGGGTTCTGGTCTCCGATGTCCATGAGAAGGGATCAGCCTTCGGATTCCTCCGCAGGGACGACGTTCTGCTAGCCATCGACGGACATCCGATCGCTTGCGACGGCCGTGTCGATCTCGACGGCGAGTCGGTTGACATGACGGAGGTGGTGGAGCGGAAATTTGACGGGGAGAAGGTCCGCTTCGACGTGTTCAGGAGCGGGCAGCAGGTCACCGTGGAGTTTCCGCTCCAGGGGACATGGCCCTTCCGGATGCAGTCCATGGCCTACGACACCGTGCCCAGATACCTGATCCATGGAGGGCTCCTCTTCCAGCCGCTCGACCGCAACCTGGTCGAGAGCATGGGAAGCGGAGACCTGCGCGTTCGCAGAACGTTCGACGAGTTTGTGGAGCAGCATCTCTATCTGAAGCGTCCCGAGTTTGTGGTGCTCAGTCGGATCCTTCCCGATCCCGTGAATGCCGACTGCGATGGACTCAGGACCGGGATCGTCGACACGATCAACGGGGTGACGATCCGATCCCTCAATGATGTAGCGGCCGCCTTCGCTCAACCGGCCAGACACGATGTCATCATGCTGGAGGGGATCGGTCTCCCCGTTGTCCTGAAACGCGCGGATGTCCTCTCGGCGAACCCTCGCATCATGAAGAACTATGGCATCGCCTCGGATCGCAATCTCTGAATCCATGGTGTCATCCCTCCAACGGCTGATATCAGCCACGCTGATGGTCGCGGCAACCCTCATCCTCTGGGGATGCAACGGATCTCGGACCATCTCCTTCCTTACGGAAGTGGCGGATGATTCGGTGCTGCGGGTTCATTCCACGGTCCAGTATCCCGACGTGAAGCGTCCCTGGCTCAAGAAACAGCCCTTCACCCGCGAGGGCCTCGGCACCATCATTGCCGGGGGACGGATCCTGGTAACGGCCGACATGGCCGCCCACACCACCTGCATCGACCTCGAGACACCCGATAAGAAGATCCATGCGACCGCCTCCGTCGAGGCCGTGGACGAGGAGTGCAATCTGGCGATCCTTCGCCCCTCCGGGGAGGAGATCCTGAAAAAACGCCGGGCACTTGCCTTGGAAGGCCCTCTTCGAGCCGGAACCACCCTGAGGATCCTCCAACTGGAGGGAAACGGCTCGACGGCCCTGAGCACCGCCACCATCACCACGACGGCGCTCGGCTCCTATCCTTTCGGCAACTCCTACCTGATCTACCGGACAACGACGACCATTCCGCAACGCGACGGAAGCTACGAGATTCCCGCATTGCACGACGGCAAACTGGCCGGCCTCGTCATGCGTTACGACCCAAGGACGCAGGCCGCCGACATCATCCCCTCCCCACTGATCGAACGATTCCTGAAGGAGTCCTCAAAACAGGGCTTCAGGGGGCTTGCAAGGGCCGGCATCATCTGGGCTCCCCTGCGCGGCGCGACGCTCCGGGAATGGCTGGGATTGACCAAGGAACATGGCGGAGTGGCCATCACCCCGGACCGGAAAGGCCCGGCGGAAAAGGCGGGGCTCCGAAAAGGGGATGTGATCCTGACATTGGCCGGCAAGGAAATCGATGCCGAGGGGAACTACGAGGATCCGTTCTTTGGAAAAACATGCTTTGGCAATCTTCTGAACCTGGGTGCCTCCCCGGGGGACCGGATCGATATCGTCTACTTCCGTCCCGATGGACAAGGGCACGGTTCCACGGGAACAACCACGGTAACACTGGAAGGAAAGTATCCCGAGGCGGAAATCTCCCCGACGCTGATCGAGGGAGAATCGGTACCCTACACCTTCTTCGGAGGACTTCTATTCCAGGAACTATCCCGTCCCTATCTGCATGAATGGGGTAACAACTGGCCCTCCGAGGCTCCCCAGAACCTTGTCGCCCTCGATGTCTTCCAGAGTGAGGAAACGGGGGATCGCCAGCGGTATATCATCCTCTCAGGCATTCTTCCCTCAGAGCAGACCTTGGGAAACGAGCGCCTGACCAACCGTCTTGTGGAGCGGATCAACGGGATGCCGATCAAGTCCCTCAAGGATGTCGCCGAAGCGAGAAAGCATCCGATCGGGGGATTCCACCGGATCGATCTGGATGGAGGTGCGGGGCCCATCTTCCTGGAGGCAGCCACGCTGGATGCCGAGGAGGTCCGACTGAAGGCCCGCTATGGCATCCCTGCCCGTGAGGAAACGAGTCAGCAGCAAGCCGATCCCGGGACATGACCCCGCAGTTTTGACGCTCGACTGAGGCTCTCCGTTGTTTAGGTTGGTTGCTTAACTTTTTTCCGACCATGTCAGAGAGAATCATCGCCGTCATCCCCACCTACAACGAACGGGACAATCTCCCGAAGATGGTGGATCGGTTGCTCGCCTTGCCGGATGGAATCGAGATCCTCGTCATCGACGACGGATCGCCTGACGGAACCGGTGAATGGGTTGCCGAGACAGCAGCCAGGGAACCTCGTCTTCACCTGCTGGCCCGCACCGCCAAGAATGGTCTCGGCCGTGCGTATGTCGCGGGATTCAATTGGGCCGTCTCCCGTGGCTATGACCTGATTCTTCAGATGGATGCGGACTTCTCCCATTCCCCGGAGGATGTGCCGAAACTGATCGCGGGAATCCGTCGCACGGGTGCGGATCTTGCGATCGGATCACGCTACGTGGGTGGTATCCGCGTCATCAACTGGCCCCTCAAGCGCCTCGTACTGAGCGTCGGTGCCTCGTACTACGTGAAGTGGATCACCGGTATGGACATCTGGGATCCTACGGGCGGCTTCAAATGCTGGCGACGGCGAACGCTCGAGACAATCGATCTGCAAAGCATTAAGTCCAACGGTTACGGCTTTCAGGTCGAGATGAACCACCGCGTCTGGAAGAACGGTCTCCTCATTACAGAAGTGCCGATCATTTTTGCCGACCGCGTTGAGGGAACCTCCAAGATGTCCAAGAAGATCGTGGTCGAGGCCCTGCTGATGGTCTGGGGTCTCCTGTTCAGGAACGGCCTGCGCCGCTCACCCCGCAAGCCCCAATAGCGCTACCCTTCAATTCCATGAGTATCGAATCAATCACCCTCCGCGATTCCCCAGAAACCGCTATCCAAAAGGAGGAGCGGATCCATCCGTTCCGCGTCTTCGACGCCTACGAGCGCTGGAATGCGCTGATCGCTTTCCTGGTTGCGCTGATCACCTACTGGTCGACCGTCATGCCCAACATCGGCCTCAATGATGACGGAGAGATGGCCACGGCTGCCCTGCACTTCGGGGTGATGCACCCCTCAGGTTACCCGCTCTGGACGATCCTCGCCGGACTCTGGAGCCATCTCATCCCTTTCGGCAACGGATCCTGGAAAATCAATCTCTTCTCCGGTTTCTGCACGGCACTTGCAGCCGGGTTCTTTTCCCTAGTCTCCCTCAGTGCCACCCGTTGGGTTGGCATCGCGCGCAAGCCCGCCACCCTTCTTTCGGGGGCAGTCACCCTCGCCTTCATCTGGGTGAACCCCATCTGGTCGCACGGCGTCGTCGGCAAGGGCCTCTACGCCCTCCATGTCTGCCTGATGATGGCCTTGCTCATGGTGACCTATGTCTGGATCCGGCGCCCCCATTGGAAGAACGCTTTCGTCTGGTCGGTCTTCGTCTTCTGCCTTGGGTTCAGCAATCACCACATGACACTGCAGATTGCCCTGCTGCCCCTGCTTGTCATCCTGCTCCTGCACGCCGAGCTGTTCTGGGAATACTTCGTCTATAGCCTGATCATTGCGGCCCTCATCTACTTGGGCTTCGCCTATCTCTCGACCGATCAGTATCACGCCATGGCGATGAAGGCGGCCGTGCGTCTTTTCTACGTTGTCTGGGCCGGATTCCTTCTGCTCGTTGTGATCCGCAGAAAACTCACCGAATGGCGCCAGGGCCTGCTGCTCTTCGCGGCGGTCTTCCTCGGGCTGCTTCCCTACGCCTACATGCCCTTCGCTTCCTCGACGAACCCGCCGATGAACTGGGGCTACTGCAGCACCTCGGAGGGCTTTTTCTACGCCATCAACCGTTCCCAGTATTGGGGCACCCTCGCCGATCAGCTCCAAGGAACCATCGGAAAGCTCGTGGGCGTCCCGCCCGCCGAAAAACAGAAGGGACCCAAGTCTCCCGACGATGAAAGCGCCCTCCAGCAGTTCGTTGGTTTCTGCAAGGTTTACTGGAGCGTCCTGTTCCACAATCTCTCGATTCTCCCCCTGCTGGCCCTCATCGGGGCAATGGCCATCTTCTGGCGACGCCCCAAGGAACAGCGGATCTGGTTTTATCTGCTGATCATCGGCTTCTTCTTCGCCGCGTTCTTCGAGGCGATCCAGGCTCCGAACGGCTATGACAAGTCGGGCTGGGACATGCAGTACCAGTATGTGGGCGCGGGCTACGCCTTCTTCGTCATGCTGGCCGGATTCTCTCTCTCGCTGGTCTATGCCGCCGTGCAGGAATACGGCCCCCTCGCACGTTGGGCCGTGGGCGGACTCGCGGCGGCAACCGCACTCTACACCTTTGTCGTCTCGCTACCGGAGAGTTCCCAGCGTGGGCATTGGTTCGGCTGGATGTACGGCCACGACATGCTGGTCGACCTGCCCACGGACAGCTTTGTCTTCGGGGGAACCGATCCGGGGCGTTTCGTACCCACTTACATGGTTTTCGGCGAGAGCTTTGAAAAGTCCAAGCGGGATCCCAAATTCGACCGACGGGATCTCTACATCGTCACCCAGAACGCCCTGGCCGATACTTTCTACAACCGCTATATCCGCTCCCACTACACTGAAGAGCGCCCGACGACCTTCTCGTGGTTCGAGAAACTGCTCGGACGCGACACGACCTATCCCGAGGAACGCCTGAAACTCCCCCACCGTGAGGACATCATGGCCATGTTCGAGGTCCTGATGCGCCAGTATCAGGCGAATCCCGGTGGCACGCCCAATCCTCAGAGCGACCCGGTGGCACTGAACTCCGCCGTCGCCGAATGGATCTTCCTGCGAAACAGGGACAAGAAGGACGGAACGTCTCGTCACTTTTATGTCGAGGAAAGCTTCCCGATGCAGTGGTCCTACCCGTACGCGATCCCGCATGGTCTCTGCTACGAGATCAACCACGACAAACTCGATGCCCTGCCACCCGGAACAGCCGAAAAGGACATTGCCTGGTGGGACGACTACATCAAGAAGCTGGAGGCTGTCCCCGGCTTTCGTCACGACGATCTGGCCCAGCACTCCTTCGCGAAACTACGCAACACCGGCGGGAACATCTATGCCTTCCGGAACATGAACGATGCCGCAGAAAGGGCCTACAAGCAGGCTCTTTATCTCTGGCCAGGAAACACCGAAACAACGAGCAACCTGGTCAATCTCTACACCCGACTGGGAAGGTTCAAGGATGCCTATGATCTGGTCGTCGGATACATCGACCTCGATCCCAACAGTAAGGTTCTCCAGCGCCTTGTCACGGTCACCGAGGCACGCATGAAGGCCGCAGAAAATCTCCCTGCCCAACAGGCGGCTCTCCAAATGGCTCCGACCAATAGGCAGGCCCTCGCGGCGGTGCTCCAGAGTCTCATGATTCTGGGACGCTCCCAGGATGTGGATGCGACCATTGTGAACGCGATCACCCAGACGCCCAATGACGTCCCCTTCCTCCGTGACATGATCAACTTCTACGCCACACAGGGACGCATCTCCGAGGCGCTGGATGTCGCCAAGACACTTGAAAAGACTCAACCAGACCAGTGGGACGTTCCTTACACGATCTCCAAGTACGAACTGCTGACGGGCCATCGGGATGACTGCTACGCGAATCTGGCGCGCGCCGTGCGCCTGGGAGGCAATACAGCGCTCCAGCAGATCGCGCGGGAACAACTCTTCCAACAGGTCGCACAGGACCCAGGCTTCCAGCAGGCCCTCAAAGGAGAGTCGCCGTCCACTAACCCGGCCTCCAACCCTCTTGAGCAGACCCTGAAACAATCACTCCAGGATGCTGTCTCCAATCAAGGCCCCTCCAAGAAAGCAAAGAAACAGAATCAGCATTAGAATTTTCTTTTTAAAGAGTCGTCATGAGATGCGAGCGCCCTGGGGTGGTGGGCTAGGAGCAAGCGTAGCGGCTGTCGTCGCTGCACTACTGCTCAAGCGCCGTGACAACGCCCCACGCCCCATGCCGCCGCAAGGAATATGCGACAAGATCAAAAAAAACTGCTCTAAAATCGGCACCGGTTCGGGCTTTCTTCCTTGCGAAGAAGCCTCGACAACGCTTCATTAAAACCCCTTCGTCGATTCTTTTCGTCGGCGTAACCATCCATCGGGCCGTGGCTCAGCTTGGTAGAGCGCCTCGTTCGGGACGAGGAGGCCGCGGGTTCGAATCCCGCCGGCCCGAGATGGTTGTAGGACAGGCTCAGTCTCAGTAAGTAAACCCGTCGGCCGTCGTTGCCTCACCGTTACCCGATTGAGCTGTCAGGGCTGTTTTTTGGGAGGCATCCCTCCCAACTTCCTCTTCCTCGACTTTTTGCTGAAGGAAGGCCTTCAACTCAGGGATTCCCTCCCCCAGTTCGGCGCAGACTGGAAGGACTGTAATCCCCTTGTGCTTCCGCTTGCAGCGCCTGAGGTTGGCGGCGGCTTCGGGCATGTCCATCTTGTTGGCCACGATGCACCAGGGACGGGCGGCGAGTTCGGGATTGTAGAGTTCAAGTTCCTTGCGGAGTGCCGCGAGGTCATCGAGGGGATCACGCGCCTCCGTCCCTCCCATGTCGAGGACCATGAGGAGGTAGGAACAGCGCATGACGTGCCGGAGGAACTGGTGGCCCAGGCCGCGGTTCTCGTGGGCTCCCTCGATCAGTCCGGGAATGTCGGCAACCGTGGTTTTTTTGTAATCCTCGAGATCGACAACGCCGACCTGAGGATGCCGTGTCGTGAAGGCGTAGGAACCGACCTTTGGATGGGCACGCGAAATGGCCCTCAGGAGCGTCGATTTGCCAGCATTCGGGTAGCCCACCAGTCCCGCGAAGGCAATCGAGCGCATTTCCAGCAGGAACCATCCCTCCTCGCCGGGCGTTCCCTCGGTAAAACGGCGCGGAGCACGGTTCCGGGAACTCTTGAAGTGAATATTGCCGAGTCCTCCCTTCCCTCCATGGCAGATGATGAATTCCTTTCCCAGTTCATCGAGGTCGGCGACAAGATCCTCGGCCTTGGGATCGGGCAGCTTTCCTTTCTTGCGCGGTTGTTCGGAAGGCTCCTCCTCGGTCGGTTCGACAAACGGATCAAGCGGCTCGGGTTCGGGAAAACGGTAGACCAACGTCCCGATGGGGACGGGAACGACCAAATCGGGGGCCGACTTGCCGTGGCGCTGCCGGAAGGACCCGCGGCCTCCGGGCTTAGCCTTCAGAATCGGCTCGAAGAAAAGATTGGCCAACTGGTCGGTGTGCGTGTCGGCGCGCAGGATGACGTCGCCGCCGTCGCCGCCGTCACCACCGTCGGGGCCTCCCTTGGGGATGAATTTCTCACGGCGGAAACTGGCGGAGCCATCCCCTCCATCACCAGCCTTGGCATGAATCCGGACACGATCGACGAACATGCGGTCAGGATTTCAGAAGATTGCGGTAAAGTCCCTCCGTTTTCCTGGCAATCGCATCCCAACCGAAGAGTTCCTCCGCGCGACGGCGCCCGGCAATACCCATCCGGGCGGCACGCGCGGGGTCGGCCATGAGCAGGTTGACCTTGGCCGCAAGGTCGGCGGCGAAGACTTCGGGCTCCGTTGCTTCGAAGGGACTTTCGGTCATCTGGCGGAGTGGGACCAGATAGCCGGTCTCGCCGTCCACCACGACTTCCTTGATGCCGCCGACGGCACTGGCCACCACGGGGATGCCGCAGGCCATGGCCTCAAGATTGATGATGCCGAAGGGTTCGTAGATCGAGGGACAGACGAAGACACCCGCGCCGGAGTAGAGAGCAATCGCCTCGGGGCGACTGACCATTTTCTCGATCCAGATGATCTCTCCGTGATGTTCCCGAGCGGCGGCGACGGCCTGTTGCATCTCGGCGGCGATCTCGGGTGTGTCGGGGGCTCCGGCACAAAGCACGACCTGGAAGCCGGGATTCAAATGTCGGATCGACCTGACCAGGTGGATGATCCCCTTCTGCCGGGTGATACGTCCGACAAAGAGGATGAAGGGACGGGAGGGATCGATCCCGAGGGCCACAAGAGCACGGAGGGCCGCATCGTTTCGGGTCGGCTTGTATTCCGAAAGATCGATGCCGTTGTGGATGACGCTGACCCGCTCCTCGCGGACATTGAAAAGCGCCAGAATGTCGCGTTTGGTTTCCTCGGAGACGGCAATGACGGCGTCGGCCATCTCAAGGGCGGTCTTTTCCACCCAGAGGCTGAAATCATAGCCGCCGCCGAGCTGCTCTCGTTTCCAAGGACGGAGGGGTTCGAGCGAGTGTACCGTGATGACGAGAGGGATGCCGTAGTTCAGCTTGGCCATGATGCCACCGAGATGAGTGTACCATGTGTGACAGTGGACCAGATCGGCGGTGATTCCCGCACCGTTGAAATCAACGCATCGGCGCGAGGCTCCGAGCGGACTCTGGAGCGGCTTCGGACACTGCATGGCGGGCGTGCCCGTGCCGAAGCCCCTCACCGAGAGATTCGGAAGATCCTCCTTCTGCTCCCCGAAGCAGCGGACCTCGACTTCCATGAGCTTGGCCAGTTCACGGCTCAGGTAGTCGACATGGACGCCGGCGCCACCGTAGATGTGCGGCGGGTATTCGTTAGTGAGGAGAAGGGTTTTCATGGAATGGATTCAAAGGAATTTGACGGGAATCAGGAATCGGAGGAGGCCCGAACCGGCCACCGGACGGGAGATCTCGATGCAGGTCAGAGAGGCCTTGGAAATATTCACCGAGGCGCTTGATCCCAGATCGAGAAGATGTGCCACGAGGATGCTGAAGTCCGGCTCATGGCCGACGATCAGGAGTGAATCAAGCTTTGCGTATCCGGCGAATTCGGCCAGAGCCCGCTCCGGATTCATCCCGCAGGTCAGCCAAGGCACCTCGGTGGGGGCGTCCTCCTTGAGTTCCTCGGCCGCGAGGACCGCCGTCTGCTTGGCCCTCAGAACCGGGCTGGTCAGAATCAGATCGGGTTTGATTCCCATGTCAGCCAAAAAGACGCCGACGGCCCGGGCCTGCTTCTCCCCCTTCGCTGTGAGCTTCCGAGAAAAGTCATCCGCACGATGTGCCTCCGCCTCGGCGTGACGAAGGAGGTAGAGGAGCATGGGGAAAATGATGAAGTCAGAATGATAAGGGATGAAAAAACAGGCCCATCAGTCCATGCTCTGAACTTTCATCCTTCATCTTTTTTTTACATCGCCATGCCGCCGTCGACCGCGAGCACCTGGCCGGTGATGTATCCGGCAGAGGGGCCGCAGAGAAAGGCAACGGCACCGGCAATCTCCTCGGGCTGGCCGAAACGCGCAAGCGGGATCTGGGAAAGGGCTCCCTTGCGGATCTCCTCGTTGAGAACGGCGGTCATATCGGTCTCGATAAAACCGGGGGCCACCACGTTGACCGTGATGCCGCGGCTGGCTACCTCCTTGGCAAGCGCTTTGGTGAGGCCGATCATGCCGGCCTTGCTGGCGGCATAGTTGGTCTGACCGGCAAGCCCCATGAGTCCGCTGACCGAGCTGATGTTGATGATGCGACCGGAACGCTGCTTGATCATCGTACGGAGGATCGCACGAACGAAGTTGAAGGCGCCCTTGAGGTTGGTATCGAGGACGGCGTCCCACTCCTCGGAGGACATACGCATAAGGAGATTGTCTCGGGTAATGCCGGCATTGTTGACCAGGATGTCGGCGCGACCGAAGTCGGCCACGATCTGCTCGCCCACCTTCTGGACAGTCTCAAAGTCGGCGACGTCAACGGCATATCCCTTCGCCGATCCTAGACGAATTGCCTCGAGGGCCGCGGCGACCTTGGATGAGTTCGCCTCACTCCGGCTGACGACGGCCACCTTGGCCCCGGCCTCCACGAGATGGCGGGCAATGGACTCACCGATGCCGCGTCCGGCTCCGGTGACGATGGCTACTTGATCCTGGAAGGGGTGGGTGGAGATGCTCATGGTTGGTGGTGTGTTGAAAGTAGGCGGATCCTCTTGGGTATCCAAGCCCGTCCCTTACGGCAACGCGATTCTCCCGACTTTTCGGCGTGACCGAGGCGGCCCGTCACGGCATTTCTTGAATTCCATCCCTCCCCCCATGCCTGATTTCTCCCTTTTCCAGAACAAGATGAGCACCGCCGGAATGGGCGATGCTGTCATCAAAGCATTCCGCAGGAACTACGAGGCCCTTCTCGCGAACGAAACCGGCATGATCCCGGAGTCGGCGATCACTCCTGCGAAGGATATCCTTTCGTTCGAGAACCTCCCGAGAACCGCCGCGACCGATCACTCCCTGCTTGCCCGAACCGTCGTGATCAAGCTCAACGGGGGACTGGGCACGGGCATGGGACTTCAGGGACCCAAAAGCCTTCTGACGGTGGCCCGCGGGCTGAATTTTCTCGACCTCATCGTCCGTCAGACGATGGAACTCCGGCGAAGAAGCGGCAATTCCGTGCGTCTCCTGCTGATGAACAGCTTCAGCACAAGCGCCGATACCCTGGCGTATCTCGGGAAATACCGTGCCGACGGACTTGCCGATCCCGAGGAGGTCGAGCTAATGCAGAACCGCGTTCCAAAAATCGATGTTCGGACGATGGCCCCAGCCCACTGGCCCGCTGATCCGGAGCTTGAGTGGTGCCCGCCGGGACACGGCGATCTCTATCCCGCGCTGGCAGGAAGCGGATGGCTCGACCGACTGTTGGCCGAAGGAGTCAAATACGCCTTTGTTTCGAATTCCGATAATCTTGGGGCCGTCCTTGACCCGGTGATCCTGGCTCATTTCGCGGCATCGGGTTCCCCGTTCCTCATGGAGGTCACGCGGCGCACCTCCTCCGACAGCAAGGGCGGTCACCTTGCTGTCCGGAAATCCGACGGCAGGCTGCTCCTGCGGGAAGTCGCCCAATGCCCGGAGGAGGATCTCGGTTTCTTCCAAGACATCGGACTTCACCGCTACTTCAATACCAACAACCTCTGGATTCGGCTCGATCTCCTGAAATCAGAGCTCTCAAAAAACGGCGGCGCCCTGCCGCTGCCGATGATCCGCAACAAAAAGACCGTCGATCCCCGTGACAAGGGCTCCACGACGGTGATCCAATTGGAAACAGCAATGGGCGCCGCCCTCGAGTGCTTCGAGGGGGCCGCCGCCATTGAGGTGTCGCGCAATCGATTCGCCCCGGTCAAGACCACGGCCGACCTGCTGGCCCTTCGTTCAGATGCCTATGAGATCCGAGGTGACGGACAAGTCGCACTTGCTGCACTCAGAAACGGCATCCCGCCGAATATCTCCCTCTCAGACGACTACAAGCTGGTCGATATGCTCGATCGCCTCGATACCCCGGGCCTGATCGATTGCCGTTCGCTCACAATCCGGGGCCCTGTCCGTCTGGAATCTGGCGTGTCCGTGAAGGGGGATGTCATCATCGAGAATACGAGGCCAACGGAAATGATACTTAGAGCCGGCACCTATGAAAATCAGAACATCAAGCTTTGACTTCCCAGCTGGCAATATCCAAAGGATGAGGGTCCCCGACCTCTTCGGCAGATCAGAACCAGTCAGCTAATTGCTAGCGCCTGCGCCGGGCGCCGTAGCTGTAGCCCTTGAACGTCTTTGCTCCACGCAGGTTCTTGAGTACCTTGGCGGCTTCGTCTTCCTGGAAAAGCATCGTGAAGAGATAGGGAAAGTTCTCGAGCTTTTCACGGGGAACTTTTTGGGCAATAAAAGTCTCGATAGCCTGAACATGCGGAAGTTCCTCCGCAGTCATGATCGTGAAGGCATCACCCTCAGCCTGCGCTCTGCCGGTGCGGCCGATGCGATGGACATAATCCTCGGGATGCTGGGGTACGTCGTAATTGATGACATGGCTCACCCCGGCGATGTCGATGCCGCGGGCGGCAATGTCGGTGGCGATCATCACCTCGTATCGTCCCGACTTGAATCCCTCCAGAGCATCGACGCGTTCCTGCTGGGAACGGTTGGAATGCATGACCGCGACCTTGTGATTTTCGTTCTCGAGCTGGCGCGCGATGCGGTCCGCGCCGTCCTTGGTCCGGCAGAAAATGATGACACTGTGGTAATCGGTCCGGTCCAGCATCGCCTTGAGCAGGTCGAATTTCTGGGCGGCGGCCACGGGG
>Ga0208105_1000343_pt1 | contig 16086 bp, 20 predicted proteins | sample CryBogCBE16Jul07_FD_184574 | JGI IMG/M metagenome (GOLD analysis project Ga0208105, IMG submission 184574) | Freshwater microbial communities from Crystal Bog, Wisconsin, USA - CBE16Jul07 (SPAdes) | ecosystem: Environmental > Aquatic > Freshwater > Lake | place: Crystal Bog, Wisconsin, USA... | reverse complement strand
TTGATAACCAGCGAAACAGAGTGGAAATTCCGTAACGTAATCGACTTTCTAAAAACAAAACAACTTGTTCTCTATTCATTATATTATTCGCGCATCACTTCGTTCAAAATAATACGTAAACTGTATAATGGATTATGTTTATGCAGCACTTGGTGGTATAAGTTGCAAAGTATTTGATGACCTAGTTGATAACAAATTAACAGATAACCAAACAGTTTTAGAAGCACTAAAAGGGTCTCAATGGATATTATTAACACTTCTTTCTCATAATGATTTTAACTTTGCCTTTTTATTTTATATGATAAACCTCCTCAATTCACTCGGCAATCCAGATGGATGGACACTTGCATATGAGAAGGCAGTATTACTAATTTTTCCATTTCTTTTTTTGATTTCATATCATACGGCCAAGTATTTGACCATGTATGATATAGTTATATTAATTTGGTTTATGGGCATTATGACATTTGAACCTTATGTCATAAAAGAAGAATATGGGTTTCAAAAAATAATAATACGAAGTTTAACTTGTGTAGGACTGTTAACTGGATTACATTTTTCGTATATGTTTCCATTTTCAGAATCTATAAAAAAGATAATGGTATATATGGTTGGATATGGTGTAATATCAGTTGGATTTCAAACTTATTTACTTTCTACTTCTACGGTTACGACGACGTAATGTGCGACCACCTCCCTTGGGGACACCCGGTAGTTCCTGTGTTTTGGCTACAGGTTCCTCTGCTGCGTCTTGAGCGGTACAGATCCCTTATTTCCCATTATAATAGCTATATATTTACTTCGGACGAGCTTTATGGGCTGTGTATGTAACGTCGTCGCCGATCTTTACATATTTCATACCAGTATTCAAATATTCATTCGTAGAGACAGTTGTAGTTGTGTTCCAAATCTTCAAAATTGAGAATGGACCTTTCGGCGACACAGTAATGCCAACTAATGTTTCCTTGCGATTTACCAGTAGTTGATTAGAAACACAGTGAACCATCATATCTACGAATGCAGCATGAATTTCAGATGCCTCGATCTTCTTGGACCATGCACCTCCTGCTTCATTTTCGGGAACATCCCAAATAGGTTCGAACCCATATCGCATAAAGAAGAACATACCGGATTCCCATGCTTCTTTAGAGATTGAATCTACAACCGACCAAAATTGCTGAGGTGTATTGACATCTGCAATCTTTACGTAACTTCTAATCGAATAATCCTTATTGTCGGGATCGTGATACCACAGAACCCATGTATAATCAAATGAAGTTTTCTCCATTTTTGTACTATATATTTTTATCGTTAAAAATGGATTCGTTTTTCATATTAACAAAGTAATAAAAACACAATGCCACTAACTGTGGAAAATGTATACTCTGTTCGATTTGGTGCGAAGCTTCCTTTGCCCCAAATGGTACAGGGTAATATTGCAAAACTCCGGATTGTTCCGGTGGTTTACAAACCTGTAAGGCCCATGCATATCAAGCACAACGGTTTTAGAAATAAGCCTGCTCTATCCGCAAACTGGAGAGAGACGGCACTTGTAGATGTCGTTCGTCGTGTTAAGGAACGTGAAGATCCAGAGTATTCCGAAATATTTAGTATTTTGAACAAAATTACGGCGTCAAACATGGAAAAGCTTTCAAACGATGCAATTGGATATATTCAAAAGCGTGACGATCAATTTCGTCTGCGAGTAACGATGCTTCTATTCGATAAGGCTATTACGCAAAATGCGTATGCGTCAGTAATGTCAGACTTTGCCAAACGTCTATCTCTTATCTTTCCAGATATTCTGGACGATTTGAGTAGTCAGATTGAACTGTTTCCAAAACTGTATAACATGACAGAAACAATTGTATTTCCTGCTTCAGACGATCCTGCTTTCGACAAGAATGTGATCGAATGGTCAATGCAGAAAGATAAGCGACGTGGATATGCCAAGTTTATCATCTATCTTTATAATCAGAATCTCATTGCAGAGTCGATTGTAGAAAAATCAATTCAGCTTGTTCTCAAAGATTTGGACGACATTGTCCGAACGGTAAAGACTGCTCAAGTAGAAGAGAATGTAACTCAATTTGTTGAGTTTCTATCCGAAACCGCAAAGTTGATTCCTAAGACGTCAATGTCTCTGCGTGGACTTTTGCGAGACGGCCTCACTGTATTTCTTAAAACTCCTAGAGAGGAGCTCAAGAGTTTGAACATGCGATCTCGATTTAAGATGGAGGATACGCTCAAATGCGTTCAATAAGATGAAGGCGAAACAGGATATAGAACAAATGTCTGCTGATTCGCTACCTCCGCCCAGTGTTCTACTACGCGCGGCCCAACTTTCAATGGCGGAGGATAAGCCTCTTTATTTTGATTATTTTCGTGAAAGCATTGAAAAGAAGTGCTGTATCGGCGTGAAGGAAGATAGCACGAAATATCTAGTTAAGTCGGATGATGAGTACACGTCAACGATCCAGTCTGTTTTTGGCTGCGAGACTTGTTACATTGTAATGACGGAGAACAGTTTATACATTGTATCAAAGGATATTCCCGTAAAGAAGATTGTATCACCATCTACGGATTAAGAAAGTAAAGTAATAATGGAGTTGCTTTTTCCACCGCCTCATTATTTATTTTTTGAACCACTTAATGATATCGAAACACAGAAGGTATGGTCAGGCTATAAAACAAAGCATGAGGCTACCTGTGAATTTTACGAAATCGATGCAACAGAAATGAATTCTGTTGACACATTCTCATCATGGTTTGATACATGGATTAGTCAAATTCCTAAACGTCAATCGACACGATTTCGCATTCTGCTTATTTGGCATTCTGAATTTCTGACATACGCATGTCAACAAATGATCCGTCGTTCACTCGAACAAAAATCATTCAGATCACGTGTTTGGTTTCATGTTGAAGATCCAACGACTATACAACCTGCTATTCAAAGTAGATGTATTACAAAACGGATTTCAACATACTTTCATACACCAAACATAAAACAGATATGACGTCTATTCGTGTATTCACCGATGGCGCGTGCGAAGGAAATGGTAAGAAAGGAGCACGTGCTTCCTATGCATGTTGGTTTCCCGAAAACAAGGAACTTTCGGTAGCAAAACGTGTACCTGAGGATGAAGCTCAAACAAATAATCGAGGAGAACTTCTTGCTATTTCGGAGGCTGCAAAGATTATACTCTCTAAATTTGCGCCTGATGAAGTTGATGTTAAAATTTATACAGATTCAATGTATTCAAAAGATTGTTTGACGAAGTGGATTCAGGGTTGGATTAAAAATGACTGGAAGACCGCAGCAGGCGGTATTGTGAAGAATCGCGATATCATTGAAGAGACCTCACGCAATCTTGCGAAGTTTAAGTCTTACATGATTATTCACGTAGCCGCTCATACAGGTGGAACGGATGAGTTTAGTAAGCATAATGAAGTCGTAGATAAGATGGCAGTTCATGTTCTTCATCCCGAAGAAGAAGTAAAAGTTATACAGAGCAATAAGGAAAGTCCAATTGTAGGATGTCCTCTTCAACTAATGGGTCCTCCGGTTTCAGAGAGAACCATTATTGAATGGTGTAAGCTAAATTTGGATAAGATTGATCAAACTGCTCTCAGTGCTGCACTCATGACTGCTCTTTCAAAGACTGTTAAGAAAAACGGATTTGAAGTTGTAAAACAGAAACTTCACAGAAACAACCAGTATCGTCTGGTCTCTGCGAATCATTTAATCGCAGGAAATACTACAATAACCAAGGAAGAATGAAGGCTGTAGCATATCATTACTGGGCTGCAGATTGCGGTCCTTGTATGAAGCTAAAGCCTAGCATGCTCGAAATGAAGGAAGACTTTGAAGATGTGGAATGGGTATCAGTTGATGTCCGCAATACGAAGACAGATCTGATTCAGCGCTACGGCGTTGGTCCAATTCCTTGCCTCGTTGTTGTAGTAAAAAACGATGTTGGTAAAGATATTTATTCTGAGAAGTGTACTGACCGTCAGTCAGTTACATCATACTTTAAGGTAATGCAAAATGCAAAGACGTATATTAAGAATAATTCTACTCCGCAATTGTCGAAGTAATTAGTTCACCATTTTTATATGCTTCACAAACAAACTGATTATCATCTGAACTACCACCTGTAGGACCTCCTACTGGCGGCAGAGCAGAATCACTTGTGTGTTCAGTTACCGGACCTGTTGATCCAAATCCCCCTGAACGACTCCCTGTAGGATTGATATTTTTATCTGTTGAAGCACTTGGAAATCTATTGCGTATCGCTTGAATTGAAAATCCAGTTATAGATGCAGCTACAACGCCAAATATAGCTGATAATACGACCGGAACTATCATATACAAACTCATCCAATAATATTCTCCCTTCCAACAACCATTTTGAGCCACAAGAAGCCCTTGAACAAGTAAAGCAACCGCAGCCAATCCTGTTAGACCAGCTACAGACTGTCCGGGGTTATTAAGTAAAATATCCATTAAGAAAAAGAAGTACAGTGAAAAAATTACAACAAATGATTGAGGAGCCAGAATGCTTTCTAAATTTTCAAAACCAGGTACAGTGCATCCTCGATATACGCGTGTATATAACGTAGTTATATCACCACTATACGATATAGCTTCTTGTATTTTTTGTGTTGTCGCTTCACGATACACCAAAATCATACTAAATAGCTTATTCAACAATACGCCTAAAACAGCTGCGATGCTTGAACCAGATTCTTTAAACTGTTGAGTAACAATATCTGTCAAGAATCCTACCATAACATATGTAACTGGAAGATACATAGCAAATATGCTAGCATATTGAAAACCTGGGTACGCTGTAGACTGACTTCCACCCATATTACTTATTTCTCAGATACAAAATACTGCTAGACTACAAATGAGTGTATACAGCTCGTCGACTACATGGCCGGCATCATGCTCGGTTCCAAACCAAAGCCCTATCAATTTGTCACAATCAAGTGCGAAACCTTGTGACTTAATGTGTGAGCTTGTAATGGACGATGTTATGGTTCCTCAGGCAAATGTTGTTGTTAGCGACGAGGGTCTAATTTTAGATAATGAAGCTGGTCTTGGATCATGTAAGTTTAATGGAGAGGGTTACACTTGCACCAAGCTTGTTGTAAATCATCCTAGCCACCACACAATTGAAAACATTCAGGCTGACGCTGAAGTCATTGCAATTTTTACAAATCCAACTGGTAAGTTTCTTTGCGTAAGTTCACTCGTTCGTGCAAATTCTGCACAGACTCCGGCTACTCATTTTTTTAATTCATTCGTAGGATTTGCAGACACAACTAAACCGTATACAACTGTAACTTTGGGTGAAAATTGGGCTCTAAATATGATGGTTCCTCCGGCAGGATCTTATTATGTCTACGATGGATCTATGGTGTTCCCTGGTTGCGAACAGGCAAAATGGGTTGTTTTCAAGGCAATGATTAACATCGATCCTAACGATTTTGCTAACCTAGTAAAGACTAATTCTCCTGGTTCTCGTCCCGTTCAGCCACTAGGAGACCGTGAAGTATTCTTTAATGATATTGCGTCTTTACCTGGTGGTCCAATGCCTCACGATAATAAGGCGTACATGCGCTGTAAGCGTTTAGGTAAGAAGCAAGATGTGAAGCCTGTATCTGCTCCAGATGTCAAGGGTGAAAAAACAAAGGCTACTGCTGTTTCTGGTATTACCAAGTTTGTATCGGATATGTATACCCAAAATGAGGCAATGCAAGTGTTGGACGCTATATTATTAATAGTTGCAGTTGCATTAGGAGCGTATGCAGCATGGCAAATAAAAAGTGCTGAATTCTTAGTCATGCCTGCTATTTACGCAGAAAGCGCTGGTGCTAGTCTTCGTGTATACCTTTTGTATATTTTTACATGGTGTTACGAAACATTTCAGATGATTATACATCCGTCAGCAGCTCTTGCTAAAATGGAAGCACAACAGATACTTTAATCTCAGTGACGCTCTTCCCATGTTTGACCCGTATCCTTCTCGGACCACACAGTTTCCTCCTCTTCGGGAGTAAGAGGACGATTTGCAATCTCCTCCATGTTCTTCTCTTTGTGTCGACGATTCTTGCTATAATCAACAACCTTCCAGACACTGTCTGCAGGAATGTTCATTTGCTCAGACTCTTCCGGTTCAACAAAATCAGTAGTTTCGACAAAACGCCGAGTATTATTGAACTTTGGCATCACAAAGTGACTAGGTGCCGTCTTCGTCTTCTCAAACTCAGCCATCTGTGCAGCCTTCTCAGCTTTTAGCTGACTGTCTGCGTCCCACTCTTTTGCGAGATCACTAAACTTCTTGTCGCCTCCCCAAACACGCGTGCTGGTAGGTGTAGGAACTAGAGCTGGGAAATTATCCTCGGTCTTCACAAGTGCCTTCTGAAGTTCAGCATCCTTTTGGGTCTGCTTAGCAATCTTAGCCTGTTCCGCAGCCTTCCATGTGGGAACCCATTTGATATTGTTGAACTCAGACATTTTATTGATATTTAGATATATTGTAATCAGTGTAATCCGTTTTTACAAAAGAAAAACGGAACTTAATAAACGTATTTCACTCATCTGCAAAATGGTCTATGCAGTTTCTATTTCGCAAGAAGGACTTGTCGGCGAAGTACAAATTCCACCGAAAACTGTAGATGTTCTAGAATGGGTTCGCAAGAAGTATAAGAATCCGAGTTACCAATTTCAGGGTAATCTTGCACATCCTCTAAAAGAAAACTTTCAGTTAAATTTGTTTGCTTGCATTGCAGGAGAAGATGATTCAATTAATCAACATCTGCTTCCATCTCCGTTTGATGAAGAATCTTACACTGGGAATATTGTGATTCTTATGTCAGAAGATGATGAAGAGAAATATAAGCCAACCGCATCCGAATATACAAATTTGCGTTCAGATGATTATTCTCTACTATACGAAGAATGGAACTTTAGTAACGAAGAAGATGAAGATGAAGATGGTGTAGAACGTGAAGAAGATGAAGAGGATGAAATTGAAGAGGCTCCAGTTGTAGACGAAGATGCAACTGTAAAGCAAGTATATCCCGTTCGTCTTATCCAAACTAAGTCAAAGAATGTATTTATTGAGTGTGCTATTCGTGATGTTGTAATTCGAAATTTTCAAGAACTAGTTGGAGATGAAGATATTGTAAAGGAACTTGAACATTCAATTCTACATGCCGTAAGTGATGAATCGATTAAGGAGGGCATTGAAGTTGATTGGGGAAATCGTATCTTCTGGAACATGTATCGAAATCGTGCAATTTCTCTGTATGAAAACTTGCGTGGTTCAGATAGTTATGTTCAAAATACGGAGAATTGGCTAGAAAAACTTAAAAATAACGAAATTAGTCCTCGTAACTTGGTACAGCTATCCCCTGTTGAACTGTGTCAGTATCGTTGGAGAGATGTGGTTGAACAGGCTATTGAGAGCGAAAAGAAGTTGTACTCTAAGAGTGAGAGTGCTTCGATCATGATGTGGTGTTCTGGTTGCAAGAAGAAGACTAAGTGTGACTACTATCAGATGCAGACTCGTTCGGCGGATGAACCGATGACAACGTTTGTAACTTGTCTCGAGTGTGATCGTCAGTGGAAATTTTAATAGGAACTTCTTTAATGTGAAAACGCGGACTCAATTCTTCGTGATATACATGAATTGGATCTAATCCATTCGTAATTTCGGGCTTTGTGATGTCTGGAGTTGTAGCGTAAAATTTCTGGCGGAATAGCTCAATAACTGGATCAGGTATTTGGGGGCTTGTTTCCATTAAACGATCGAGTTGATCGCGAATAACTTTTAGCATATCTTTTGCTGCCATTCTCTCCGAACGAGGAAGTGACAATTCAATCATAATAAATCTATGTATTTTTGAATACGTCATTGCAGCTGATCTATGTGCCTCTGATCTTTTTCCCCATCCAAAATAACTTGATACTGTATTTAGAACACCTATTGATAATGTCAGACACCCAATTGCAAGACTAGCTGTATTTGCTAGTCCTGGAAATATTGCCGTGGATCCAATTGATGCAGAACCAGAGAGAGTTGATAATAAAATAGTAGGAAGTGTAATATATGTATCCATTCGTGTATAACGTTTTTGAGAATTATTATGTAACCATGAATAGCATAACGCTCTTTCGCCTTCCTGAGAAAGAATTAACTCAAGTTGAGAATTCCACGATACTGTTGTAGATGATTCGTCCATATTTTAAACGCATGAATTTTCATATAAACAATGTAAAAATACAAATGGACGAAGTTCGCCAAACAATTAAAAATTGGATTTCACTGGATGACGAAGAACGCAAACTACGTCAACAAATTAAAGAAATTCACAAGAAAAAAGTAGAAAGTTCGGGCGCTATTTTGGAGTTCATGAAAGCAAATGAAGTAGATAACTTTGCAATTGAAGGATCTGGAGTAGGTAATATTTCACGTTCAGTTCGTACATCTCGTCCTGCTCTAAAAAGATCTCAAATTCGCACACAGCTTCTTCTACAGTTTGCTGATCAGCCGCAACGGGTGGCCGAAGCGCTTCGTGCAATCGAAGGTATTCCTGAAGGAGATGATATGTCTGTTGGTGGAACTCAGCGTGAACTACTTGTGAGACACATTCCTCGTGTTAAGAATACTGTTGTTCTAAATAATGCGTAGAGCATCCTTTGCCGCTAATTGTTCCGCTTGTTTTTTAGTAGGTGCTGTTCCGACTCCAATATGATTTCCTTCTTTATCTAGAGCAGCCATTGTATAGGAATTTGTAGACGATGACACAATTGCATATGTAGGTGTATGGTGAAACTTTGATTGATATAGCTTTTGAAGCTGTTCCTTAAAGTTTCGATTATTTCTCAAAATTTCCGGAATGTCAATATACATTTCAATTAATGAAATGACAAATGTTGAAACAATTTGAAAATTATTTTTTGAATCTATCCAAAGTGCTCCGATAAATGCTTCCAAAATATCGGATAACTTTTTAGTATTTGTACGCCCACCACAGTTTTCTTCATTGTGTCTTGATATGATGTAAAATCTATCAAGACCCAACTTTTGACTCAACTCTCCAAGTTTTTCGTTACAAACAATTTCCTTCTTCAAGTCTGTAAGAAATCCTTCGTTTTCTTCTGGATACCGTCTGAACAAGTAGGTCGATACAGCTGCTCCCAGAATCGTATCGCCCAAATGTTCCAATCGTTCATACGATTCATCAAACAAATGTAGACAATTTTTAGGACAATCTGCAAGATCAGTTTCTTCACCAGTAGGTGTTGTATACTTTTGTTTCTTTACATACGAAGAGTGAACCATCGCAGTTTGAAACAAACTGTTATTTTTAACAGTAAATTCTGTTCTATGTGTAGACAGAATTAACTGAATGTCTTTTTTTGAAAACAGTCTGTTGTTTGTGTTATAGGGGTTATATAGCATCATTTATTTAGTACCTCTATGCTTTCGGCGTCGTGTGGTCCGTTTTTTACGACCACCAGAAGCTGGAGGTGGAGCTTGTTCATCATACGGTACAAACTTACCCTTTGCAAGATGAGGTTCAACGTCTTTGGCAATTTTTCTAAAATTTTCAGATAGCATGTGGTACTTAAGAGGATTTGTAGTCTTCAGATCGTCGAGAACTTTGACCAATCCAGTCGAAGTTTCACTACTAAACTCACTGATAAGAATATCAACCTTATCAGATTGTTTACGTAAAAAATCAGCCAACTTATCCATTGCTACTTCAGCTACTGCACTTAATGCCATTATTATATGAAACGTTTTTACTCTGCAACCGTTCGAGTAATAGCAAATTCATCTGCAACTAGACTCGCTTTCTTGGTTTTAAGAATATAATCCAAACAGTCAGTTGAGTTAGAGTTTTTAGTTGAATCAAAGTAACCTTCGAGCATAGTCTTGAGTTCCTTTTGCGAAATGCTCCACGGTTTATTCCATGTTTGAGGACGCTGGATTCGAATAATCGAACCATCCTCCTGATTTTTTAGCTTATCAAAATTTTTGAAGTCGTCTTGTTTGAGAATTTCAATCATCTTCTGTTCTACGCCTTTACGAGCATCGCGTAGTTCGTATACACGATTATTTAGACCGCGTAATTCATTATCGTACGTTGCATAGCTACGTGTTAGCTGGCGTAGAGTATTGATATGCTCCTCCATTTTTGAATAACTATTAATTGTCCAGAACATAATCCGTTTTGAAGATAAGGATGTCATTCAGCGAGGATGAAATAGAAAATTTGAGAATGGTGTATAACAAGGAACATTCGTCGGAAACACCAATTCAAAAGGGCGATAGTGCAAAAATATGGACCGAACTGAAGAAACGGTTTCACAGTCACTGCAGAACAGATACAGCTGAATGTATTATAACTTCAATGTTATCCAAACCTCGCGCTCCAGATTCATGGGTAACAAATCCGGAACAATGGTTATCATCCGATGAAATTGAAGGTCTGGAAAAACAATATATGAAGCTATTTGCAAATTATTCATTTGTCGGTGCGTTTCCTATTGATTTTGATAAGAGAAACAAGACGGGTCAATGTCTAGTCAGTTCATTATGTTCGATGGACATTCAGTCACTATATAAGCAAGGTAAAACTCAAATTGGTATTATTTTTAATACCGATGTAAGCACTGGTCCTGGTCAACATTGGATCGCATTATTTTGTGACATTCGTCCTGAATTAGAATTTCCGCGCATTACATTTTTTGATTCGTATGCACAGAAGCCTGAAAAGGAGGTAAAGGTTCTTATGAAACGATGGAAAGACCAATGGGATGCAACAAAGATACATTCAAAGCCGATGGTTATGAGTTATAATAAAACACGTCATCAATATCAAGATTCGGAATGTGGAATGTATTGTTTATATTTTCACTACTGTTGCTTACTTGATATTCCGATGAATGAAAAGATTCCAGATGAGGTTGTAAGAGGGTTACGTGGGATGTTATTTCGTGTTGGAAGTAAATAATGGAGCCGTCATATTTGGACACACTAAAATCATATATACCTGAAGGGTCTACTTGGGTATATGCTGTTGCATTTATCATTGGCGCTGTCATTGTGTGGGCTATTTCAACAACTGTGTATCACGCGGTTACACCTTCGGGAACGCAGGCTAAAATAACGGCAACTTCTACATTTTCTGCATACGAAAAGGTAACAAAGCTGGCTCCTCTTGGTTGCCCAACAACACCTATTAATATGAGATTATGTGATTACTATGTTGCATCTTCGTCCTATTCATTATATCCCGGAGCTAAGGTATATGATTACGTATCCGATTCTATTCTTCCTCTCGTTATTAAAGCCGGCCCTCGTCTTGTTGAATTAGATATTTATGACGATGGAAATGGTAAGCCAGTTGTTGGTCTAAAGAATCAAAAGCTAGGAACAGATTACGCGTATAACACGGTGCCGTTTGAAGCATGTTGTGTTTCAATTGCAAATAATGCGTTCAATAGTGTAAGTTGCCCTGTTTCTTCCGACCCTTTTATGCTCAGTTTAGTATTCCATACGAACAAAACAACTACAATTAATGCATGTGCCGAAATTTTGAAAACAACATGCCGCGCCTATATGTTGGATAGTACCTATAGCTACCAACGTAAGAATATAGCCGTCGAGCCTATTTGCAATCTACAACGCAAGATTATCATTGTGAGCGGTGGTGTCATGAAAGGTACACTCATGGAAGAGTTAGTTAACCTCTCATGGTCGACATCTCATTTACGTCGCTTGACATATATGGAAGCATCTCAGACATATGATCATGAGGAACTCATCAAGCATAACCGTAACTCGATTACAATGGTTGTTCCCGACATTGGTGCAGATTTAACAAATTATAATCCTCAAATACTTTTTACATATGGTTGCCAGTGGATTATGATGAACTATGGTTCTGTCGATAGTATGATGGAATTATACATTGGTGAATTTCAGGAAAATAGCTTAGTCCTCAAGCCCGAAGCGTTACGCGAGCTCGTTCCTAAAAAGTACAAAACTCCTGTTCAGCCTGATCCCGCGGTATCGTTTCAGCCTATGCAAAAAACGTCGCCTATCTACAACGTGGTTGTATAAAAACTCTATCATACAATACAAAATGGCAAACAAGTGGCTCGCTCATGTTAAGAAGACGATGAAGACGATGAAGTCAAAGGGTAGTTACAAGAAGGGCGATGGCCTCAAGAAGGTAATTATGGAGGCGAAGAAGACGTATAAGAAGCATGGTGGTGGTCCCGATGGTGAAGACGAGGTCGTTGGCGGTGAAGAGGGTGGCAAGCGTCGTCGTACGCGCCGTCGTCGTCACCATTAAAAAATTCAGTATGCTTAACATATAAAGACAAATGGGTGGTGGTCTATTACAGCTCGTCGCCTGTGGCGCCCAAGATGCATACCTCAGTGGCAATCCGCAAATTACGTTCTGGAAGGGTCTCTTCAAGCGCCACACCAACTTCGCGATGGAGCCGTTTCGCATCAATTTTTCTGGCCAGCCGAACTGGGGTACTAAGCAGAGTGCCATCATTGGCCGTCATGCAGATCTTCTCTATTCAACTTACCTAGAGGTCGTTCTACCTTACAAGGGTACTGATGGTACCCCTTATCTATGGAACAATGAGATGGGTCGTCTAGGTTACAACTTAATCAAGTATGCCGAAATTGAAATCGGTGGTCAACTAATTGATCGCCTATATGGCGAGTGGATGTTCCTATGGGAGTGTCTAACGACGGATGTATCTGCGTCTCTAAAAGCTGCTAGCATGATTGGCGCTCAGGGCATGCTAAATGGCCCGACCCTACTGTCGGATTCTGTTGGATGCAAAGATTCTATGTCTGGAAGCAATTCGTCTCGCCCTGGTCTTCCCAACGTCTTCTATATCCCTCTATCATTTTTCTACACTCGCAATCCTGGTGCTGCTCTTCCTCTAATTGCCCTACAGTACCACGAGGTTAAAATCAACATTCTATGGAATGATACGAAAACGATTGCTGGCGATTTCACCAAAGCTAATTTAATGCCGAGTGCTACTCAGGCTGCTATCTATATTGACTACATCTATCTAGATACTGAGGAGCGTCGCCGTATGGCCCAGGAGTCTCACGAGTATCTCATCGAGCAGACCCAGTTTAATGAAGATGTTGGCCTAACCTCTTACAATAACCGTGTTGATCTAACGTTTAATCACCCGGTTAAGGAACTTGTTTGGGTTGTACAGCCGTCAGAGTATACTGACTGCAAGATGCAGCAGGGTTCCCGCCAGAATAGCACATGCCTTCAGCCGTTCACCTATGATATGCCTGCTGTCTACAAGCAGTGGATTCAGATCAACGGCCAGGATCGCATGGATTACCGTTATGGTGACTACTTCAACAAGGTTCAGCCGTACCAGCACCACACAGGTAGCTTCCGTTCTTTCCACGATGTTGTAGTGGGTGTGGTCGACGATGGTGATTACTATGGTGGCGGCGGTCAGCAGGTAGGTGCTTATATGTATTCCTTTGCTCTGAAGCCGGAGGAGCACCAGCCGTCTGGTACATGCAACTTCAGCCGCATTGATACGGCTACGATTGTGATGGAGCTCAGTGGCGCCATTTCTCTAGATCAGTCTCAGGATAAGACCTACGATATTCGTGTCTACGCTGTGAACTACAATATCCTACGCATCATGAGTGGCATGGCTGGATTAGCCTACAGCAATTAGTAACCTATTTTGTTACCTGTTTGAGTTTTTCAAGATACAAAATAGCATCCATCAATTCTTCCTGTGCATGTTGAACCCATTGCAAAAAAGATAGATCATTACGATCTAGAGTAGTTCCATATTTTTTCTGTCCAATTTCAGCTCTCTTTTGAAACGCAGATACGACGGCGCTTACTACGCTATCATATTTGGGTTGTTCCATTTAAAATTTATCAGTTAGTTGTATCAAAATTAGTTTACCATTCCATCATTACATCTTCCATCTTACACATTCCAGTGTCTTCTTCTTGAGCAACTGCAACATTCGCAGCCTTCAAATCAGATTCGAACACTGACATATCTTCTTCGGCTCCTTCGGGTAGCTTGGTTTCATCTACAAGGATATCTACAAATCCAGTACCACAAGGGGGCTTCTGACCGAACATAATGTTTGCAGACACACCCTTCATCTTATCAAAATCAGCAGAGATGGCTGCATCAAACAGAATTTGAGACGTCTCTTCAAATGAAGATTTCGCAAGCACACCATTGTTGCTTTTCTTCATACCGAAGCGATCAACCGTTACTAGGTAGCCAGGATAGGTCATTACATCAATGAGTGTGATCATGTGGTGGTAGTTCACATATTCAGCTGTAAAGACTTCCATGAACTCTTTATAGAGCGCCAAACGAGCAGCTTCGATTCCAAAGATATCAAGAATTTCGTGGAGATCATTTGAGAATGACCGGAGTGAATCTACGCCATCAATCGTAGCAAGATCAAGAAGATTTGTACCATCCACATCTAGAACAATCTGCTTCATTGGGACATATCCACCAACCTTTTCGTCATAAATGAGTTCCTTGTTGTTGTCACGACGGTAAACACGACCAATATTAGCCACACCAGTTAGAACCGTATCAAGTAGCTTCTCCTCGATGAAACGAAGAGATAGTGAGTTCTTTACAGTATCAGGTAGGAAGGCAATGCGCATGGCAAGCTTATCAGGAGAATTTGTGTCCGTATATACACATTCGAATACACGTAGAACCTTATTGTTATTGATCTTGGTTGCAATCATGTTCATATCTAGAACACCACGTGCAGCCATTTGCGTACGGTCAATTTCAAGGCGAATGATCCAAGGAGAGTTACATGATGACTGATTAGTCACTGAGAACTTCTGGTACGTTTCAAGCATTTGACGATCCTCTTCAACGGATGAATTCTTTGATGAAGGATCGGGATCATAATAGATTCGAACTGATCGAGTAATATCACGTAGTGTCGTCTTCTGGATCTCCTTCATCTTGTAGAAGATTGCGTTCTCCGACATAGCAAGATCAGGGCGAAGATAGAGAACGTTAGAAGGATTCTTAGGATTGTGAGATACAGACAATAGCTCAACAATTCGAGGAACTCCCTGCGTAGCGTTTGCCTTAGCGGTACCAGCAGAGTGGAAAGTGTTCAGTGTAAGCTGAGTAGTAGGCTCTCCAATTGACTGAGCAGCCAACGTTCCAACCATTTCACCTGCATGTACCTTGCCCTTCATGTACTTGAATCGGATATCCTTCAGTGCCTCATCAAACATAGACTGTGTAAGACGCATGACAATAATAGACTTCTTAGGAGCAAGATAGTAACGTAGTAGAATGTGGAATAGATAATTTGGCTTGATCATTTGCTCCTCGGTTAGCTTCTTGAGTTCAGCTACAACATATGCAGGAGTCAAATCAGTCTTTACTGCATATGTATTCGTGTACTTGGAAAGTAGACGCTTGAGATGTACAGGAGCATAAACTTCAGTCTTCTTAACAAATCGAAACACATCGCGAACAAGTACATCACGATCGGCAATAATCTGGTCCATTAAGTCATCGATTTCTGTACCAGGATCGGTACTCATAACAGCTCGGAAGTCATCGACCGAAGCAGCAAATTCTTTGTAGAGCTGTTCCATGCTTGCAACTCCAAGTTCAATAGGCTGATTCTCAATTGCAATGCTATCAATGCCGTCACCACCATATACGAACTGATAAATCGAACCATTGATGTTACGAACAGTTCCATCATATTCTATGTGCAGATCCTCCATCATTTTCACTAGCTTACGTTGGATGTAACCTGAATCTGAAGTCTTTACTGCAGTATCAATGAGACCCTCGCGCCCACCCATAGCGTGAAAGAAGAACTCAGCAGGACGAAGACCAGAGATAAAGCTATTTTCTACAAATCCACGTGATTCAATACCGTGGTCATAACGAGCAAAGTGAGGAAGCGTGCGATCTTGTAGTGTGTACTTGATACGCTGACCGGCAACCATCTGCTGACC
>Ga0208105_1000339_pt1 | contig 16342 bp, 13 predicted proteins | sample CryBogCBE16Jul07_FD_184574 | JGI IMG/M metagenome (GOLD analysis project Ga0208105, IMG submission 184574) | Freshwater microbial communities from Crystal Bog, Wisconsin, USA - CBE16Jul07 (SPAdes) | ecosystem: Environmental > Aquatic > Freshwater > Lake | place: Crystal Bog, Wisconsin, USA... | reverse complement strand
CGCTCTAACCTTCTGCTTTTTAACTTTTTAGCTTTCTAACTTTCCCACCTTTTACCTTCCTGTCTTTCACCTGATCTCTTCCAGTGCGTCCCTGATGGCGACTGTGATGTCACGTCCTCCGTCACCACCCAGTCGTTCGTCGATCTCCTCCAGCCTGCGAATGTACTCGGAAACCTCCCTTCGCGTGTAGGGCCCTCCTGCCGCATCGCAGAAATGAGTGCGGCATCCGAAGGGACGCCCCTCGTAGATCATGCAGCGCGAGGTGAGGGGATGGAGAAGGGGGCATGCGCCGTCCTCACGCTTGGGAAGTTCCCTCCGACCGGAGGCACGCACTGCCTTTGCTGCCGTGAAGGCCTCCCCTTTTGTCAGCACGGGAGTCCGCCCTGTGAGATGGAAACGGCAGCATTCGGTCTGCAGGGTGCAGTTGCGCTCGGGAGGATGGGCCTCCAATTCTGCATAGATGGCATGGACCTGCTCCACGGCCTCCTCGGTGACGCGTCGGGGATCGGACGACTTGATGGGATTGCGACGGCGCATGGAAGGGCGGAATTATGAGGGACAAAGGATGAAGAATAAAATAATTCTATGGAAAAACCGATGGATGATGGGGCTAGGCGGATCAGGAGATGCCGATTCTAAGTGATCTCTCCCTTTTTCATCCCTCATATCTCATCCTTCATCCTTGTTTTCAGATCGTCGTCCCGCAGGCATGGGCGCTGGCCCAGGCCCATTGGAAATTATACCCACCCAGCCAACCCGTCACGTCGACGACCTCGCCGATAAAGTAAAGACCGGGAACCTTTCGCGATTCCATGGTCTTGGAGGAGAGTTCGCCGGTCTCGACGCCTCCAAGGGTCACTTCGGCCTTGGGATATCCTTCCGTTCCGGAAAACCGGGTTTCCCAGCAGTGCAGGTTCCGCGTCATCCACTCGGTCTCGGCCTTGCTGCAACGGGCGAGCGGCTTGTCAGGCGTGTTCCGGGCGCACCATGCCTCGGCAAAACGTTTCGGCAAAACCTTCGAGAGAATCTGGAGTGGCGTGGCCCCGCCACGCAGTGAGGAGGCAAAGAATTCCGACCCCTCTTTGGTCGGCAGGAGATCAAACCGAATCGACTCACCCTCCCTCCAGTAAGAGGAGATTTGAAGGATGGCCGGACCGCTTACCCCGCGATGGGTGAAGAGTAATGCCTCCTCAAAGCTTGCTCCGGAATGGGTGACCCTCACCGGCAAGGAGACTCCGGCCAGCTGCTCGAAGTAACCCTTTTCCTGTGGTTGGAAGGTGAGGGGAACGAGCCCTGGACGGAGTTGGGTCACCCCGATCCCGAAGGAGTGCGCGATGCGATATCCCAGATCGGAGGCTCCCAACTTGGCAAAGGAGAGTCCTCCGGTGGCCACCACGACGGCATCGGCCGTGAAGGTCCCTCGCGAAGTGACGACCTCGAAGCAATCCTTTTTCATCACCTCCTGCACACGGCAGCCGCAGAGGATCCTCACACCCGCCTCGCGGCATTCGGTCTCCAGCATGGAGATGATCTCCCGGGAACTGCCGTCACAGAACTGTTGGCCCAGTTTCTTCTCGTGATAGGGCATACCGTGCTTCTCCACGAACGCGATGAAATCCCACGGCGAGAAGCGTGCCAGGGCCGATTTGCAGAAGTCAGGGTTGCGCGAGAGGTAGTTCGAGGCCGTCGCATGGATATTGGTGAAGTTGCAGCGGCCACCGCCGGAGATCTCGATTTTCCTGCCCACGCGGTCGTTGTGCTCAAGCAGCAGGACACGTTTGCCGCGGTTTGCCGCCGTGAAGGCGCAGAACATCCCGGCACCGCCGCCGCCGATCACGATCACATCCTGATGTTCCGGTATTTCTCCGCTCACCCCCTAGTCATGACACCCTTCGGAATGAAGATGAAGCCTCGTTCTAGGAATGGGAGGTGAAGGAGGTAAAAAAGTTAGAAGCCGATCTCACCACACCATCCTGTTGTCTTGGTGTCCCCGCACCATCCGGCTTTAATCTCCCCCGTGCGACGAATCACGACCCTCTTCTGCCTTGTCTGTTCGGTTTTTTCGCTTCGGGCCGAGGTCTTGCTTCCGCCCGTCTTCTCCGATCACATGGTGATCCAGCAAGGGGTGACGCTTCCTGTTTGGGGAACGGCCACTCCCGGGGAAACGGTGACGGTCAACTGTGCCGGGCGCGAGGCACGGACGGTCGCGGATGCCTCTGGATCTTGGCGCGTGATCCTGCGACCCATTCCCTTCACGGGGGAGCAGTACGAATTGATCGTCAACGGCTCGAACCGGATCGAGATCCATGACGTTCTTCCCGGGGATGTCTGGATCGCGGCCGGTGAGGGAGAGATGGCCTCGCCGCTCTCCGATTCCGGGATCGGGACCCGTGCTGCCGCAGTCTCCGACCCTGGAACGAGATTCTTCGTGCGCGATGCCTCGGGGAAGGGAGTCTGGGTCGTCGTCTCGACCAAGACTGCCCTCTCGCTTCCCGCCATTCCCTTTTTCTTCTCGCGTGATCTCAGGGCCTCCAGAAAAACCCCGATCGGCATGATCGACTGCACCACGAGCATGATGGCTTCGATTGACTCGTGGATCAGTGCTTCGGGTCTGGAGGGTCTGGCTCCCTTGGATCGCGCGGGAGCGGCGACCGGAGTCAGTGCCTCGCAACTCTTCCGGAATCTGATCAGACCCTTGGTTCCCTTTGCGATCACCGGTGTCATCTGGGATCAGGGAGCTTCCGACGAGGGTTCTCATGCCCTGCGCCATCGACTCTTCCTTAGCCATCTCATCAGGGATTGGAGACACGCCTGGGCGCAGGGCCCGTTTCCTTTTCTGATGCTCCTCCCTCCTGGCAAGGGATTTTCCGATGCCTCGGCCGCCGAACCGTATCTCGGCGACCGTGGAGAGCCGCGTCGCGCCTGGCCTTGGATCAGGGAGGGAATCGCCGACTCTCTCCGCCTCCCTAATACTGGCATCGCCTCGGCCACCGATCTTGGAGGAGATGATGTCGGCTCCGATCCCTTGGTCGCGGGAAGACGCCTTGCCCTCACGGCCCGTCATCTGGTCTACGGCGAGGAGATCGCCTTCACGGGCCCCGTGTTTCGTCACGCACGGATCGAGCAGAACCGTATCCGCCTCTATTTTGACGGTGCCAAGGGCGGACTGACCTTGGGATCTGCTCCGGGAAGCGGCGAGGAGACGGTTTCTTCGGTGAGTTCCACGCTCAAGGGCTTTGCTGTTTGTGGCAAGGAGGGGCGATGGTACCCCGCCGATGCACGGATCGACGGCGAGACAGTCCTTCTCTCAAGTGATGCCGTTCCCAAACCGATCGCCGCCCGCTATGGCTGGAAAAGCCTCCCTGACGGTAATCTCTACGACCGTACCGGACTTCCGGCACTGCCGTTCCGCACCGACTCGGATCAACCCAGATAGAAATCCGGTGAAAGGATTGAAAAAGTGAAACGTTGGAAAGCAACCAACGCATCTCAGGATGATGTTGATCCCTAGATCTCTCTTTTCATTTCACCCTTGTGACCTTTTAACATTCCATCATGCCCTCGACACGGATCATCCCTTCCGTCAAATAAGTGAGCATCATGTTGCTTCGCCGCCCCCTGTTGCTTTTTCTGCTGCTCCCGCTTGTCCCGGTGATGGCCGCCGGAGGAGGGAAGGGAAACCCCGGGGGGGCCTCTCCCTCTCCCGTCGCGGATCAGATCAACAGGCCCCTGTCCACCATGGAACTCAAGGCCAGTCCCAAGATGGTTTTCCAGCGGGTGATCCAGGCAAGGATTTATCATCTCGGTTCTTGGACCTTGGAGGATACCTCACAGACTCCCGTGACCGTGGGGCGCACGATCGCTTCCCTCCGTCCTTCGTTCGTCACCGGACTGGTGAGAGTGCCTGATCATGGCATTCCCGGAAACGCCGAGGCGGAAGCCTACGCAACCATTCGCACGGCCGTGCATGCATCGGTCAAGGGATGCCGCTTCGACGTCGTGATTGATGCGGGCAACGAAACTTCGGGATCCCTCTTCATCCGCCGGATGAAGGAAATCGACAACCGGCTCCATCCCGATGCCTGGACTCTCTATGTTGCCCCCGATGATACTTCGATCAATCCCGAGACGATCGCCGAGGCAATTGCCTACGCACATTCGCAGAGAGGCATGGTGGGCTACGACGGACCTCTCTCCCTCATCCCCGAGGGTGTCGACTACGTCGTCGTCCGTGCGTGGGGTCTTCAGGCAACCCGGTCTCAGATTGAGCGCTTTTCCACACGGCGTGTCCCGTTGCTTGTGGAGCTTCCCACTGCCTTCGGTGGCAAAGAGAATTCCGACTGCACCCGTTACCTCCGGGAAATGGATGCCGGCGAGAAGGCCTCACTCCTCACGCAATTGGCCACGAATCAGGCGGCCTGGGGCTATCGCCTAGCCTACCCTCTCTTCTACCCCCTACAGACCACCCGCAAAGCCTTTGACGTCACCAAGGAATCCGTCCTGATGGTGACAATCCGGTCACTTCTGGCACGCTTCAACTGAAATGCTCCGGACTTCGCTGTCCCTCTTCTTGCTGGTGACGAGCCTGTTCGCCTCGGAAAAAACGACCGGCAGCACCCGGGAACTCAAGGCCTTTCCTCCAGCCGGAGAGGGAATGACGCGCTTTGTGATTACTCTGCCTCCGCAACCCGACGAGGATCTGCTCAAGGTCCAGCTGCTGGTGGGCAAGACCGTGAAGCTAGACTCCAGGAACCGTTACTTCTTTGGGGGTCGCCTTGAGACCGAAACAATTCCCGGCTGGGGTTATGATCGGTATGTGCTCAAATCCCTCGCTCCGATGGCCGGCACCCTCATGGCCGTCGATCCGAACGAGCCCAAAGTCGAGCGCTTCATCACGCTGGGAGGAGAGCCTCAACTTCTGCGCTACAACAGCCGACTCCCGCTGGTGGTTTACGTCCCCGAGGGAGTCGAAGTCCGCTACCGGATCTGGCGGGGTGAGCAAAAGACCTTCATTGCGCCTGCAGGGTGAACGGATCACACACTTTTAAACGAATTATCAAAGGCTCTCGGATTTTTGATGGAGAGCAAAGGCGCGCGGGAACGCGGCTTTGCTTGCCTCGCTTAAGCGATGTCATTCGAGGCATAGGCCGAGAAGTCCGAGGATCAGCAGACCCAAGAATGCCTGTGATCCGGGAGGATCGGCAGACAAAATCACTGCGAGCGATGACCAACGACGCGACGCTATCCGCTACAAGACGAAGTCTTTTCAGTTGGTTTTTAGCACTTCAATGAAGGCTTCCTGGGGGATATTCACCTGTCCGATCGCCTTCATGCGTTTCTTACCCTCTTTTTGCTTCTCGAGGAGCTTGCGCTTGCGGGTGATGTCGCCGCCGTAGCACTTGGCCGTCACGTTCTTGCGCATGGCGCTAACGTTCTCGCGGGCCACGATCTTGCCGCCGACGGCGGCCTGGATGGAGACCTGATAGAGCTGGGTGGGGATGACCTCCTTGAGCTTGGCGGCAAGGGAGCGGCCGCGTCCCTCGGCCTTATCGCGGTGGACGATGCTGGAGAAAGCGTCGACGGGTTCGCCGTTGACGAGCATCTCGAGCTTCACAAGGCGGTCGGCGCGGTATCCGGAGGGCTCGTAATCGAGTGATCCGTAGCCCCGTGTGACCGATTTGATCTTGTCGTGGAAATCGACGAGAATCTCGTTGAGCGGCAGGACGGCGGTGATCATGACACGCTTGGTGTCAATGGAATCGGTCGACTCCACCACGCCGCGCTTGTCCATCATGATCTGCATGATGTCGCCGATGTTTTCGTTCGGGATCATGACGAAGCACTTCACGACCGGTTCGCGGATTTCCTCGACGACGCTCATGTCGGGGAGATTGGCCGGATTGTCGACCATGAGGACCTCGCCGTTGGTCTTCACCACCTCGTAGACGACGCTCGGATAGGTGGCGATGATGTCCATATCGTATTCGCGACGCAGGCGCTCGACGATGATCTCCATGTGGAGGAGCCCGAGGAATCCGCAGCGGAAGCCGAAGCCCAGCGCGACGGAGCTCTCGGGCATGTAGTTGAAGGCGGCGTCGTTGATCTGAAGCTTGCCCATCGCGGTCTTGAGCTGCTCGAAGTCGGCCGTATTGATCGGGTAGATGCCGCTGAAGACCATCGGCTGGACTTCCTTGAAACCAGGCAGGGGCTCTGCGGCCGGTTTCTTCGCGTCGGTGAGTGTGTCGCCGATCTTGATCTCGGCGGTGGTCTTGATATTGCCGATGAAGTAGCCGACATCGCCGGGGCCCATCGCCTGGGTCGCCGTCATCTTCGGAGTGAAGATCCCGACTTCCTTGACCTCGTAGGACTGGTTGGTCGACATCAGGCGGACCTGCATGCCGGGCTTGATCTCGCCGGAGAAAACGCGGACGTAGCTGACCACGCCGCGGTAGGTGTCGAAGAGCGAATCAAAGACCAGCGCCCTCAGGGTTCCGTCACCCTCGGGAGGTGGGGGGACCCGCTCCACGACTGCCTCCAGAATTTCCTCGATCCCGATGCCGGCCTTGGCGCTGGCCGGAATGGCCTCCTCGGAAGGGATGGCAAGCAGGTCTTCGAGCTGCTTTTTGACGGCAGGCAGGTCGGCGTTGGGCAGGTCGATCTTGTTGATGACCGGGATGATGGCGAGTTGCTGCTTATGGGCCAGATGGATGTTGGCCATCGTCTGGGCCTCCACGCCCTGAGCGGCGTCGACGATCAAGATCGCGCCCTCGCAGGCGGCGAGACTCCGGGAGACCTCGTAGGTGAAGTCGACATGGCCCGGAGTGTCCATGAGGTTGAGGGTATATTCCTTGCCGTCCTTGGCCCGGTACTGCATGGAGACCGGATGGGACTTGATGGTGATCCCGCGTTCACGCTCGAGATCCATGGAGTCGAGGACCTGCTCCTGCTTGTCGCGGTTGGCGATGGTGTTGGTCACCTCGAGCAAACGGTCAGACAGGGTGGTCTTCCCGTGGTCGATATGGGCGATGATGCAGAAATTTCGGGTATTCGCGACGGACATGGGCAGTCGGTGATTCTCCGATAGGCGAGGGAGAGGGTCAATCACGATGGAGGGTTTTGACGAGGCATCGAGTTTGCTGCAGGTCGAAATGCCTCCTTGTGCCGGGAATCGTGATTGGGGGAAAGTTTCAGGCAGATGCAGGAATCCGAATCTCAGCAGGACCAAAAGGCGACCCCGACGGCTATCAAACCGACGCCTGGAATCTGGATCATGATCGCCATCCTGGGGGTTCTTGCGATCGTGCCGTTCGCCGCCATGGCGCTTGCCTTGAAAAAGTCAGGATATCTGCCGGGACCTGCGACCGCAGCCTCGGCTACATCCCGCGGGCAATCAAGCGGGCCAACCATGGATCTCTCGGGACTTCGTCGCTCCGCCGAGCAGGCGGCCGAGAAGAATCTGCCGATCCCGCAGCTTGCCGATCCAGTTTTTCCCAAAAACCAGGTCCTTCAACTCGGATCCCAGACGACATCCCGATGAAGGGTATTGGCTCTCATTGCAGCAGAATGGGGGCGTCCTCTCTGTAGACCCCATTCTTCCATTATTCATGACATATATTATCTGATGTTTTATATAACAGAGACCAGAGGCCTGGAGAACCAGCATTGGGATTGCCCGCAGGTCGGTTTGGCCCTTTGATCTCCTGTCCAACAAACGCCCCGATCTTCCATGAACCGCATCGATTCCCTGTTTGCCCGACTCAAGACCGAGGGCCGCGCCGCCATGGTTGCCTACATCACGGGCGGCGATCCGACCCTTGCCGCCTCCGCCAAGGTCTCCGTGGCTCTCGGGCACGCCGGTGTCGATATCCTGGAGCTTGGGATCCCGTTCTCCGACCCTTTGGCCGACGGTGCCACCATCCAGGCCGCTGCGGGACGTGCCCTCGCCTCCGGTGCCTCGGTTGCCGGGATCCTCGAACTGATCCGGGAAATCCGCAAATCGAGCGAGATCCCGATCGTTCTCTTCGCCTACCTGAACCCGGTCTACACCTACGGGTTCTCCAAGTTTCAGGCCGATGCGGCCGCCGCGGGTGCCGATGGCATCCTCCTGCTCGATCTGCCCCCCACGGAGGCCGCCCAAAACGAGGATCTGGCCTCCTCGGCCGGACTCAGGACCATCCGCCTCATCGCCCCGACCACTCCGGTGGAGCGCCTCCGCGAGATCACCGACGCAGCCGAGGGATTCATCTACTACGTCTCCCGCGAAGGCGTCACCGGTGAGCAATCGAGCCTTTCGGTCGATATCGCCGAGCGCGTGGCGGCGATCCGGGCCCTGACGCAGGTCCCGGTGGCGGTCGGATTCGGCATTTCCAACCCCGATCAGGCCGCCACTGTGGCCGCTCTGGCCGATGGCGTGGTGGTGGGCAGCGCCATTGTCCGCAAGATCGGCGAAATCGGGGACGTTCCCGATCTTCCCGGGAAAATCGCCGACTTTGTCCGCCCGATCGCCGAGGCCGTCCACGGCGTGAAACGCTGAAGGGCTGCAGACTGAAGGCTGAAGACTTTTAGGCTGTTAGCTCTTAGGAAGAAGCGGCCAGTGCGTGTTTAACGCCACATCCTCCCGGATGCTTGGTTCACGTTCTAACTTTTTAACCTTTTCACTGCCGCACGTTTTTAGTGCCTGCATCTCCATTGCGGCGTGACTCATCGCCCCCCTGAGGCAATAATCACTTTCATGCTTCTCGAGTTCACCAAGATGAACGGGGCCGGAAACGACTTTGTCATGGTCGACAATCGGGACGGCTCCCGTAGCCTCTCCCGCGACCAGATTGCCGGCCTCTGTGACCGCCATCGCGGCATCGGCGGAGACGGGCTGATCGCCGTCGAGGGCACCCCGGAGATGCCCCGGATGCGCTATTACAATGCCGACGGCGGCGAGGCCGAGATGTGCGGCAACGGTGCCCGCTGCTTTGCCCGGTATGCCGCGCGCCTGACCGGTCGCACCGAGGGATCGCTCCCGTTTTTGACCATGGCCGGCCCCATCACGGCCGAACTTCTGCCCGGCGAACGGGTCCGCCTCCGCATGAGCGAACCCCACAGCCTCCAGTTGGCCCACTCCCTGAAGGTCGAGGATCAGGATCTGGAGGTTCACTCCCTCAATACCGGCGTCCCTCATGCCGTGGTCTTTGTAACCGACCTCCAGACCACCCCGGTCGTTCCCTGGGGACGCGCCCTTCGCCATCACCCCCGATTCACCCCGGCAGGAACCAATGCCAACTTTGTCCAGATTCTCGGCCACTCCTCTTTGGCCATCCGCACTTACGAGCGCGGTGTGGAGGATGAAACCCTGGCCTGCGGTACGGGAGTCGTCGCCGCGGCGCTCATCTACCATCTCCGCAGTCAGGCCCCCTCTCCGATTGCCGTCCAGGTCAAGGGTGGCGACACCCTGGAAGTAGGATTTCAACTGGAAAACGGACATCCCAAGGAAGTCACCTTGGCAGGCCCCGCCGACTTTGTCTTCGAAGGCGCTGTCACGCTCTAAAAGTTCCAATCCCGAAACAACTATGGAACTCAGGAAAACAGGATGGGCTTCAGGTCATCGCCTTTGTAATGGTGCTTCGATTGCCCCGGCGCCTCAGTTCCCCTTGTAACTTTTTAACCTTCTAACCTTTTTACTTTCTCCCGCCCCATGCCTTCCCCCTCTTTTGCCGGTGCCCACACCGCCTTGATCACTCCCTTCCGGGAGGATGGATCCCTGGATGAAGCAACCCTGACCCGATTGGTCGAGAGTCAGGTTGAGGTCGGCATTTCCGGAGTCATCCCGGTCGGCACCACCGGCGAGTCCCCCACCCTCAGCCATGAGGAGCACGCCAGGGTCATCGAGATCACGGTCAAGGCGGCAGCCAAGAGAATCCTGGTCATCGCCGGCACCGGATCCAATGCCACGACCGAGGCCGTCGAACTAACCAAAGAGGCCGAGAAGCTCGGGGCCGACGCCTCCCTGCAGGTGGCCCCCTACTACAACAAGCCCTCCGCCGAGGGGCTCTACCGTCACTTCAGGAAGGTGGCCGAGGCTGTCTCCATTCCCATCGTTCTTTACAGTATCCCGGGGCGCTGCGGCATCGAGATTCCCGTCTCCGTGGTTGCCCGGCTCGCCGCCGATTGCCCGAACGTGGTCGCCATCAAGGAAGCCGGGGGAAGCGTCGAGCGGGTCAACCAGCTCAAGGCTGCCCTCCCCGAGAGCTTCCAGATCCTCTCTGGCGATGATTCCCTGACATTGCCATTTATGGCCTGCGGAGCCGTCGGCGTGATCAGTGTGGCTTCCAATATTATACCCTCCGAGGTGGAGGAACTGGTCCGGAGCTTCCTCAAGGGAGATCTGGCCAAGTCCCGGGAGATTCATGCCCGGTATTACCCCCTCTTCCGCGATCTTTTCATCGAGCCCAATCCGGTTCCCATCAAGACAGCCCTTGCCCTCAAGGGGCTCTGTCGGAGTGATGTCCGGTTGCCTCTTTGCGAGATGACGGATACTAATCGAGACATCCTTCTGAAGACTCTCCGATCCACCGGAGTCCTGTAAATCGTATTATCCTGATATGAATCCACTTAAAGTTGTTATTTACGGATCCAAAGGAAGGATGGGCCAGGCCTTGGTACGCTGCGCCGAGGAGAATCCCCTTCTTCAGATTGCCGGAACAATCGATGCCGGCGATTCGCTCGACGTGATCGCCTCCTGCGATGCGGTGATTGACTTCACTCACGCGGATGCCACCCTTCCCGCCCTCCGAAAATGTACGGAATTAGGTAAGATTCTAGTAATCGGAACGACGGGACATTCCAACGATGTTCGTCAGGCTATCACCGAGGCCTCGATCAAGATTCCGGTCATCTTTTCGCCGAACTACAGCGTCGGAGTCAACACGCTCTTCTGGCTGACCAAGAAGGCCGCCGAAATCCTTGGACCCGAGTATGATGCCGAGGTGATCGAGATTCATCACCGCCTCAAGAAGGATGCCCCCAGCGGGACGGCCCGCCGACTTGTCGAGGTCCTGGACGAGGCCTATGGCCTTGATTATGAAAAGGATACCCGTCACGGCCGCGTCGGAATGCCGGGAGAGCGCACCCGTAGCGAGGTGGGCGTCCATGCCGTCCGCGGCGGGGATGTCGTGGGGGATCACACCGTGATGCTGGCCGCCCCCGGAGATCGCCTCGAGTTGATCCATCGCGCTTCCAGTCGAGAGACCTTTGCCAGGGGTGCCCTCCGGGCCGCCCTATGGGCCCGGGATACCAAGAAGAACGCTCCCGGACTCTACGACATGCAGGACGTGCTCGGCCTGCGCTAACCTTTATGCGTGCCGGCATCGCCCTCGGATCCAATCTGGGCGACAAATCCGCACTCTTGAATCAGGCAATCGGCCATCTTAGGGAGATCCATGAGTCAGGAGACTTTCTAGCCTCCAGCTTTCATGAGACGGCGCCCGTGGACTGCGCGCCAGGCACCCCTTCCTTCCTTAATGCCGTGGCCGAGATCGGGACATCACTGACTCCCTTGGAGCTGCTTCATCGACTTCAGCAGGAAGAGATCCGCTCAGGTCGCCCCAAGAACCATCCCCGTAACGCCTCCCGCACCCTGGATCTTGATCTCCTCTATTGCGACGAAATGACCCTGCATCATCCCGAGTTGAAGCTCCCTCATCCCCGCATGACCGAGCGCTCCTTTGTGCTGGCCCCCTTGGCGGAGATCCGTCCCGATCTCAGACTATCCGGATGGGAGATGACCTGCTCAGAATATCTCTTAAGGATTCGTAATAATTAGGCTCTATCTACTTATTATCAATGGTTAAAAATATTAGAGAATCTTTGATATCCCGGAAGGCCTCGGGGGAGCATCAGGCATGGTTGACCGCCTATGATTACCCCTCCGCCCGACTTCTGGATGAATCCGGCATTGACCTGATCCTTGTCGGGGATTCCCTGGGCATGGTGGTGTTGGGACAAAAGGATACGGTCGAGGTAACCCTCGGAGAGATGATTCACCATCTCAGGGCGGTGCGTCGGGGCGTCTCGCGGGCCCCGGTGGCGGTCGATCTGCCATCCCATACCTATGACACTCCCGCCCAAGCCCTTGAGAGTGCAAGGCTTCTGGTCGAGGCCGGTGCCGATGCCGTGAAGCTGGAAGGCCCCCTCCCGGAGATCATTGCCACGCTTACCAAGGAATCCATTCAGGTAATCGGACATCTTGGAATGCTTCCCCAGCATGTTCGCGAAGAGGGGGGCTATCACCGAAAGGGAAAATCCGAGGAAGAGGCTGATCAGATCCTTCAGGCTGCCCTCGATCTTCAGACAGCCGGATGCTGTGCGGTGGTGCTGGAACTCGTGGAAGCCTCTCTTTCAGAGAAAATCAGTAAGAAACTGGACATTCCGACCATTGGAATCGGCAGTGGAGCCGGGTGCGACGGGCAAATTCTGGTGACAACCGACCTGCTGGGTCTTCAGCCATGGTTCCGCCCCTCCTTTGTGAAGCCAAAGGCCGACCTCGCCACCCCCTTTCAGAATGCCGTGAAGGAATTCATTCGTGAAACAAAGGAACAAGAGAAGTTACAGAGTTAAAAAGGTTAGAATGTTAAAATGAATTCCTGATTATTACGCCTCGCTCTTTTAACTTTTCTAACGTTTTAACTTTCCCCCATGTCCAACGGTGATCTCCAACTCAAGGCTGCCCAGGGGCGTCGTGCCGTCCTGACCGGGGTTCTCCTGAACCTCGTCCTCTCGACCGGGAAGATCGCCGGGGGTCTCATCGGCCGGTCCAATGCCCTGATCGCCGACGGCATCGAGTCCCTTCTCGACCTCTTCAGTTCGCTCCTGATCTGGGGAGCCCTCAAGTATGCCGCCAAGCCCGCCGACGCCGAGCACCCCTACGGCCATGGAAAGGCAGAGTCCCTCGCCTCCATTATCGGGGCCCTCGTCCTTGCAGTGGCCGGGGCCTTCATCGCCCACAACAGCGTCACCCAGCTCATTGCCGCCGCCCATGGCACCACGGTTCCCCTCCCCTCACCCTGGACCCTTCTCCTGCTGGTCGTGGTCATTGCGCTGAAGGAACTCCTCTTCCAGCTCATGGCCGGCAAGGCACGCCGGATCGGGAGCAACGCCCTCTTGGCCGACGCCTGGCACCACCGCTCCGACGCCGTCACCTCCATCGCCGCCTTCATCGGCATCACCATCAGTCTCGTCGGCGGCAAGGGATTCGAGGTCGCCGACGACTGGGCCGCCCTCTTTGCCTGCGTCGTCATCTTCTACAGCTCCTACTCCATGCTCCGCCTCGCCCTCGGCGACGTCATGGATGCCAAGGTCTCCGACGAAGCCGAGGAGACCATCATGCGGACCACCTGCTCCGTTCCCGGCGTCCTCAGCGCCGAGAAATGCCGCGTCCGCAAAAGCGGCCTCTCTTACATCGCCGACCTCCACATCCGGGTAAAGGGTGACCTCACCGTCCGCGAAGGACACCGCATTTCCCACGAGGTGAAGGACAAGCTGTTGACGTCGGAACTTCCGTTAGAGGACGTGACAGTGCACTTGGAGCCTGAGGAGGGTTAGAGGAAGGTTTGGCATTTTGGCGCAGGGCGTTGTTGCTGCTCAGTCAGCGTAGGACTACTACGCTTTTTGACGGCACTTGCCTCCCGGCAAGCGGTGCCGCCGCTTGCGGGGCTGCCTAACGGCAATCTTCCGCGCCTCTTCCCAGAGGCTTGGTTCTCGCGACGCCTAGCCATCTCCTCAAAATCATCTCGTCTAATTCAAAAGATTATTTGGCGGATAAGGTAATGTGTTACCCGTTACACCACCTCGGCGCAGAGGAGTTCGGCTTGTTGGAGGACGGTTTGGACGGCTTGGTCCTGAAGGTCGGGTGGGTAGCCGTACTTGTTCAGGATACGTTTCACGATGACCCGGATCTTGGCTCGGGCACTTTCGCGTAGGGTCCAGTCGATCGTGGCACTCTTGCGGACCTGGGTGATGAGTTCGGCGGCAATGACCTTGAGCTGGTCGTTGCCCAGAGCCCTGACGGCCGACTCGTTGGCGGCCAGGGCATCGTAAAAGGCCACCTCGTCATCGGTGAGCCCAAGATCGACGCCTCTCTTGGTGTCAGAGTCTAGTTCCTTGGCCAGTTTGATGAGCTCCTCGATCACCTCCATCGTGGAGATGGCTCTGTTGTGGTACCCGTTTAGGGTCTGCTTCAGCTTGTCGCTGAACTGCTTGGCCTGAACGAAGTTCCGCTTCGAGCGAACCTTGATCTCATCTTTGAGGAGTTTCTCAAGCAACTCGGCAGCGACATTCTTGTGCTTCAGCCCCCTCACCTCGGCGAGGAACTTGTCCGAGAGGATGCCAATATCAGGTCGGGGCAGTCCTGCGGCGGTGAAGACATCGATAATTTGTCCCTCGGTGGTTATCGCCTTGGAGACAAGCTGACGGACCGCAGCATCGAGCTGCTCGGGATTCTTGCCGCTCTTGCTCTCCTGCTTGTTGAGGGCCGCCTGAAGAGTCTGGAAGAAGGCGATGTCATCCCGGATCGCCGTGGCCTCGTCACTGGCTGCAGAGAGGGCAAAAGCCCGGGAGAGTTCGGTTACGACCTGAATGAACCGCTTCTTTCCATCCTCCTGCTGAAGAATGTGCTCCTGAGCCCCGGGGATGAGTTGGAGCTTCTCGGTCGCCGTTCCAGTCGTCCACTTGCTCCAGTCGTACCCATGGAGCATGTCCGAGGCGATCTGGTGCTTCTCAAGAAGGACTGCGATCGCCTGCTTCTCATCATAGGTGGGATGGCCTTTACCTCCGCTCTCGGTGTAGGTGGCGAGTGCCTGCTTCAGTTGATCGGCGAGCCCGAGGTAATCGACGATGAGCCCACCCGGCTTGTCACGGAAGACGCGATTCACCCGAGCGATCGCCTGCATCAGCCCATGCCCGCGCATCGGCTTGTCGGCATACATGGTATGGAGGCAGGGAGCGTCGAATCCCGTCAGCCACATGTCGCGGACGATCACGATACGGAATGGGTCCTTGCTGTCTTTGAATCGATTGGCGAGTTTCCGGCGCTTCTCCTTGTTGCGGATATGCTGCTGCCACTCGGGGCCATCGCTGGCACTGCCAGTCATCACGACCTTCACCACACAGGCTTTTCCCTTCTCGGAATCAGGGTCGTCATCCTTGGCACTGGCCCAGTCGGGACGGAGCTTCAGGATCGCCTCGTGGAGATCAACGCAGATCCGGCGGCTCATGCAGACGACCATGGCCTTTCCGTTCAGCGCCTCCAGACGCTTCTCGTAGTGCTCCACGAGATCCTTGGCGATCAGGGCGATCCGCTTGGGATCACCAACCAACGCCTCCAGTGCGGCCCACTTGGTCTTGAGTTTCTCACGACTCCCCTCCTCCTCGCCCTCGGTGATCTCCTCGAACTCCTTATCCAGCTTCGGCAACTCCGAGGCATTGAGCCCCAGCTTGGCGATCCGGCTCTCGTAGTAGATCGGCACTGTAGCCTTGTCGGCCACGGCACGCTGGATGTCATAGACGGAGATGTAGTTGCCGAAGATCGCCCTGGTATTGGCATCGGTCTTCTCGATCGGGGTTCCGGTGAATCCGATAAACGATGCGTGGGGCACAGCATCCCTCATGTCACGAGCGAAGCCGTCGATCAGGTCATACTGGCTCCGGTGGGCTTCGTCCGCGATGACGACGATATTGCGACGCTCGGAGAGGGCCTTATTGGCTGAGTCCTTCTCGGCAGCGAACTTGTGGATCGTTGTGAAGATGACGCCCCCGCTAGCGCGATTGAGGAGTTCCCTCAGATGTTCCCGGCTCTCTGCCTGAATGGGCATCTGACCTAGCGTCTCATGGCATCGCTTGAACTGTCCGAAGAGCTGGTCATCGAGATCGTTCCGATCCGTGAGCACGATGAGGGTCGGATTCTGCATCGTCGGATGACGTGCCATCCTTCCGGCATAGAAGAGCATCGAGAAGCTCTTGCCGCTTCCCTGCGTGTGCCAGACGACACCGGCACGGCGATCACCCGGCTTCCCCTCCTCCATCGCTCCGGACCAGTAGGCTCCATCGTCTTCCTTAGCTCGTCCCTCCTCGGCCATGCCACTCGCCCGGATCGTCTCCTCGACGGCCGCATTCACGGCGTGGAACTGGTGATACCCCGCGATAATCTTGTGGATCTCCCCGTTGTCCGGATCCTCCTCGTAGGTCACGAAATGCTCCAGCAGTCCGAGGAAGCGTCGTGGGTCAAAGACCCCACGGATGAGCACCTCAAGCTCCAGGGCACTCTTGGGAGCATCACCGTCCCCCTCGATTGTGCGCC
>Ga0208105_1000338_pt1 | contig 16365 bp, 19 predicted proteins | sample CryBogCBE16Jul07_FD_184574 | JGI IMG/M metagenome (GOLD analysis project Ga0208105, IMG submission 184574) | Freshwater microbial communities from Crystal Bog, Wisconsin, USA - CBE16Jul07 (SPAdes) | ecosystem: Environmental > Aquatic > Freshwater > Lake | place: Crystal Bog, Wisconsin, USA... | reverse complement strand
TAATGTTCAAGAATTAGAAAACATTACATTTGAAACAGTAGACGGTAAGAGAACATATATAACAAGGAGAATTACAATAACGGCAGCACCAAAATTAAAGAAAAATTTAGTTTTGCATAAATATGGAGTCCAACCTACATATATAGGTGATTACTTTACAAGAGAAACAACAGTTGTAGAAAGACCTCCACCTGAACTTCTTCATTCAGAAGAAGATGATGGTTTAACTTTACCAGATTACGGTCCAGATACGGAAAAGTTATTACAAAAAATAAAAGTAAGTGAAGGTAATAATGTTCTTTACTTAGAGGATTTAAACTTAACTTCTTTACCTTATAAAGAAATTCAAAAATTTGAGACCCTTTCTTTAACTAGAGTAAATGGTTTAAAAGAAATTAATGATAACGATATCACGAATGAAAATTTTATTGAATTAACTATTGATGAATGTCCTGATTTAGAAAAGGTAATTCTTAAAAAACAATGTTTAGGACATTTCGATATAAGAAATTGTGATAATGTTGAAACTGTCGAAGTTAGTAATGCGTCATATAACTTAGTTGTATCTAGTTTATCGAAACTAAAAACTCTTATAATACATTATGTTCCTGATTGTGGTGTTAATTCAAGATCAAATGCAGAAATAGACGAATTATCTGTAACTGATGTTCCAGAATTAGAGAACATCGAGTTTGAAAAAGTAAACGATAAAAGAACAGTTATAGTAAGTGAAGTCTTAATTCATGAAGCACCAAAATTAAAGAAAGGTATAACGTTTTCTTTAGGACTACACAACCAACCTGAACTTTTAGGTGATTATTTTACAGACCAACCAAGAGTTGTAGAACGCGAACTTCCTGCGTTTGATAATAATCGTCGTCGTGGTTCAGAATCGGAGTCAGAAGACGGTCTGGATACATATTCAGATTTAGATCGAGAACAGGAAGAATATTACAATGAACCAAAACCTGCTTTTTACAGAAATTTTAATGTTGTAGAAATTCCAGAAGTAAAAGTTAAGTTCACAAATCAGAAAATATATGACTTTATTAATCTTGAAGAAATTCCATTATTAAATATTTTATGTAAATCTGATGAAATCATTTTTAAAGCAAAAGATTCGTATTTTTCAGTTCCTAGAAAAGTTCTTCGACAAGATTCAGAATCAGGATTGGCAATACGATATAAATGTAAAGTGGAAAGAGAAAGAGGTCCTCCATCGTTACAACAAGTTGAATTAGATCAACCTTATATGTACATATCAGGAGTTGGAAATTTTCTTGTTAAATATGATCGTTTTATATCTGCTGTAGGACAATACAAAATTATAGAATTTGTTGAAACAGGTGAAAGAATTAATAATGTAACAAGTGAACAGAATATACAAACAGATTATCGTGGTATAAATATGCACGGAAATCAAGTGAATATAACAAGTGGTTATCATTGTCAACCAGGAGCAAGTGAATTGGTAAGTGATGTAAGAGGTGTAATTTTAGAAACTGAAGAAAGTGGAGGAAGAAAGACACGTAAACAAATACGAAAACCTTCATATAAAACACGTAAAGTTCAAAACAAATCTAAATAGACATATAATGACACCTGCAGAAGCAGTTAAAATACATTCTGATATAATTAAAACCTGTAGTGGAGTAGCAGGCCGAAAGGATTTACCAGAGGGTTTAAAAAGAGAAATTCAAACATGGTGTAGCAAGTTCAAAGACGCACCATGGCTGAAGACAGAAACCCACCAATCGTATATGGAAGATTCAATTAAACTCAAACAAAAAATTGAAGATTTTAAGGCACGTGCTCGTAAGCACATGACCGCAGGACGAAAAAGAAGACGCCGAATGACTAAGAAGAAGTTTATTTAGAATAAATGAAGAAAGGAGCAGATACAAAGAGTATAGCAAATGCCAGTGCTACAATATCAACCCAACGCACAATCTTCTGCCACTTGATAGGAAGTTTATTGTAATTTTCTTCGTATTCAGCAGGTTTGAAAGGAGCACTTAACCATCCTAAAAAGGTTGGTTTCAGATGATCGTTACAATCATACCAAACATCATACCACGCAAGTAGAATATATCCCGCAAACGCGAGAAGTATTGTAACTGCTCGTTTGAACGCTATATCGTATGCTGTTTTAAGTGGAGCCCAAGGAGGCATCCAGTAAATAGCAATTAATAATCCAGAAAATGCCAAACATTTAGGATTGAGTGCTAAAGGAGTTCCAAATAAACCACCGCCCATTATCTTATGTAAGTATAGAATAATGCCTAATCGTTTAATTGCTTTTGGTCCTTCGGAAAGTGTAGGAGGTCGTCCAGGTGCTACCGATCAATCCATGTTATTAAAAGCACTCAAACTTCAAACCATGGTAAAAGTCAATACTGCCAATCGAGCAGCTGGAATTTATGTTCAACCAAACACACATCTTCATACAAGTTCTCCTATTGATCGTGTTCAATACAATGCCAACCAACAAGCGATACAAAGATCCATATTTTATAACCCTATTTAAATAACATGGAGGAGGAAATTAAGAAACAGGTAGAAGTCCAAGCAAAAGCACTTCCACCTGCATCCTTAGAAACACTAAAACAGTTACGCAAAGAAAACTGCGAGTCACGAGATTTTCATCTGGCATCATTTCAGTTGTTTTTGCGTCGTTTATTATCGCCAGACAGTCCTACTCGTTCTATGCTTTTGGTTCACGGAACAGGGGTAGGTAAAACGTGTACTGCTATTCAAGTAGCAGAAGAGTATATTTTGAGACCGGAGTTTCAAGACAAGAAAGTTTTGGTTTTGGCATCAACTGCCGTCCAAGAAAACTTTAGGACACAAATATTTGATGTTACACGGGTAAAACAAGATCCTTCGGGTATCTTGATGTCGCAACAATGTACAGGAAGACGATACCTTGAACAGTTGGAAAGAGCACAGATAGAAGGATTAAGATGGGAAAATCCAGAAAACCGTGAAAAAATGAACGGTATTGTCCAACGAATGATTAATGATTTTTACGAGTTTTCAGGAGGTATTCAGTTTGCGAATTTGGTGGACAAGAAACGAACGACTTTATCGCCTACAGACTTTAAGGCATGGGTTCATGAAAACTTTGACGGAAGACTCCTGATCATTGATGAAGCACACAGTTTGCGTGAAGAAGACAACAAGGACGAAAAGATACAATCAGAAAGCGTTCAACGCATTGCCCAAATTGCAAACGGTATGACTCTCGTTTTCTTGACTGCTACACCGATGTATAACAGTTTTCAGGAAATTATGATCTTTTTCAATATCTTTTTGTGGAACGAAAAGAAGCAGAAACCCAGTGAGAAAATCACTGCTTCCCAGATTTTCAAGAACGATGGTTCATTCAAAACACCTGAAGCAGAAGCAACCTTTCGTGGATGGGTTCACGAATACGTATCCTTTATTCGTGGTGAAAATCCATTTACCTTTCCATTTCGTCTTCCACCTCCTGAAGATATGGTAGCACCTCTAGACCGTGAAACTGATATCAATGATAAAAAGATAACTGAACCACGTAAGTATTTACCATTGGTTGTTTCGTATGTCGAAGAACCGCAAAAGAAGGCAGTGTCTACTGTATCAGGAAAGTTACAGGAAGATTTCATTCCAACCATTGTAGTTTCACCCGATGGTCGTTCTATCACGAAATGTTTTGAAAAACCTCGTAATGCTGCAAAGTATCAGTATCGTTATGCCAAGAACTTGATTCCCTTTCTATCACCTTCGAATGTCAAGAAACATGCTACTAAGTTTGCGACAGTCATTAACTGTATTCAACAGTCATCGGGTATTGTGTTTGTGTTTTCTAACTTTGTGAGAGGTGGTGTTTTACAGTTTGCGATGGCACTTGAAGAACACGGTTTCGAACCTGCTTTGGGAAGTAAATTACTGGAAAATCCATCAGGAGAATACGATGGTCCTTCACAAGGTAAATATGCTTTTTTGACTTCCGATATGTCTGAACGACAAGTAACACAGTTGGTAAGACGATTACGCAAACCAGAAAATGTAAATGGTTCAGATATTCGTATCATTATCGGTTCTCCACTTATTTCGGAAGGTGTAGATTTCAAGTTTGTTCGTCAGGTTCATATCTTGGATCCGTGGTATAACATGAGTCGTATTGAACAGATTATTGGACGAGGTCTACGAACTTGTTCGCATTCAGGACTTCCGTTTGAAGATCAAAATTGTACAGTTTATTTACATATTGTCCGATACGCTGATTCTAAAAAGGAAACATATGATGAGTATGCGTATCGTGTGTATGTAGAAGCAAAAACAGCAGGCATCGCAAAAGTAAAGCGTGTTCTTGCTGAATCGGCAGTAGACTGTTCTACACAAATTGCTACCAATCAACTTCCAGATGAATGGCGTTCATTGATTATTCCACAACGACGAGCACAGGACAAGCAGGAAATAGGTATGCCTTTATCAGCACTGTCTGCTCCTACATTTGAAGACGGTAATCCTTCGTTAGTATGTTACAATTTCACCAAACCATCAAAGAAGGAAGTGTATGTTCGTCCTCTTTCTTCGTTTCTTGATGTGCGTGATGAGGTTTACGATAAGATTGTGGACCTATTTCAAAAGAAAGAAATTTGGAAACAGGAAGATTTATTTGAACAACTCAAATACTCGCCAGAAGTTGTTACGTATTTAATGCAAAGTGCGATCAGCGAACACCTAAAAATCAAGGATTCACATGGACGAGTTGGAACGCTGGAAAATCGTGGAGGAGTCTATGCCTTCTTACCCGATGGAATGACAGATGCTACAATGTATGAACGAACGGTAGCAGATAAAGACGATGGCAAGGTAGAAATAGAAGTTGCACCTGAAGAAATTATTGAAATGCCAAAAGTAAAACGAAAAGTAGGAACAATTGAAGCATTACGTGAATCATATAAGTTTCCATTTGAAGCAAATAAGTTTCCGCAAAATATCATCGACTGGTTTTTAGTTGATCAGGTCATGGAACCGAATGATAAACGAGACCTCATTTTACAACGTCAAGAACCAGTTCCACCTTACGCAGAAGGTCTGTTAATTGAAGGATTGAATTATCTTGTTTTTGGTCCAAAAGATATTGTAAATGAAAAGAATGAAACCGTTGAATTAATTGGAACAGATTTGGATGCCTACAAAGCATGGGCAAATACACATATTGACATCATTGTGGAAAAATTGAAGGAAGGAAAGATTATGTGCACGGTCGAAAAACAGAGCTTGAAAATGGCACCATTTATAGTGAACGAAGAAGGTCATATTCAACGTGCTCCTCGTGAGAAAACTATTCGTCCTAAAGAATGTTCCTTCTTTCATTTACCCGAGTTACGTGCTTTTGCCAAAGATGTCACAGGCAACGATTTTCCATCCGAACTTAAGAAGAAAGACCAGCAGTGTGTATATCTAAGTTTAGCAGCAAGAACCACCAGTGACCGTATTTTCTGGGTTCAACCTGAAGTTTGGGCAGTTCTATCAACAACCGAGTTTGCTGGAAAGATATTAAGCAGATTAAAAGAGAGTAAAACAGATCGTGGATAAAGAATAACATGTCAGGAGAAAAAATGTTTGAAAGACGCGAACTTGTCCGAGTAGTTACTGTTCCTTCAAAACACCTTCAAAAGAATATTGAGTCATCAATTCTGATGTATCTCAAATCACATGTTGAAGGACGTTGTGGAATTGAAGGATACGTTCAACCAAAGTCAAGTGTCATCATTGATTATTCGTTGGGTCGTCTTGATAGTCTTCATGAAGGTGTTTCATACAAAGTAAAGTTTCAAGCAGATATATGTTTACCACACAAGGGTCAAACTTTGACAGCACCAGTCACTCTTCGTAGCAAGATTGGGGTTCATGCCGAAGTTTCACCTCTCCGTGTTCTTCTTCCTCGTGATCTTCATATTGGAAACACTGATTTTGAACAAATAGAGCAAAAAGATGAAGTAGAGTTTGAAGTTCTAGGAGCAGAGTTCAAGCAGAATGACGAAAACATCTTCGTCCTAGCAAAACTCATTAAACGTATACCAGCATCCGCCCCAACTAAAACAGAAGTCACCGTCCCAGTCATTGAAGAAGAGAAACCTCAAGCAAAGGCACCCGCAGCAGATGAAATAAAACAAGTTGTATTCCAACCACCAGCAGAAGCAGAAGGTGCCAAGGATAAGGTTCGCCGTAAGAAGAAGTTAAACACAGGAAACACATTACAACTAAATGTCGGTAACAGCGGAGAAACTATTACCGCTTCTTGAAAAGCTTGAACAAAATGAACACGAACAGATCTTTAAGATCGTCAGAAAGTACACATCTGACTTTACTCGTTCAGATACAGGTGTCTACATATCCTCTAAAAACCTTCCACAAGAATGTTTAGAAGAGATGGAAAGATACATAACTTTTTGCTTTGACCAACGAACACTTCTAGATGCAAGAGATGCAGATAGAAGTAAATACGAAAAGTTAGCAAAAACGGGTAAAGTTTAGTGTTTTTGATCTAAGAAAGTAACAATGGAGCGAGCACTGGACGAAACACGCCAGTCGGCGGAACTCGCCAAATTCATAGAATTATCAAATAAAGATCAGCGTGCCGAATTTGAAGCTAAGGTTTTGGCAGGCCGAATCCAAACAAGAGATGTAGCAGAGCGTATTATAAACGCTATTAAAACCATCGCCCCCGAAGTCACAGAAGAACAACGCCTTACCGTCATCTATCCAGATAATATCCGAGTTCATGTATTAGGAGCAAAGTATATTCACCATGTATGTAAAACAAAATCATTCGCAAGTATTCCGGTAGAAGTAGAACGAAAGACCAAATACTTTGAAACGGGAGAAAAGGATATTTTGGATGTTCCAGACTTCTTCTGTAGATTTACATTGAAATCAGAGAAGCATCTCAAGAAAGACTGGAACGGTGATGTAGATGATCCAAAGGCACAGATTCGTATCATACATCGTCAATCGTTTGCAGTTCCAGGAAACGAGTTTCGTATTGATATGTCGATGGTAAAGACCAAGATTTCTGCAAAAGACGGTATTCGTGATGTTCTAAAGAATCAACCACAATATGAGTTGGAAGTAGAATACACTCCACGCAAGAAACCACGACCACCTAAAGAGATTATGCGATCGATGTACAAGATTTTGGAAACCTTGATTGGAGCATACCAAGAAACACACCACATTCTTCCTTTGTCTGATCTTCAACGATACGCTACAGAGTTCAAAGCATCGGGAAACCTCTTCTATAATCCAGTCACTCTTGAACGCCGTCATATTGTTGCGGACCGTCCATTCAATATCTTGAAGGGATACACGGTAACAAACAAAGCAGATAGAGAACGATGTGGATTATTTGTAACTCGTGACCTCAAATTATTAAGGGTCAATCCAAACGGTCAAGTGGTATTCACAGGAATAACTGCAAGAAATGAAGCACATGTAAACGACTTCTTCGATGGCGAATACTTACCTAAACAGAACCTCTTCTGTATATTTGATGTGTATCGTTACAAGGGTCGTGATGTCAAAAATCTACCGTTATTCACCACAGACGAAGACATCAAGAAAAATCCAGAATCATCAAGATTAGGAACTGCCACACAATTTATTCGTGATATCGCAGGAGACTTTGTCAAGGATTCTACAAGTTCATTACGAATTGATACCAAGTTGTTTCTCGCAGGAGACGGTGCTGCTATGGAAGAAGCAATTCAGCGTATTCTGGATACAGAGTTTGAATATGAAACTGACGGATTAATCTTTACACCACGAAGTTCAGCAGTCGCACCACATTCTGATGTAAAAGGAAAGACATGGACTCGTGTCTATAAATGGAAACCACCTCACCAGAACTCAATTGATTTCTTGGTCAAGTTTGAAGAAACACCAGTATACGATGTCAATCGCAAACAACTTGTAAAGAAAGGTTCTCTCTATGTTGGAAGAACACCAGGCGTAGATATTCTGTATCCTTGCGAGACCTTGACAGGTGAATATGTTCCACCTAAATTGCCACAAGAATTCTTACAGTTAGCAGAATCAGGGTCTCGTGTTCCTTCGGTGTTTCAACCGACAACACCTCGTGATCCTGATGCCTACATCATCAAAGTTCCGTTGAACGAAAAGAATGTTCCAGTGGATGGAAAAGGTGATAAAGTAGAAGATAATACCATCATTGAATGTTCATTTGATGTAGATACACGTGAATGGAATGTTATGCGAACACGATACGACAAGACTTACCGATACAGAATATTAGGTCAAGCAGAATATGGAAATGATATTAATGTAGCAGACTCAATTTGGACATCTATTCATGTTCCTATAACCGAAAACATGTTAAAGAATATATTTACCAATCCACCAGACGATACATATGAAGATGATCTATATTATCGTGATGATGTAGATTCTCGCGATCGCATTTTGAAGAATGTATACGGATTTCACAATCGTATCAAAGAGGAACAATACAATTCGTATGTTGTTCCAGGAAACACCTTATTGGAACTAGCAGTAGGAAGAGGGGGAGATATGCATAAATGGCGTCGTTCAAAACCTTCTAAGGTTCTAGGTCTAGATATATCAGCGAACAACTTATCTATGCCTCGTCAAGGTGCGTGTGTGCGATACTTACAAGAAAAGAAGCGTTCAACAGAGTATCTTCCCAAGGTTCTTTATGCCCAAGGAGATATGACAAAACCATTCGAAGAACAAGAATCAAAATACTTACAAATTGTGTTTGGTAAAGAACCAGCGACTACACCTTATTTATCAGAATTCAGAGACATTCAAGACTGGGATTTAGTAGCTTGTCAGTTTGCATTACACTATGCGTGTGAATCCGAAGAAGTATTCAGAACATTTGTAGGAAACTTGAAACACTGTAAGAGCGTATTCTTTGGAACTTGTTTGGACGGAAAAGCAGTGTATTCGTTGCTCGCAGGAAAAGACAGACATACATTCCGTTCAAAGAACAAGACATTCGCAGAAATAACCAAGAAGTATCAGGATGTAGGAGAATGGAAAGAAGAGTTCGGACAACAAATTGATGTACTCCTGGAATCTATTGTGAAACCAACCCCAGAATATTTGGTTCCATTCGAAAGAGTGAAAGAAATCATGAAAGAAGCAGGGTTTGAGTTGATTGATAGTAAGATGTTTGGAGATATCTACTCCTCACAAAACAGAATCATACTTGAAACAACAGAACAGACCTTCAGTTTCTTGTATCGCACATTTGCGTTCAAGAGAGTAGGTGAGGCAAAGAAAGAAGAAGAACCTGAACCTGAAGTTGAAGAAGCAGAAGAAAAGGAAGAAGTTGAAGAAGAGGAACAAGAAAAACCAAAAGAAGAAGAGAAGAAGGTAACTATAAAACGTAAACGTATCGTCAAAGAACCGTTGGTCGCACTTCCTGAAATTCTGTTCTTCTTCTCAAAAGAACCAGAAAACAAGGAATTCTCAAACTTCTACGAAACAAACTTCAAAGTGGATGGAATAGAGTACAAATCAGCAGAACATGCATTTGAAGCAATCAAGGCAAAAACATTTGGAGACGAAGAAACATTTGCTAAGATATTGAAAGCAAAATCAGCACAGTCTGCTAAATCATTCGGTAATAAAGTAAAAGAGTTCAAGGAAGAAGTATGGAAAGAAAAACAAGATGAAGTCATGAAGAGTATATTGCGTGCGAAGTTTACACAAAATCTAGACCTTCGTAAGAAGCTTCTAGATACTGAGGAAAAGGTTCTAGCAAATGCTGATTCTCGTGATCGTTACTGGGGTATTGGAACATCGGCAAATACAAGTGTAGCAAAAGATCCAAAGAAATGGAAAGGTGAAAACAAATTAGGTAAAATGTTAGAAGCATTACGAACAGAATTGAAAGCAGAGTAAATTACTTCTTCTGATTTTGAATGCGTTTATAATATTCTTCATATGATTCAACTTTTTCAACTGGTTCTTGTCGGATGGTAGGTTCTACCCAACGAGTATATAACTTTTTACCTACTTCTTTAGATGCATCATCTTCAGTAATTTCTCCGCGTTCAACTCGTCGTTTCTGGTTGAGCATGTAGAAAAAGGTAGCATCCAACTTGTCTTCTACATGAAGTAAGAAGATAGAAGGATAGTTGTAGTGAAGAACATGGTTTTCTTCAATAAGTTTTTTGATGTATTCTTCTGGATTCGCAATTTTTAAGGCACGATACTTTCTTTTGCTATCGTCCATATCACGAACCATACTTTGAATTTCAGTAGCACTGTGGAACTTATCCGTAAAGTTGCTGAATGGGTCTTCCATCTTGTTCTCTTTTCTATTCTTCACTTTAAATAATACGAAAAATGACCACAGTAAGTAGTGGCGTTATTATTCCACCAGCACCACCTATAACAGAACCAGGAGCACTTCCACAAATTAAACCAGGATCTCCAATAACTGCGGCAGCAGCTGCGAATGCTGACAAGGTAGCAACACAAGCAAGTGCAGTAAAAAACTTGGGTGGAAAAGTTGGTGGAAAGCGTGGAGCAAAAATCGCAAACTTAGCACGAGTAAAAAGAATTATGTTGTTAAAAGGCGGAGCATCAGACCAAATCGAAGTAAAAAACGTTCCAACTATGGTCTCTTCGGGAAGTGTAGATGCAAAGGCAATGTATGCTGGATTATTAGAAACACAAAATCGAGCAGCAGCAGATGCTCAGTTTGATAGTCTTGGACATGCTACACCTCAACAAGTAGCACCTTTGCATGCGCAAGGAGGACGAAGACACAAAAAGAAAACCCGAAAACATCATAATGGCAGGGCTAAGCACGCAGGTGTACGCAAATCTAGGAGGGTTAGTCGTAGGACTCGTCGCGTTCGTTCTCGTCGCAATTAGTTACTACTTGTTTTCTAAACCTTACAGACTTGGAATGGAAACAGTGGTTCCTCTTGTTTTGATTAATTTATTTTTAGCAGTTTATTTGATTATTATGATCTACTACAACTCAGAGTTTCAGACGAAGGTGCAGGTATAGTTTGTGCATATGCATTCAAATGAGGTTCAAGAAGTTTGATGAATTCATCGCAATCTTCTTGTGACTTCAAGGCAGTCAAATTGATTTTTCCAGTGCGGAATACACATGCGGTCCAGCGTTGTGGAAACACAACTTTTACACAAGGCGATACATCGGGTTCAAACTCTGCTTGAATACCTTTTTCTTGAAAGTATCGTTGAAGTGCTACTCTGGAAATGTTTAATGTATCTTTGAAAGCAGTTGAATAGTTCATAAGAAGAACTCGTCGTTCTTTGTGTTCCCATCCACCTTCTTTGATACATGCAGGATGCATACTTCGTTTAAGGATATCTAAAGTATCGTTTTCGTATCGTTTATCTAAAACTCCAGTCATATGAAATACACCGTTGTGAAATATTTTTACAGTGATTTCCTTTTCAGGTAATTCTCCACCTCCGTTGTTCAAAACAACGACAGTTACTGAATTGTGTCCAAATCCAGAGGTAGTCACTTCTTTTGGATTTCGACGCTTGATTCGATCACGTTTAGATTCACCCCGTCTTAGTATTCCCCTCTTTTCTATTTTTATTATTCCGTTTGCGAGGGGCATGTTTCGGAGCATCTCGTCCGTGTCCAACTTCATTGAGAACATGTGTAGAACTACTGTTGTTGATAATCGTGGAACTGTTAACATCTTGTTTTGTTGTCCCCACTACCGTAAGTCTTTCCGTTCCGTTTTTCCAAGAAAAGGGGAGTAACAAAGGATTGGAAACAACCATAGAAACAGTACATTTACGAAAAGCAGGTCTACACCGAGTATCATGCTGAGGGTTCATCATTAATAAGGGATCCACATACCCAAGATAAATAAAGGCATCGTGAAAATGAGACACAACGGTTTCTAATTCTTTGGCAAGTTCGTTCAGTGGAGTCTTAGATAGATCAGTATATCCTTTTGGAAGTTCGGATCTTGCTTGTTTGTCGCATTCCACTAAGTTGAGTCCAGCATAGACCCACAACATTATATAATACAGATTAATGTAATGTAAATAAGTAGCGAGCTTGTTGAATATCCCCCAAAATTTCATCACGAATGTTCAAAAGATCAGTATCTTCTTTCTTGAGATATTTAGGTAATTGTTTTGTTAACCATTGAACTGCTTCGGTCAATAACTGAGGAGCCTTCTTGTCAGTAGTATCGTATACCTGAAGTTTTCCAAGAGATACGCTAAACTTAGGTCGTCCGTAGCGACCCATATAAGCTTCTGTAAACTTATCAATATTGTCATCAAGTCGTTCTACAAGTTCGTCAGTTGCTTTATGACGACCAAATGAGAATGTTTCCCAGTGATAAATTTTTATTTGATTTCGAAGTATCAGCATAACATGTAGTATTTCTGCCGACATTTATATATTCTTTGTAAATAAAGATGAACAGAAACCAGTTAATAAATGGTGTTCCTCAGAACATGTCTTCACCAAAGAAGGTATGGCGTAAAATCAAAAAGACGATTGTGATTGATTCTCGTGATCGTCAAATTACTCAGTCATCATCTCCTGGTAATTACACTGTTCTTTTTCCAGCAGTGTATTCCAATATTTACTCCATGACGTTACGTTCCTACGAACTTCCATTTACTTACAATCAGTTTGCAGCATGTCAGAACAACACATCTTTCACAATGACATACACTCCAAGCGGAGGTTCTCCATCTACACAAACAGTTAAGATTCCAGATGGAAACTATACCATTACCACTCTTCCTTCTTTTCTTACTCAAAGTATGAACAATGCTTTTGGAACATTAAGTAATATGCCTCTTCAAACATACTGGAATCCAGTTACAAGTATTGCTTCTATTTACAGTACCAATTCAAATGATTCATTTTCTATCAACTTTACTGCTTCTCAAACTGTAAATTGCGGAGTAGGTCAAAACACTGCCTTATCTACTGGTTGGGGTCTCGGATACTACCTTGGATTTTACCAGAGCAACTACCAATCTTCTAACACACAAATTTACACCAACACATCTCAACTTGCTTTACAAACACTTCCTAATGTAACAGGAAATTTCTTAATGAACCCTGCTCCAGATACCTACATCCTTATGGATATAGCAGGTCTCAACAAATTAGACGAAACAGGTCTTGATGGTCGTCAAGCAGGTCGTATTGATGGAGCATTTGCAAAGATTCCATTAACCAATAATACAGGTGAATACTTATTCTTCCAAGATAGTTCAGGAACTTCTCCACTCAACTATCGTGTGTATAATCCACCTATTGCTCGTTTAGACCGCATAACAGTTCGATGGCGCCGACACGATGGACGAACCATAGACTTCAACGGAGCCGAACACTCTTTTGCCCTTGAATTAGAACTTCTCGATAACAACTTTGATGAATATTCTAGTTTAGAATTCGGAAATGGAGAACGAGTTTCTCAATAAAGAGTTGTAAGATCGCATTGACCTGATGATGTTGCTAAACTACCAGTATGTCTTGAAATAACACCTTTATTATCATTCTTCTTTAATCCAAATCGAATACGCTGACTATAAGGTTGAACAATTCCATAACCTCTTGGAAATTGTGGAGTAGCGCAGACAACCTTGCGTGGAAATGTAACGTTATCATTCAAGAGGGTAGAACATCCTGCTGATTGGTATTCTTGTTGTGGTGACCAGTTGTAGTAGTTTGCGGAGTAAGCGTTACCTGCTTGACGAGCAACCACATTTGATGAAGTGTTATTAGGAACTGTTCCACCGCCTTTCATGACTGGATTAGGTTCACGAATAACTATACCATTTTGATTTAATTTAAAAATAGGATCCAAATCACGTGAAGCAAGTTTGCGAACACGAGCAGTGAATTCAGAACTATCTTGTAAATTGATTGTGTTTACAGGAGGAGCATTTAAGGCCTGTTCTATGGCCTTTTTACGTAATGCCAAAGATTCATTTGAAGAAAGAGGTCGTCGGGCCTGAAATGTTTGCTGACCTGTAGCAAAGTTTTGTGTATGTGGCCAAGGTGTAGGTGAAGCTACTGACATTATCTAGATCCTAGAAAAGTTCTACGTGGGTAAGAAACATTCGTCTACAGCATTCAAGCTTTATACCAAGTTTGTCCATCGCACGACCTTCTGCTGTTTTAGTGGTTGTTTTTGTCAAATAGGGAATTGTATCGTCCTTGCGACCGTCTTCTTTCTTTCCCTCTTCTACGAGTTCAAGATACTTCAACCATTTGCCTCCAATAACATTATTACAGTTGCAACGAATAGGGAATGACATCCTTTTATGTTCTTATCCTTTTCCAGTATATTTCTTGTTCCGTTTTAACAAAGATGCTTGCTACACCCAAAGATATTCAGGCATCCGTTGTCGTGATTGCCTTATACGCCTTTACTGCAATCATAGGCATTCCACGATTTATTTTAGATTTATTTGTCGCCCAATCTACGTTCGCTCGTATTATTTGGTTGTCAATAATCGTCTTTACTCTCTACCATAAATACTACTTAACTGCCGTATTCTTAGTCGTTTTAGGAATGCGCATTTCATTTGACGCTGATACTTCTTACATGTTTTCTCACGACGGTATTTTAGCACAATACTCTGCTCTCCAAAAGAACGATCCACGATTTGATGCTTCTACTGAAATAGATCTCAAAATGGCTAATGAAACATTATCCTACGATCCAGCACGATGGGTAGATCCAGGACAATCACCTATTCCTCTCCTCTTATTTCCACCCACACCTGAACAGTTATCCATGATTGGGAATGGTGGAAAGTGAAGAAGGTAAAGGTGGTATGTTAGTATCTCCTACTGCAGATGAAACAGAAATCTGACGAGGTATTCCTTTCACAGGTTTAGATGATATATTTATGTTTATATGATCTAACTCTCCAACTATTTCAGGTTTTTCAAGTGTAACATTGGTTTCTACTTTTCTGTTAAATTGACGAATGATGTTTGAATGAATAACGGGACAAGATTCTTCCAGTCTATCTTGTTCTGTTCGAACAATCTTCAAAAAGTCTTGTGCGTTCACTCTCTGGTCTCTTCGTAAAGCAAGTTCATTCGAAATCACGCGAAAAAGTTTTCCATATGCGATAGACGCTATACGATGTGCTTCAGAGTATTGAGGTGCTTTTATGAGTTGGTTAATAGAGGTCAGGACGCCGGTTAAAATAGTAATGATTCCGATGACCACGGTTATTCCCGTTTGAATATTCGGTGAAATGATGGTTATACTGACTGTAGCGGAACCAGCAAACGCAGTCAAAGTTACACTTGGAACCGAAAGCCAAAAATTCCATCTATCGTAGTACACTTGTGATTGAGTGTGCATCCATCGCATACAATTTGCTTTGTCTCCAATGGAAGCAAGTAAAGTCTCGTGAGAACTATTCCAACTATTTGCGATGTCGCTGGATGTCTCCGAAGTGTTCTCTAACTTTTTTAACGAGTCTTCCATTATTACCAGGCAAGTTCAAGTTCTGATAAACTCCAGTATTCTGAACGACCTCCAGGAAGTTCGCGATGAATTATGACAGGAAGTTTTCGTTCAAGGATTTCGCGTTCGGCAATTTTCCAAAGTAAACGCGGATCATCTCGGTTGAATTCCTGGATAGGAATCATAGGAGGAGCACCTTTAGAAAGGAGGTCGACTCGCTCACCTAATAAAGCGGTATACTCATACTTAGTAAAGTAAGGAAGAGTAACCCGAGGTTCTTCTTGTGATTTGATGATATCATCGCGATAGATAAATTTCACCATTGTTGTGTTATAAAGTAATAATGAATAATATTTAATCCATTTTACGTTCTCCTGCTTTGTATCCTACTTTTTCAGCAACAAAAGCACGATCTGCTAATGCAGTTTTGGAAGTAGTTGGAGCAGTGCGTTTAGTGTAAACGGCAAGGGCATTCAAACGACGGTAGACGGAAAGAGGACCATCGTGTTTGACGGCGGCGTTTAATGCGATATGACGAGAACGAGAAGATTTAGATGTCATGTAACCGTATTTACTTAACATTCCCTTTTTGAGAGTACCAATACCTTTTCCAGGACCCTTGTATCCACGAACGCAAGAAGCGGCTTTGACACGAATAGCTTTTACATGTGTTCCAGTCTTGCGAGTATATGCTTTACGAGTATGAGATTTGCGGGGATGTGTTCCGCGTTTACAAGTGAGACCCATTTATTAAATGTTATGAAAGTTTATTTAGGAGTGCGTTTCTGGGTTTTTAAGGTCATGCGTTTCTTGCAACTGACTGAACGCAATGTTTTACCGTGAGGCCAAAGTAAACGAG
>Ga0208105_1000336_pt1 | contig 16396 bp, 18 predicted proteins | sample CryBogCBE16Jul07_FD_184574 | JGI IMG/M metagenome (GOLD analysis project Ga0208105, IMG submission 184574) | Freshwater microbial communities from Crystal Bog, Wisconsin, USA - CBE16Jul07 (SPAdes) | ecosystem: Environmental > Aquatic > Freshwater > Lake | place: Crystal Bog, Wisconsin, USA... | reverse complement strand
CTGCGTACAAGAAGGTTGTTGAGCAGATCAACACCATCGCAGCAGAACTCGACATTGCTTCAGTAAAGGTGATACCAGTGTCAGCTCTTGTTGGTGACAACGTGGTGGAGCGTTCTGCGAATTCGCCTTGGTATAACGGCCAGACCGTCATTGAAGCCTTAGAAACAAGTGATGCTGGCGCATGGGCTGGAACTGCTGACGGGGCACGCCTGCCTATCCAATGGGTGCTTCGCCAAAACGGAGGCGGCAGAACGTACGCCGGAATGTTGTGCGGACACTCAATAAAAGTCGGCGACAAGGTGACACTCTTGCCCCAGGGTGTTGAAACAACTGTGAAGGCAATCAAAAATGGTGCCGGAGAGACGAGTGAAGCTGGCGTCGGACTCTCGATTGACATTGACCTCGAAGCAGAAACTGACGCCGGACGCGGCGACATGATCGCTACCGCTCCGCTGCCGACCGTGACAAAAGAAATCACTGCAACGATTTGCTGGTTCGGAGAAAAGCCCCTCGTAAACGGTCAGCGACTTCGCCTGAAGCACACATCAAAAGTGACACCCGTTCGCATTGCTGCAATCAATGGCGTTGTTGACATTGAGACGCTGAAGATCGAAGACTCAGATTCACTGACAACAAACCAAATTGGTCTCGCAACGTTGCAGAGCGCTGATCCAATCGTCGTCGATGATTACCGCGAAGGTCGAGTTACTGGAAGCTTTGTGCTGATTGATGAAGTAACCAACGCCACAGTTGCAGCGGGAATGGTCGGAAGAGCTTCGTTCTTCTAGATCTGAGCAAGCATTACAACAAAGCCCACTGCCACCAGTGCGAGCAATGTGTCAACTGAGATCATGAATTTGCGCCCAGCCGCAGGTGAAGCAACGCCGTTTTCTTTGATCGTCTTCGCCAGTGCGCGCTCACTTGGCAATAGTCGTGCTTCGAGGTGGCCTGCAGCGAGGATGTAAATAAGAAGTCCGGCACTCACCCATGGTTGGCGGAATGAAACCTTGTCTGTTCCAATGCTGCTCATGATGATGCCCGTTACTGGCAAGAGGTGCAAAATACGTGCAGCCCAATTACGTCCACCAGGGAACTTCGCTTGTTGCACTGCGCTGTCGGCACCGCGTGCAACTTTCTGCGCTGAGTAGTGCATCGTGATGAACACCACGAGCGTGGCAACACCAGCCAGGAGGTGAATCAAAAAGACAATGTCGTAACCAACTGAAGTAGCAATCATGCTTCTGAGAGTAGTGCCTCGGCGGCCTTATAGGGGTCTGTTGTGCCAGCAATAAGTGCGGCGACTTGTTCCTCATAACGAGACCCGTTGCTAATTCCTGAAACCCTGGCGCGAAGCATCGCCGCTAAAACCTTCTCGAGCTCGGCCTTAGTGCGCTTTTCAATGTGAGCGTTCTGCGACGAAGACTCAAGGTGGCGTCGGTGTTCACAAATTGCTTCAAAGAGGGCGTCTACTCCGGTGCCATTGCTCGCGACGGTTTCAAGAATTGTTGGGCGCCATTCGTGCATACCTCCGAGGTCGAGCATCTGTTCTAAGTCTCGCCTGGTTTCACGAACGCCAGCGCGGTCAGCTTTGTTAATGACAAAGATGTCCGCTACTTCTAAAAGTCCTGCCTTGTTTGCTTGCATCGCGTCACCCCATCCAGGGTTCGTGACAACAATGGTGGTGTCCGCAGCTGAGGCAATGTCAACTTCCATTTGTCCAACACCAACTGTTTCTACCAGCGCGAGTGAGAAACTTGCTGCGCCAAGTACGCGCACCGCATCTGGAACAGCGAGCGAGAGTCCACCAAGGTGGCCACGTGTTGCCATGGATCGAATGAACACGTGCTCATTGGTGGCGTGGTCTTGCATGCGTATTCGATCCCCCAAGATGGCCCCACCAGTGAAGGGCGAACTCGGGTCAATGCAGAGGATGCCCACCTGGCTAAAAGGGTGCGCTCCGTCGAAAGATCCACGTTCCAGGGCAGTTGTAATCAGCTGGTCCGTCAGGGTCGATTTTCCGGCCCCAGGAGGGCCTGTAATGCCCACTACGTATGGCGAAGGGGCTTGGTAAGCCAAGGAGACGGTCTGGCGATGCTGGGCTCCTCCAGACTCGACATAGGTGATGAGCCTGGCGAGCGCGGTACGTGATCCACCCTTTGCTTGTTCCACCAAAACAGCGGGGTCACGCGCGATCATGCAGTCCTCTCAACCTTTGCTCCGAGACTTGAAAGTCTTGCGATGAAATCATCGTACCCACGTTCAGCGTGTTCGAGACCTTCAATAGTTGTTTCACCGTTCGCCACCAGTCCCGCCAGCGTGAGTGCCGCACAGGCACGAATGTCGGTGGCGCGAACAGTTGTTCCAGTTAGGTGATCAACTCCGCGAATCATGGCGTGGTGGCCTTCAGTGGTGATTGTTGCTCCGAGGCGAACTAGTTCATCAACGTAACGAAAGCGACCCGCAAAAAGATTCTCAGTCACCACTGATACGCCATCAGCAACGCTGAGCATGGTGGTGATCAGTGGCTTGTAGTCAGTAGCAACTCCTGGGTAGGGCAACGTTGCAACGTCACACGCCTGCAGTCGCTGTGGTCCACGAACTGAGATTCCTGGGCCAGAAATGTCAACAATGCCACCGATGGCTTCAATCTTTCGAAGCAGCATTTCCATGTGACGTGGGTTCGCATCAACAACGCGTACTTCTCCACCGGTAATGAGGCCAGAAGCCAAGTAGGTCGCAGCCACAACGCGGTCTGGAATTACTTCGTGGTGGGCTGGCTCAAGTTTTTCAACACCGTCAATGGTGAGACGTGACGTGCCCAGTCCTTCAATTTTCGCTCCCATTGCTTGTAGCTGGTGGCCAAGGTCTTCAACTTCAGGTTCACGCGCCGCGTTGTCAATGACTGATCGTCCTTCAGCCAGTACGCAGGCCATTAGCAAGTTGTCTGTTGCCGTGTGGCTCGGATACTCCAGGGTGATTCGAGTTGCTTTTAGACGCGGACGAGAAAGTGTCGCACGAATCGAATTTCGATCATTTTGAAATTCAGCGCCCATGGCGCTTAGGCCATCGGTGTGAAAGTTGATTGGGCGCTGACCAAAGTCATCACCGCCAGGAAGTGCCATATTTGCTTCGCCACATCGCGCCAGTAGTGGACCGAGTACAACAATTGAAGCTCGCATTGCTTCAAAGAGATGTGCGGGAGCTACCGGGTGAATGTCTTTCGCTTCAGGAACCACAATGCAGAGTTCGTGTTTGTTAGGTCGTTTCACCGTGCAACCGAGTGCCTCGAGAAGTTCCACCATCATGGTGACGTCGGTGATGTCTGGGACGTTAGTAAGGCAGTGCTCGCCACTGGCCAGGAGACAGGCCGCTATCTGCTTTAAAACGGCGTTCTTGGCGCCATAGGCCTGAACCTCTCCCGAGAGGGGCCCAGATGGCTTAACAACAAGAGAACTCACCCCTCAAGTATTGCCGCAAAAAGCACGGGATATGGACCCGTTGTTTAGGTGGAATCTGAGGGCTCGGAGTACCATCTTTATGTGCAGCCACCTCAGACTCCAGATCGCAACATTGCCCTAGAAATGATTCGTGTCACCGAAGCAGCGGCCATCGCCGCAGCTCGCTGGGCGGGACGAGGCGACAAGATCTCCGCCGACGGCGCAGCAGTTGACGCCATGCGTTTCGTACTCGGTGGAATCCCCATGGACGGCATTGTTGTCATTGGTGAAGGCGAAAAAGACGAAGCACCGATGCTCTATAACGGTGAGCGAATTGGTGACGGCACGGCTCCTCAAGTTGACGTGGCGGTTGACCCAGTTGACGGCACCACACTTACGGCCATGGGCCGAAATGGTGCTCTGTCAGTGATTGCCCTTTCTGAAAAAGGGACCATGTTCAATCCTGGTCCAACGTTCTACATGAACAAGATTGCCGTTGGCCCACGTGGACGTGGCGCCATTGACATCAATGCCTCACCTACTGACAATCTCAAAGAACTTTCCAAGCGCCTAAAGAAGAGCGTCCAAGAACTCGGAGTGGTCATACTTGACCGCCCACGCCACGACGACCTCGTTGCAGAAGTTCGCGAAGCTGGAGCTCGCGTGCTTTCAATTTCTGACGGCGACGTCGCTGGTGCAATTGCAACCGGATGGCCAAACTCTGGTGTCGACATTTTGCTCGGCGTTGGTGGAACACCTGAGGGTGTTATTGCTGCTGCTGCGCTTAAGGGACTTGGTGGAGAAATTCAAGGTGTGCTCTACGCACGAAACGACGAAGAAAAGAAGATCGCCGAAGACCTCGGTTACTCCTTCACCAAGGTCTTAACAACTGATGACCTCGTTGCGAGTGACAACTGCTACTTCTCAGCAACTGCCATCACCGATGGAGACATTCTTCGCGGTGTTCGCTTCCATGACTTTGGAGCCACGACTCAGTCACTTGTCGTTCGATCGAAGTCTGGAACGGTTCGAACCATCGAAACCTTCCACCGCCACGACAAGCTCCAGGAATTCACCACTGCAGGCTTCTAAAGGCCTTTAATCCCAGGCTTTGTCCAGTTGTTCACAATGTGACCTTTTCGCTGGATAGGAACTCTAAAAAGTTCTATCGTTACCCCTAGAACAAATGATGTGCTTGAGGGGGCCGCTGTGAATGTTTCGACTCTATTAAAGGGTAAGGGTGGCGACGTCGCAACCATTTCGGAGAACCGAAGTATCGCTGACGCGCTGAGCATTCTTCGCGAGCGTCGAATTGGTGCACTGGTTGTGACTGGCCTCACCGGTCCACTGGTCGGAATTTTCTCCGAGCGTGACGTCGTTCGTGCTCTCGCGGAAAAAGGTCCAATTGCGCTCGAAGACAAGATTCAAGACTTCATGTCGAGCCCAGTTACAACCTGTACGCCGGCTACTTCGGTAGAAGAGCTGATGGGAATGATGACCGCCGAGCGCATCCGCCACGTGCCTGTTCTGGACAATGGAGCACTCACTGGAGTGATCTCAATTGGTGACGTTGTTAAATCACGTTTTGAAGAACTTGAGCGCGAAAAGAAAGAACTTCTCGACTACGTAAACGGTAGGTAGTACTTAGTTCGCTGACTGACTAAGTTCAGCTGCCTGGCTTGCTGCAAGCTCTAGCGCTTCAGCGCGACTACTGGCCAGCTTCGCGACACCAGCGAGAACAGTAGCGAGCGTTACGCCCTCTTCGTCACTAGCGCCAACTTGGAAGTACCCACCGTCAACAACGAACGCGAGCTCGCCGTTGGCTGTCTGCACGTAGACAACTCCTGGAACAATGTCACCAACAGTTGATGTGTGCTGAGGCAGGATTGTGAAATCACCGTCCGAGGAGCGTGCGGTGAGTGACGTAGCGTCACCTGTCCACAACGCCGCCTCGGGCGATACGATTTCTACCTTCAAAGTTGCCATTAGTTCTTTGACAACTCCGCGGCCTTGCGCTCAACGTCTGATGCTCCACCGACGTTAAGGAATGCCTGCTCTGGGTACTGGTCAAGGTCACCCTTAACGAGGTGTTCGAATGACTCAATGGTCTCTTGCACTGGAACGTTGATTCCGTCAATACCTGTGAAAATCTTTGACACGAACATTGGCTGTGACAAGAAGCGCTGAATCTTACGAGCACGTGAAACAGTGACTCGGTCGTCTTCAGAAAGTTCGTCAAGACCAAGGATCGCAATGATGTCCTGGAGTTCCTTGTAGCGCTGGAGAATCTGCTGCACCTGACGAGCAACTGCGTAGTGACGGTCACCAACAATTTCTGGAGCCAAGATGTTTGAAGTCGATGTCAGTGGGTCCACTGCAGGGTAAATACCCAGAGCAGCGATCTGACGGCTGAGTTCAGTCGTGGCGTCAAGGTGGGTGAATGTCGTAAACGGAGCTGGGTCGGTGTAGTCGTCCGCAGGAACGTACACAGCTTGTAGTGAAGTGATTGAACGTCCACGAGTTGAAGTAATGCGCTCTTGGAGTTCACCCATTTCGTCAGCAAGCGTTGGCTGGTATCCCACAGCTGAAGGCATGCGGCCAAGAAGGGTTGATACTTCAGATCCGGCCTGTACGAAACGGAAGATGTTGTCAACGAACAACAACACGTCCTGGTTCTTTACGTCACGGAAGTATTCCGCCATGGTGAGTGCCGCTAGAGCAACGCGAAGGCGCACCCCAGGTGGTTCGTCCATCTGGCCGTAGACCAGTGCAGTTTTCTCAATAACGCCAGATTCGCGCATTTCAAGAAGAAGGTCAGTTCCTTCACGGGTGCGCTCGCCTACTCCGGCGAATACTGATACACCGTCGTGCTGCTCAGCAACTCGACGAATCATCTCCATGATGAGAACTGTCTTACCTACACCAGCACCACCGAAGAGTCCGATCTTTCCACCCTGTACGTACGGAGCAAGAAGGTCAATAACTTTGATTCCGGTTTCGAACATTGTGGCGCGTGGCTCGAGCTGGTCGAAGGCTGGTGGATTGCGGTGAATGTCCCAGCGGTCTTCAACTTTTCCGATGTCATTTGTGTCAAGTGGCTGGCCGAGCACGTTGAACACGTGTCCGAGCACTGCGTCACCTACAGGAACTGAGATACCACGTCCGGTGTTGCGCACGACCGTGCCACGAACGAGACCCTCAGTTGGCTTCATGCACACGCAACGAACGCGGCCTTCACCGATCTGCTGTGCAACTTCACCTGTAACCGTGACGGTCACTCCGTCGAGCTCGATGTCCATCTCAACAGCGAAGTTGATCTCAGGCAACGAGTGCGGTGGGAACTCTACGTCGACTACCGGACCGGCGATCGCAACTACGCGCCCGGTCTCGAGTGTTGTCTTGTCAGGAGCCATTGTCATTTGTTTCTCACTTTCCCGAGCGGAGCGCTTCGGCACCACTCACGATTTCCATAATTTCGGTTGTAATCGAGTCCTGGCGGGCTCGGTTCATAATGCGACTTAGTGTCTGACCAAGTTCGTCAGCGTTATCTGTTGCTGCAGCCATGGCGCGTTGCTGGCTGGAGTGGAATGATGCAGCACCTTCAAGCAGTGCCGTGAAAATTTCACTTTCAATTGCACGAGGAGCCAAGAACGTTAGAAGTTGTTCGACTTCAGGTTCAAATTCGGTGTAACCCTTCAACTTCTTAGGTGCGTCATCAATAACAGTCTCTGGCATTGAGAGCGGGAGCAGTTGTTCGATTGCAACGCTCTGGCTTCCAGCAGAGAGGAATTTTGTTGATACGAGGTGTACTTGCTGAGCTTCACCAGATGTGAACGGCACAGCCACCGCACGAGCAACTTCGCGAGCGTTCGAGAAGGCTGGACGGTCGGCAAATCCTACGAAGCTCTGCTCAACTTCCATGCCACGGAAACGGAAGAACCCTGGAGCCTTCTTACCTACGACAAAGAGGCGAACCTGCGCGCCTTCACTGCGAAGCTGCTTCACGAGGCGCTCACCGGCACGCATAACTGAAGAGTTGTACGCACCAGAAAGACCGCGGTCTCCACTGATGACGAGCACAACTGCTTGGCTCACGTTCTCAGGTGCAACCAACATCTTCTTGGCAACCGCAGGGTCACCAAGTGCTGCTTCAACAATGATGCGCTTCATACCGTCACGGTACGGACGGTTCTGAGCAATACGAGCTTGACTCTTAGCGATCTGAGAGGCAGCAATTAGTTCCATTGCCTTAGTGATTTTGCGTGTGGCTGCAACCGACTTAATACGTCGACGCAGAATTCGTTCCTGTCCACCGGCCATTGCTCCTCCTCTCTTCTCTCTCTAAAATTTCTAACTAGTTACTTGTTGCGAAGCTGTCAACGAATGTACGAAGTGCAGCGTCGAGAACGTCTGACTCTGGCATTGTTCCCTTGTCACGGATCTGAGCCAACATGTCAGCGTGCTTGGCACGGAATGTTGTTAGAAGCTCTGATTCGAAACGGCGAACGTCAGCAACTGGAATGGTGTCGAGCCATCCCTTGGTTCCTGCGTAAATAACAATGCACTGCTCTTCCACTGGTACAGGAGCGTTAAGTCCCTGCTTCAGTAGTTCAGTGAGACGGTATCCACGGTCGAGCTGCTGCTGTGAAGACTTGTCGAGTTCAGAACCGAAGGTTGCAAATGATTCGAGGTCACGGAACTGAGCAAGGTCAATCTTTAGCGTTCCAGCCACAGACTTCATAGCCTTAATCTGCGCAGCACCACCCACTCGAGAAACCGAGTTACCTACGTTGATCGCTGGGCGAACACCCGAGTAGAACAAGTCTGATTCCAAGAAGACCTGACCGTCGGTGATTGAAATCACGTTGGTAGGAATGTAGGCAGAAATGTCACCGGCCTTGGTTTCGATAATTGGAAGTGCAGTAAGAGATCCACCACCGAGGTCGTCGCTCAACTTCGCAGCACGCTCAAGAAGACGGCTGTGAAGGTAGAAAACGTCTCCAGGGTACGCTTCGCGGCCTGGTGGGCGACGAAGAAGAAGTGAAATCTGTCGGTACGCTTCAGCCTGCTTTGAGAGGTCGTCGTACACAACAAGTGCGTGCTCACCAGTGTCCATCCACTCCTGGCCAATTGCGCAACCAGCGTAAGGAGCAAGGAACTTGAACGGTGCTGGGTCTCCAGCAGAAGCCACCACAACAACGGTGTACTCAAGTGCACCGAAGTCTTCGAGGGTCTTTACGGTCTGTGCAACTGAAGAGTTCTTCTGACCAATGGCAACGTAGATGCACTTAACACCCTGTCCCTTTTGGTTCAAGATTGTGTCAATGGCAACAGTGGTCTTACCGGTCTTGCGGTCACCAATGATGAGCTCGCGCTGTCCACGTCCAATAGGTGTCATGGCGTCAATGGCCTTGATTCCAGTTTGTAGTGGCTCTCCTACGGGCTGGCGTCCAGTGATACCAGGGGCCTGGATTTCCATACGACGCTGCTTAGGGTTAACGAGTGGTCCCTTGCCGTCGATTGGCTCACCGAGTGCGTTCACCACGCGACCAAGTAGAGCGTCACCAACTGGCATTGAAAGGATGCGACCAGTGGCACGAACGATCTGCTCTTCTTCGATGCCGTCAACGGTTCCAAGAACTACGGCACCGATGGTCTCTTCATCGAGGTTCATTGCGAGTCCGAGTGTTCCGTCTTGGAACTCAAGCAGCTCGTTAACCATTGCTGAAGGTAGACCCGATACACGCGCAATACCGTCACCGACTTCTACGACACGACCAACCTGCTCCGCACCAACAGCTGGTGTGAATTCGGTGACGTGCTTTCGCAGCGCTTCGGTTATTTCATTGGCACTAATGGTGAGCTCAGTCATCACAGTTTCCTTTTCTTAGTTATTTCCAGATAGAGAAGATTCATACAGACGTCCCGACGCCACGGCGTCGTGCAGTACACCAAGACGGCCACGAGTGGTGGCGTCGAGGTGAAGGTCGCCTACGTCAACGACAACACCACCAAGTAGGGATGCGTCTTCAGCGATTTGCAGTTCAACACTCTTGCCGGTGAGGGCGCTGAGTGATGCAACAAGTTGACTCTGGCTCTGGGCATCGAGTGCACGAGCGGTGTACACCCGTGCCACACGCCAGTCACGAGCCTTAGCTACGTAGTCAACTAAATAGTCGAGTGTTCCAACAACGTCACGTGGGCGACCACCCTCAATGACGTAGCGAGCAAGGCTCAAAGTCACTGCGTGAACCTTTGAACCAAGTAGTTGTTCAACAGTGCCAACGCGTGATGCCACGTGAGCATCGCGGTCGAGCAAAACGCGGCGCAGTGCCAAGTTGCCCTCAATGGTGCGAGCCCATGTGAAGAGTTCAGCTTCAATTGTTGCGAACTGTGATGTTTCGAGGTTTTCTAGGAGCGCATCTGCAAATCCACCAACGCGCTTACGTGCGTTCATGAGTCCGAGGTTTGCTGGTGTGAAGACACCCATTTCTTTGTAGCTAAGTGCCACCGCAACAAGTTCGCTGAATGCGTGAGGAACTTCTTGGGCGGGAACAGAAGAAGCGGCAAAGACGCTGAGGCGAAGAGTTGCAGCGTTCACCTTGTTAGTGAGGAGGTCACGAACAATTTGACCGCGAACAGTGCCAGTGATTGAAGTGTCAGTAAGGACACCGCGAAGATCAGCTCGAGAAAGAATTGTTTGCTCAACCGATGAGAGGTCACTAACAACCGTGGCGAGCACGCTTGCTTCTAGTGAACCCAAGAGGGCGGCAGTGAATCCTTCGAGCTTTGGCAACATACTTAGTTCTTGGCCTTCGCTGATTCGGCGTTAAGCGCACTCACGGCTTCGCGAACGAGGTCTTGGTGAGCGTTCTGGTCAACTTCGCGTCCGACAATCTTGGCGACAAGGTCAAAGACAATTTCACCAATCTTGGCCGATGCTTCATCAATCGCACGCTGGCGAGCAGTGTCAACTTCACCCTGCGCTGCGGCAATGATGCGGTCGTATTCAGCTTGTCCACGAGCACCAGACTCAGCCTTCACTGAATCAGATGTTGCTTGTGCTGCGGCCACGATCTCACGGGCTTGGTCACGAGCAGCGGCGAGCACTTTGGCACGCTCATCACCTGCAGCAGCAGCTTCGGCGCGAGCCTTGTCTGCCGCATCAAGTGCGCCACGAATCTGTTCTTGACGATTTTCCATAGCCTTGTTAAGGGGCGGCAGGATGTACTTCGTGACGAGAAACAAAATCACCGCCACAACGGCTAGTTCAACAATGAACGTTCCATTGGGGATGAGGAATATTGACTCGGCGATCATGAAGACCTTCTTTTGCTAGTGGACGAACCACGTTGATGGGCCCTTAGGCCCATCAACGAGAGAATTACTGTGCCTTGAATACGTAGACGAATACAACCATGAACAGAAGGTTGATGAAGTACATAGCTTCAACAAGTCCCACTGTCAGGAAGAAGTACTGACGTGCTTTGTTTTCAATTTCGGGCTGACGGGCAATGGCTGCGATGGTCTGGCTACCGGCCAAACCGTCACCAATTGCTGCTCCGATAGCACCACCACCGAGGGCGAGACCGCCACCAATGAGTGCACCAGCGATGCGTACCGCAGATCCGATGTCTGTATTTGCCATTTTTTATTCCTCCTGGTTGATTTAGTGTGAGGCTGCTACTGCGACATCGTCGTGTTCTTCTTCATGACTGGTTGCCATGCCGAAGTAGAGAACCGCAAGCAACATAAAGATGTATGCCTGGATTACTCCGATGCCGAGATCAAAAGGCTTCCAAACAATCTCACCGAACGGAACGATGTAGATGGGAAGCAAGGTGGTCATAACTGCGATCATGAGTCCACCAGAGAAAAGGTTTCCGAAAAGACGGAAGGTCATCGTGATTGGCTTGGTGATTTCTTCCACCACGTTGATAGGCGCTAGTGCCGTGTAGGGCTGGGCGTAGTGCTTGAAGTAGCCACGAACACCGCGAGCTTTGAATGACTCAATGTGCACCCAAACAATGACAAGAAGTGCCATAGCGAGAGGAAGGTTTACGTCACCAGTTGGTGCGGGAAGAATTTCTCCAGACGCTCCTGGGTGCATGGCTGAAGGGATGAAGCCGATCCAGTTGCAAATAAGAATGAAGAGGAAAAGAGTTACTCCGATTGGAACGAACTTTTTTCCACGCGGTCCCATTGCAGAAACTGCGAGGTCACTAACTTGCTCAGTAAGCACTTCCCAGAAGAGTTGCAGCTTGCCAGGGACGCCGTCAGTAATTTTTCCACGCATACGAAAAGCGAGGAACAAGAAGATAGCCATAGCGAGAAGCGTTGACGTAACAATGTCAGTGTTGATTGTTTGACCGAAGACGCTTACCGTCGGGTGGACCCCAACAGATATCGACTTAGCTGCGTACAGCGTCTTCACTCAAATCCTCCTTGATTTGCTACAACTCGCATTACGTTAACTACAAAAACTATTTGATAAAGCACAAGCCCTGAAACAATACCTATTCCTAGAGGGGCGTACAGCCAAACCACCCCAAGAATCACCAAAGTCATCAGAGCCAGGCGCCCGGTGGTTTTTCCGCCCAGCTGCCTGCGGATTGCCTTGGAGCTCTGTTCACCCTTTAATTCCACGTTTGCCGCCTGGCGATCAAGGAACCTGAGGTTAAGAATGGCTAGTCCCACGCCAACAACAACGCCGACGGCGGCGAATGGGGCATGGGGCGCGATCAGGAGAGTTACTACGAACCCCACCGTTGCCACGACGATTGCCGACAAGATGGTCCGGCGTAGTAGTCGAGGAAGGGTATTTGGGGGAAGGTTTTCTAGCACGATGTAAGTATTTAAAGGTAACGGCGAACTTGCTTTACAACGCTCATTATGGCCGTTACGGTTCCCAACACTACTCCGATAATTAAAAACGTGGGGCCGGTCCCAAATGAGTGATCTGCCCAAAGCCCAAGGAGGACGCCCACCGTTTCACAGAGCGCAATTGTGGTGCCCATGGTGGCAAATGCAGCCAGACCAGGGAGTTCAGACATGACCGACTTCTCGGCTTTTTCCTCTCTCCCCTCACTCATCAGGTAATACTCTCTTCAGTCTTTTTGGCTTCGTGCTTTCCCGGCTTTCGATTGAGGAGCGGGCTAAACCAGGTGAAGAGTCCAATCAACAAGGCAGCGACACCAAGTGGAATAAACACGTTGGTTCTTGGCTGGAAAAGTGGAAACAGGACGAAGCTGCAAAGCACCGCTGTCCATAGCCACAAAATGATCACGGTTCTGCGGTGACCATGGCCAAGTCGCATCAGGCGGTGGTGAATGTGATTCTTGTCAGGAGTTTGAAAGCCCTGACCCGTGACTGTTCGCCTCACAAATGCCCACAGGGCGTCGAGCAGTGGAATACCAAGAATGAAAACTGGAATAAGTAGTGGCGCAAAGAAGAAAAAAGTCACGCCACTCGCGGGGGGCGTTCTTCCACCAATGACCATTGTTGAAGCACTCATGAGTAGACCCAGCATCAGAGCGCCGGCATCTCCCATAAACAATTTCGCTGGATGAAAATTATCTCGCAGGAATCCAATACAAATCCCACACGTGAGTGCCGCAATCAGTGGACCAATGTTCGTTGTCGGAAGTAGGCCAAGCGTTTCGAGACGAAGCCCGTAGACGCAGAGCGTTCCTGACGCAATGGCGACGATTCCTCCTGCGAGCCCGTCGAGCCCATCAATGAGGTTCACTGCGTTAGTAAGTGCGAAGACCCAAATGGCGGTAATGATCGGCAGGATTGATGGCCCGAGGACAATGAATCCAGCAAGTGGCAACTTGAGTTGATACATCGTGCAACCACTGAAGTAGAGAATTGACGCTGCAAGAATTTGTCCAGCAACTTTCGCCGGAGCACTCATGTCTCTAAAGTCGTCAACGACACCGACAATAAAAATCACACCGACGGCCAGTAGTACACCCATCATTTCGTGCGAAGAGGTGATCACACTACGTAGAGATGGAATTGTGGTCGCTACCAACAGTGCCACGCAGAGTCCTACGAGCATCGCCGCTCCCCCGCCGTAAGGAGTTACTTCAACGTGGACTTTTCGCTCATCTGGTTGAGCGGTGTAGCCAATGTTGATTGAAATTGTTCTGGCGGGTCTGTTCGCAAGTAACGTCACCACTGCTCCGACGAGGAACACTGCAACGTACGAGGCGATGTTGCCCATGCAGACCTATTTCGTAAAGTTCGCGTAGGGGTTGAAGTTACTGCATAGCGCAGCTACTTCTTCACGCACAGATGCAACAACTGCGTCACTGTCGCGTCCACGAAGAACTTTGTCCATGAGGTCAGCAATTTGTGCAAACTCTGCTTCTTTCATGCCCGCAGTAGTTTGCGCTGCAGTTCCGACACGAATTCCCGATGTAATGAATGGACTACGTGGGTCGTCAGGAATTTGATTACGGTTCGTTGTGATTCCTGCACGGTCAAGAACTTCTTGCGCCACTTTTCCGGTGAGCTCTGTGTCGTATTCACGCAGGTCAAGCAGCACCATGTGATTCTCCGTGCCACCAGAAACCATGCGAAAGCCCTTGCCTTCGAGCGCTGCTCCAAAAGCCTTGGCGTTAGTAACAATTTGCTTTGTGTACGTAGCGAACTCTGGCTGTGCAGCTTCCTTGAAGGCAACGGCGCGTGCCGCAATTGCGTGTTCGAGTGGCCCACCTTGCATACCTGGGAACACGGCACTGTCAATCTTCTTCGCATGCTCTTCACGACAAAGAATTGCAGCTCCACGTGGACCACGCAGCGTCTTGTGAGTGGTGAATGTAACAACGTCAGCGTAAGGAACTGGACTCGGGTGTGACCCACCCGCAATAAGTCCTGCCACGTGAGCTGAGTCAAACATCAAGAGAGCGCCTACTTCATCAGCAATTTCTCTAAAGGGAACTGGATCGATAGCGCGCGCGTAGGCGGTGGCTCCACCGATGATGAGTTTCGGGCGGTGCTTCAATGCCAGTTCTCGAAGGTTGTCAAAGTCAATCAGTTCACCAGGGTTTGCTGGGTCATCTGACCTAGGTGTCAGCCCGTAGGAAACAAAGTTCCAGAACGTTGAAGTGAGCGACGCTGGTGAACCGTGCGTCAAGTGACCACCCTGGTCGAGTCGAAGACCCAGAATTGTGTCACCAGGATTTAGAAGTCCGGTGTAAACAGCTACGTTCGCGCTCGCTCCAGCGTGTGGCTGAACGTTCGCGTGGTCGGCACCAAAAAGTGCAGTGAGCCTGCGACGAGCGAGGTCTTCGATTTCGTCGACAACTTGGTTTCCACCGTAGAAGCGACGACCCGGGTAACCCTCTGAGTACTTGTTCGTAAGAATTGAACCAGTTGCGGCCATAACGGCAGGTGAAGTGAAGTTCTCACTCGCAATGAGCTGCAGCGTGGTGGTTTCACGCTCCCACTCTTGTGCGAGCAGTGACGTAACTTCACTGTCGTTAGTAATCCAGGCATCAAATGGTGAAGAAACCACGGTTGTGGGCTCGCTTTCTTATTCGCCTGCGCGCTCGTCAAGAGCGTGCAGTTTTTCAATACGACCGATGTGTCGACCTTCACCGGGGGTGGCTCCTAGCCACGCCGCAACGGCGTCGATTGCTACGGGCTCACCAATAAGGCGAGCTCCGAGACAGAGAACATTTGCGTGATTGTGCTCACGACTGAGACGCGCTGATGTTGCGTCATGAACAAGAGCGGCACGAACACCAGGAACTTTGTTCGCAGCGATTGAGATTCCAATTCCAGATCCACAAATTGCAACGCCGAAGTCTGCGCGACCTTCAACGACACTTCTTCCCACCGCTTCACCGAAGTCGGGGTAGTCAACAGAATCAGTGGCGTTTTTTGTGCCTAGGTCGATGACCTCGTGACCCCACTCGGCAAGGGTCGAAACGAGTACTGCCTTGAGGTCGAAACCAGCGTGATCGGAGCCAAGAGCAATGCGCATCCCTATAACCCTACTGGTCATTCGCTGAACTTCTGTGGTGCGGTAATACTTCATGGCGTGGAAATAAACCCTCGTACCCCGGTCCTTATTGGCGTGGGCCAAATTACAGAACGCCCATCTTCTGGCGCCACGTTCGCCAGTCGCTCCACCCCACTTTCTCTCATGGTCCAAGCGCTCGAAAAAGCCGCCGGAGACAGTGGCGCTCCAGGAGCACTCGAAGCGATTGATGAGATTGTCGCCATTGGTTCGTTCACTTGGCACACCAATGACCCAGCACGACTCGTGGTCGAGCAATTGGGATTAAAAGATGTTGTTACTCGCCTCACACCAACTGGTGGCAACCTGCCCCAGAAGCTCGTTCACGAATCTGCCCGCAGAATCTTGAATGGTGAAGTAACAACTGTCTGCATTGTTGGCTCTGAAGCAAACTACGCACGTGGACTCGCTAGAAAAGAGGGCGTTGACACTGAGTGGATCAAACAGGGTGACGAAGTTGCGAAGCCCCCTTTTGTTGAAGACAACCGAATCCCGTTCACCAAAGATGAATACGAGCAGGGCCTCACGCTTCCAGTTGAGGTGTATCCAGTATTTGAAAATGCGAGACGAGCTCGCATGGGTTGGAGCATGGATGACCAGGCCAAGCAACTGGGAAAACTCTGGGCCAATTTTGCCAAAGTTGCAAAAGACAATCCCTACGCATGGATAACTGAACCACCTGCACCTGCTGCAATTACCACTGCGACAAAGAACAATCGAATGGTTTCGTTTCCTTACACAAAGTTTCTAGTTGCGAACCTGCCTGTCGACATGGGAGCGGCATTCATAATGACCAGTTATGAAAAAGCAGTTTCACTTGGCGTCGCCAAAGACAAGATGATCTTTCCTCAGTGTGGTGCAGATGCCAACGATCATTGGTTTGTTTCGGAGCGTCCAGTCTTTGACGACTCGCCAGCAATGCGCGCCC
>Ga0208105_1000334_pt1 | contig 16413 bp, 15 predicted proteins | sample CryBogCBE16Jul07_FD_184574 | JGI IMG/M metagenome (GOLD analysis project Ga0208105, IMG submission 184574) | Freshwater microbial communities from Crystal Bog, Wisconsin, USA - CBE16Jul07 (SPAdes) | ecosystem: Environmental > Aquatic > Freshwater > Lake | place: Crystal Bog, Wisconsin, USA... | reverse complement strand
GTTCCATCCCGTCCTTGCGATCCGGAGGGGGTTCGCGGCCCTCTGGTCCCTCATCAAGGTTGCCGGCGTCGGATTGGGTCGGGCGATCCGTCATCTCGTGGCGATGAATCGCTCCCGAAGGAGGGAATCCGCTGAGGAAAATCCACCCTCTCGTCCCGCGCCACGTGGCAAGGCCAGGCGCGCCCGTCTGGATCGTGACGAAACTCCCCCGGACGGATCCGAAACCTCCTCTGCGGAGGAGGCTGTGATGCCTGATCTGCCTGCTCCGAGGATCATTGACGCGAGCGTGCCCGTGCCCGCACGCAAGCCAAGCCTCTCGGAGGTCATGAAGGACCGGAAGAAAGGATCCGCCGAGGATCCGTCCCGCGAGGTTCTCGGCGGAGGTGCGGACGGGGCCGGGGAATTCAGCATCCCGTCGATGGAACTTCTCGAAAGTCACGGGGACGAGGCCCGGAAGCCCGCCGATCCCGCGGAACTGCAGGCCGTTCAGAAGATCATCATCGACACCCTCAGGCAGTTCGACATCGAGGCCTCGCCCGGGGACATCACCAAGGGCCCCACCATCACCCGCTACGAGGTCTACCCGGCCGTGGGAGTAAGGGTCGAACGGATTTCCGCCCTTGAGAAAAACCTGGCCCGCGCCACCTGCGCCGAACGGATCAACATCCTCGCCCCGATTCCCGGGAAGGACACGGTCGGCATCGAGATCGCCAACTCCAACAGCGTGAAGGTGGGGATCAGGGAGCTTTTCGAGAGCGAGTCCTGGGAAAGCTCCAAAGCGGCTCTCCCCCTGGCGCTCGGGAAGGATGTCTACGGCCGGGCGATCATCGCCGACCTGGCCGCCATGCCCCATCTTCTCGTGGCCGGTGCCACCGGCAGCGGGAAGAGCGTCTGCATCAACTCCATCATCACCAGCCTCCTTTTCAGGCACACTCCCGACACCCTCCGTTTCATCATGATCGACCCGAAAGTGGTCGAGATGCAGGTCTATAACAACCTTCCCCATCTTGTGACACCCGTCGTCACCGATCCCAAGAAGGTTCTCTTGGCCTTGCGTTGGGTGGTCGATGAGATGGAGAAACGGTATGAGATTTTCGCCAGAACCGGAGTGAGGAATATCTCGGGATTCAATGCCCGTCCGAAGCCGGGGAAGGCTTCCCTGTCCGAAGAGGGCGAGGTATCGGGCTCTTCCCTGCAGGGTGCTGAGGGGAAGCCCTCGGCGGAGGAGGTTGCTGCCTCGGAGGGGCCGGTGCGGGAGGAGCCCGTTTCGCCTGCCGATACCCCGGAGGGAGAGGGCCCCGCAACCCCGCCTCTCCCCTCGGACGACATGATCATTCCGGATAGCCTCCCGTTCATTGTCGTGATCGTCGACGAACTTGCCGATCTCATGCAGACCGCTCCCGCCGACGTCGAGGGGGCGATCGCAAGGATCACCCAGAAGGCCCGTGCCGCGGGCATTCACATGATCGTGGCTACCCAGACGCCACGCTCCAGCGTGGTCACCGGGGTGATCAAGGCGAACATTCCCTCCAGGATCGCCTTCCAGGTCGCTTCCGGTCTCGATAGCCGCGTCATTCTGGATGCCAACGGTGCCGAGCGTCTCATAGGCAAGGGGGACATGCTCTATCTCCCCCCCGGCAGCGCCAAGTTGATACGGACCCAGGGGGTGCTCGTCACCGACGAGGAGATCCACCGCGTGGTCGGGGCCCTGGCCTCCCAGGGAAAGCCCCGCTTCGAACAGAGCATCGTCGCCAGGCTCTCCGGAACGACGATGCCGGAGGACGAGGTGACCGACGAAGAGGAGGATCTGGTCGACCAGTGCCTGGAAATCATCCGCCAGGAAAAGAAGGCTTCCACCTCGATGCTCCAGCGCCGCCTCCGCCTCGGTTACACGCGTGCCGCACGGATCGTCGATATTCTTGAGCAGAGGGGCATCCTCGGTCCCAAGGACGGGGCGAGGGATCGGGAGATCCTTGTCGATCTCGACGGCCTGGATGATTAGGATCCCTACCTGACGTGAGATCGCTATCCCAAATCTTTCATCCCCAGTCCCCGAGCAGACCCCTGTCCTCAATCCTCAGGGATGCGAGGGAAGCCGCAGGCCTGACGCTGGACCAGGCGGCGTCCAAGGCGCAGGTTCCCGTCGGGGAGATCCTGGCTATGGAGGAGGGTCGCCCCTTGGGAACGGATCCGTCCTTTGCTCGGGTCCGGGTATGCAGCTATGCAAGGGTGATCGGCCTTGATCCGGCCTCCCTGAGGGAGGATCTGCCGGATTCCCCAGACCTCGTTCCGGGCAAGGAGTGTTACCTGAAGAGGGGCAACCGCCTTGCGGCTCCTACCTTCCGTTTCGGCCCCGGACTGATGTCCGTGCTCGCACCCCTGGGCCGCGCCTGCATTTATCTGTTGCTGGTCGCCACCTTGGCGAGCACATGGGGCCTGATGCGCCAGCTCTCCCGGGTACGGTCGATCCCCTGGATCACCAGCACCTCCTCGCTCTCTTCCTTCCAAGTCCGATGAATGACGCTCCCACCCCAACGCGCACGATCGGGCTGATCAGCCTCGGTTGCGCCAAGAATCTCGTCGACGCGGAGATCATTCTCGGCGACGCCAGGCGCCACGGTTACGAACTCACCGCGGAGACCGACGATGCCGACGTGGTTCTCGTCAACACCTGCGGATTCATCGATCCCGCCAAGGAGGAGAGCATCGGCGCCATCCTTGAGGCCCACCGCCGCCGCCTTCTTGGCTCCAAGGCCGGGCAGAAGCTCGTCGTCGGCGGGTGCCTTTCCCAGCGCTATGCCTCCGACCTGGCCGTGCAGTTGCCCGAGGTCGATGCGTTCATGGGGCTCGACGAGATCAAGGAGGCGGGGGCTTTCTTCGACCGCCTGCTGGACGAGGACAGGGAGGCGGAGGGAGCCCTTGTCGAGGTCTCGCGGCGCGCCGCCTACATACCCGACTATGACACCCCCCGGGTGAGGTTGACCTCGCCGCACACGGCCTATGTGAAGATCGCCGAGGGATGCAACCATCCCTGTTCCTTCTGCGTGATCCCGAGAATGCGCGGCCGCCATCGCAGCCGCACGATCGAATCCGTCGTCAAGGAGGTGGAGGGGCTCGTCTCCACGGGAGTCAGGGAGATCAATCTCATCAGCCAGGACACCACCTACTACGGGATGGATCTTTGGGAAGAGAAGGCTGGCCCCCGGCAACCGGTCGACGAGGCGAGGGGACCGGGGCTTCCCGCCCTCCTCGACGCGCTCCAGGCGATTCCCGGAACGTTCTGGATCCGTCTCCTCTACACCCACCCGGCCCATTGGAGCGACGACATGATCGCCGCCATCGCGCGCAATTCCAAGGTGACCCGCTATGTCGACATGCCGCTCCAGCATATCCACGACGAGATGCTGCACTCCATGCGCCGGGAGACCGACAGCGGTCACATCGAGCGCCTCATCGGGCGGATGCGGGCAGGGATCCCCGGATTGACCATCCGAACGACCTTTATCGTCGGTTTTCCCGGGGAGACGCAGGAGCATTTTTCCACGTTGCTGGATTTTATCACGCGCACCCGCTTCGAGAGGCTTGGGGTCTTTGCCTACTCGCGGGAGGAGGAGTCGCGGGCGGCCAAGATGCCCGGGCAGATCCACGGGGGTACCAAGAAGCGTCGCCAGAGGGAGGCGATGCTGGCCCAGCAGGGGATCGCCGCCGCGCATGCCCTGGGGCAGGTCGGCAAGGAAATGACCGTCCTGGCGGACACTCCCGCGCTGGGTCGCACCGAGGGGGATGCCCCGGATGTCGACTGCCGTGTCCACTTCGCACGACCGGTGGCCGCCGGGGAGTTTCACAGGGTCCGCGTCACGGGGACCAAGGGTTACGACCTGGAGGCGGAACCCCTCGGGTGACGCATCCGGACGATGAGATTTCCCTATTCCTTCCCGCTGACCCGTGCCTTCAGCCTCTACATGGGGCAGGCGGCGCTGCTGGCGTTGGAAACCTTCGCCTCGATCCTTGCCGGCAGGATCCGTTGGCGACTCGTTCTCCGTCAGATCGTGGAGATCGGCTTCGGATCACAGGCCGTCGTGATCGTCACCGGGATCTTCACGGGGGCGGTCTTCACCGCCCAGATCTTCTTCCAGTTCAACGCGCTGAACATGAGCACGGCCGTCGGGCCCGTGGTCTCCATCGCCCTTTTCCGCGAACTCGGTCCGGTCCTCACGGGACTCATGGTCGCGGGACGCGTCGGTGCGGCGATGAGCGCCGAGATCGGGACCATGAAGGTGACCGAGCAGATCGACGCCCTCCGGGCCCTTGCCGTCAATCCCATCGACTATCTCGTGGTGCCGCGCGCCGTGGCAATGATGGTCTCCATGCCCCTGCTGGTCGGCGAGTGCATCTTCTTCGCCCTCTCCGCGAGCTATCTCGTCGCGACGCGGATCCTCAACGTGAACAGCGTTTTCTTTCTCCATCACATGGAGGCCTACACCCACGGCAAGGACATGGTCATGGCGCTGACCAAGGGATTCGTCTTTGCGATCATCGTGGCCATCGTCGGCTGCCAGCAGGGACTCACAACCCGCAACGGGGCGGTTGGCGTCGGCCGATCCACCACGGACGCCGTCGTCATCAGTTCCCTCACCATCCTGATGGTGAACTTTTTCCTGACCATGGCCCTCAACATCATCTTTCCGGCCGGACAGGCGCGCTACTGATGGGTCCTTCCGGCGACAATCTCATCGAGGTCCGGGGACTCCGCCAAATCCTTGCGGGTCAGGAGATCCTGCGCGGTGTCGATCTCGACATCCCGAGGGGAAGGACCCTTGTCCTGCTAGGGCAGAGCGGCGGTGGCAAGAGCGTCTTCCTCCGCCATCTCATTGGGCTGATGAAACCGGTCTCCGGATCCATCCGCGTGGAAGGACAGGAGATCGCCGGTCTGGACGAGCGGCGTCTCGAACCTGTCCGCAGGAAAATCGGGATGCTTTTCCAGGACGGGGCGCTCTTTGATTCGATGACGGTCTTCGGGAACGTTTCCTTCCCTCTCCGGGAGCGAGGTGTCCGTGACGAGGGGCTGATCCGGCGCAGGGTCGGCGAGGCGCTCGAACTCGTCTCCCTTTCCGGACAGGAGTCCAAGATGCCGGCCAACCTCAGCGGAGGAATGCGCAAACGGGCGGCCCTGGCCAGGGTGATCATTTCCGAACCTTCCTGCATTCTCTACGACGAGCCCACGGCCGGACTCGATCCCATCGTCTCCGACACCATCAACCGGCTGATTCGACGCTTGCAATCGCACCTGCAGGTCACTTCGATCGTCGTTACCCACGACATGATCAGCACGAATCACATCGCTGATCGCGTCGCCCTTCTCCGTTCCGGCAGGATTCACTTTGAGGGAACCCTCGGGGAACTTCACTCCTCCCCGGATCCCATTATCCGGGATTTTATCGAGGGCCGTTCCCACGAGATCGACTGATCCGCACAATCACTTCCAATATCACCAGTCCATGGACTCCTCCAACATCTCCACCCAGCTCCGGGCCGGGTTTTTCATGATTCTCGGACTCCTCTGCATAGGTTCGCTCGTTGTTTACTTCGGGCGCTTCGGCGAGAGCATGAAAAAATTCTATACCCTCACCGTCGAGTACCGGAATGCCAGCGGCCTCCTGAAGGGGGGGGATGTCACCCTTGCCGGTGCGAAGATCGGCGAGGTGGCCGAAGCGCCGAAGGTCCTGCCTGACATGAGGGGTGTCTCCGTTCTCCTGAAAATCAACGAGGATGTCCGGATTCCTCAGGGCAGTACCTTTTCGATCGGAAGCTCCGGACTGCTGGGTGACCGCTTTGTGACAGTCACCATGAGGGAGGATAATACGCACCCCGTGGCGATCGCTCCCGGTTCGGTGATCCCCGACGGCCAGAGTGAATCGAGCATCGCCGAACTGCAGAGGCAGATCCACGACGAGGTCCTGCCCAAGCTGAACGCCGCCCTCGGAAACATTGATGCGGTCACAGTTTCCCTGAAGGACGGGGTCTTCAACGCCGAGGGCATCGCCAACCTCCAGAGAACCCTCTCCAACTGCGCCAGCGCTTCTTCCGATTTCAAGGGAGTCGCGGTGCAGGCCAACGTGTTCCTCAGGAACGGCAACGATGCCATGGGATCGGTCAAGGGAGCGGCCGGTGATCTGAAAGCCTTCATCGCGAATCTCCGCCAGCACGGTATCCTCTTCTACAGGGACACGGCCGGGGGAGGCACGAAGACCCCCTGACCAAAGATCGATCATGACATCCCCCTCACTCGTCGTTCTTGCCGCCGGCATGGGGAGCCGCTACGGCGGGCTGAAGCAGTTGGAGCAGGTTGGACCGAGAGGGGAGATCATCCTGGACTATTCGGTCTCCGACGCCATGGATGCGGGTTTTGGGAAGGTCGTGTTCGTCATTCGCCGCGACATGGCCGACCTCTTCCGGGATGCCGTCGGATCACGGTATGAGGAACGGATCGAAACCCTCTATGTCTTTCAGGAACTCGAGCCTCTTCCCGAGGGGAGAGTCCCGCCGATTGGACGGACAAAGCCATGGGGAACGGGTCATGCCGTCCTTTCCGCCGAGCGGGCTGTGAGGGAGCCTTTCGCCGTGGTCAACGCCGACGACTACTACGGGGCCTCCGGATTCCGGGGTCTCGCATCCTTTCTCGGGAACGGAAGTCCCCGTAACCATGCGATGGTGGGATTCCGCCTGAACGGGACACTTTCGGAGCACGGCGCCGTTTCCCGCGGGATCTGTGAGATCGATGATGAGAGATTCCTGAAGCGAATCACGGAGAGGACATCGATCCGAAGGCACGGGGAGGGGATCATCGCCGAGGGTAATCCACCCCTGTCGTTGACCGGGGAAGAGCCGACTTCGATGAATTTCTGGGGATTCCAGCCGGACCTTTTTCCCGGGCTCTTACGGTTGTTCGGCGAATTTCTTGAGGAGAACGGGGAGGATGCAAAGGCAGAGTTTTACCTGCCTGCCGCGGTCGGGTCCCTGATTGAGGCCGGGGAGGCCAGGGTCAAGGTGCTCTCGAGCAAGGACCCCTGGTTCGGACTGACCTATCCCGAAGACCGCCCCGCCGTGGCGGAAGCTCTGGCCCGTCATCGCCCGCCTCTTTCCCGAGAGATTCCCGATCCACGCTGATCGGTGCGGAGGCTGCTCGAAATCAGTTTTGTTGCTTGAGGTAGGTCACCGCTGCTGCGGCCGCCCGCGTGGCCGTGCTGAAACAGCCCTGAAGAAGATATCCGCCTGTCGGTGCCTCCCAATCGAGCATCTCCCCCGCAAGGAAGAGTCCGGGGAATTTCCGGACCATCAGGGAGTCATCAAGGGCCGAGGCCTCGACTCCTCCCGCCGAGGAAATGGCCTCGGCGATGGGACGGGGGCGAGTCAAGGCAAGGGGGAAGTCTTTCACCAACCGGGCCACAGTTCCGGGATCCATCCGATTTTGGACGGGTGGGGTATCCTGGGAAGAGAAGAGGAGATTCAGAATCAGATGGCAGGCTGTCTCGGAAACCTTCCAGGATCGAAGAAATTTTTTGGGATTTTCCGGATTCAATGAAGGAAGTTTAGCCAGCAGGGATTGCAGTGAAAAATCCGGTTTAAAGTCGATATGAATCTCCGGGCTTTGCATTTTTCTCAGACGATGGCCGAATTGGTAAAGGAGTCCCCCCTCCAGGCCATATCTTGTGATCAAGAGTTCACCGCGAAGGGTTTCGTCCCCGACCGTCATGGCCAGATTTTTCAGGGGACGACCCTCTATTTGGGGGATAATGTCCGGATTCCAGTCATGCTCCCATCCGCAGTTGGCGGACTCAAAGCCTTTGAACGGGATCCCATGGGAATGAAAGGAAGAGATCCATGCGGCATCGGAGCCCGTTTGAGGCCAGGAAGCGCCTCCCAGGGCGAACAGAACGGCTTTGGCATGACGCATGAGAGTTCCCTCAGGAGTTTGAAACGTCAGAATAAAACGGTCATTCTGCCGCTCCCACGCCGTGAGTTTTGAGCGACTGCGGATGTCGACTCCCAAGGTTTTGAGGCGACTGATCCAGGCTCTTAGGAGAGGGGCTGCCTTTTTCTCGTCTGGAAAAACCCTGCCACTGCTACCGACAAAGGTGGTGATGGAGAGATCCTCCGCCCAGCGGCGTAGGGAGGTCTGGTCAAAATCCTCAAGCAAGGATGTCCAGAAATTATGGCAAAACGATCCCTGATAGCGCTTTGAAAAGGATCCTCTGTCTTCCGAGTTCGTTAGGTTTAATCCACCCCGACCGGCAACGAGAAATTTCCGTCCCGGATAGGGATTTCTTTCATGAAGCTCGACCCTCATGCCGGCCTCCGCAGCAACCTCGGCCGCACGGAGTCCGGAGGGTCCACCTCCCACAACGATCAGGGAAGCGTGGTTTTCCAGCTCCATAAAATTGTTCTATAAAATCATAAGAACGAAATCAACCGGTTGTCCTTAAGCCGCTTGCTATGGCGTTGATGGAGAGAAGGACTCGCGGAAGGAGTGCCTCGGCCACCGTCGGATCCTCCTGCTTTGCCATACGCCATTTCTTGATCGTGACGATCTGCTGTTCATGAAGAATGGCTAGGGCCTTGGCCCGGAGCTGTAGCGTTTTTCCCATGCGAGGGCGACGATCTTCAAGGCTTCCTCCAAAAACCTTCTTCAGTTGCATCCGGGTTCTTTCGTACTCATCCGCAATCATTCCAAAGATCCGTTCCCGGATTTCAGAATTATCAACTAACATCGAATAATCCCGCATGATATCCAAGTCCGCGCTGGAGATGTTTGTTTCCACATTCGAGAGGACGTAATATAAGAAAGAGTAGTTTCTGATTTCCGCCTGCAGGGTTTTGAATTTTTCGGGGTGATCACGCTCGAGGGCCTGAAGGGCACTGCCGACCCCATACCATCCGGGAAGGTAATAGCGGCACTGGTTCCAGCTGAAGACCCAGGGAATCGCCCTCAGGTCTGAAAGGGTTCTCTGTCCGGACCTACGCTTGGGGCGTGAGCCGATCCGGCTTGATTCCAAGGCATCGATCGGTGTTGCCTGATCGTAGAAGGAGAGGAAGCCCGTAGCGTCGATCAGCTTCCTGTAGGCGGTGCGGCTGCTTCCGGCCAGGAGATCGGCGATTCCGGAACAGGTCTCGACATTCCTCCCCTCACGCTGTTCCTCCAGGGACGTGCTTGTGACTCCCGCAAGCAGGAGTTCCAGATGGTAAGTGGCGGTCGGGACGTCCGCGTATTTCTGGGCGATCGTCTCGCCCTGCTCGGTCATCCTGTGATCCCCTTGGAGTGCTCCGGCAGGAAGAGCGTCGAGGAAGAGGTGGGTCGGGCCCGCCCCCCGGCTGATCGTGCCCCCCCTGCCGTGAAAAAAACGAAGGGCGACGCCAGCCTCGGCGGCGACCCTTGTCATCGCTTTCTGGGCGGCGTGGAGGCCCCACTGGCTGGCCATGATCCCGCAGTCCTTGTTGCTGTCGCTATAGCCGATCATCACCTGCTGGACGGGAAGTGTTCCGTGGCGAGTGTCGAGCGAGGCCTTGGCGACGGGCTCGGCCAGGAATTCCCGGAGGAGGGCCGGGCTTTTCTCCAGATCGTCGAGGGTCTCGAAGAGGGGAACGATCGGGAGTGGCGAGGCGAGCGTGCCGTCATGCCATGAGGTCAATCCCACTTCCCGTCCAAGAATCGGGATGACCAGAAGATCGGAGAGCTGGCGGGTCATGCTCACGATAAGGGCACCGATTCCCTGGCGCCCGTGCTCGGAGATGTGAGCCTTGAGGACCCCGTAGCAGCTCAGGACGGCATCGGCCTCCTTCCCGATGCCGAGGTGCTGCCCAGCCCCAAGGAACGGACGGGGGGAGGCAAGCTCCGTCCGCAGGAAGGCAAGGCGTCTCTCCTCACCCCATTGGGAAAAGTGCTCCCCATCCGGGATCCCCGCCGCCTTCAAAAGTTGCGCCATGGCCAGGTCATGAGTGCCGCTGTTCTGCCGGATGTCGAGGTCGGCCAGATGAAAACCGAAGACTCCCAGAAGGCGCTGGACGGGCCAGATCGTTTCGCGGATCAGGCGTCCCCCCCCGACCTCGGCCAGACTGGCGGCGAGGATTTCCAGATCCCCTTCAACCTCGCTCGGTTGACGATAGCGGACTCCGGTCTCGGTGATCCAGGCCCTGTCGGCCGCCCCGATCTGGAGCGGCAGCCTTCCCTGCATCATGAGCACGAACTGTCTCCACGGTTCCCCGGCATGCCGTGCCGTGATCTGGTCGCCGAGGGGACCGAGTTCGCCCCGCAGAACGGCGAGCCGTTCCATCAGGAAAGCGGGGGCTTTCTGGAAGTGACTCGACAAAGGAAGGGCCGTTGCAAGCGTGTCGAGTTGCCCGTGGAGGACGAGCAGTGCGTTGAGGCGGAGCTCGCGAAGGGTCTCCCTCGTGACCTCGGCGGTGACGAACGGATGCCCGTCCCGGTCACCCCCGACCCATGTCCCGAAGCAGAGCGATGGCCTGGTGGAGGGATCCCCCAGCAGGTCGGGGGCAAAGCCCAGCTCGTTCCATGCCCACCGAAGGCGCATGTCGAGCTGCGTGACGGCCTGGGGAAGGATGTCCCTGAGGTAGAACATCAGGGCGCGCCTTTCGTCGGCCACCTCCGGTTGGTCCAGAAAGATCTCCCCGCTCCGCCAGAGACGTTCCAGGCAGACCTTGACGCGCCTGCGGATCTCGCTTCGTTCACTCGGCGTCAGGTCCTGACGGTCGTTCTCCGAGAGGAGCTGCTGGATGAGGCGATGCTGCTCCAGCACGGCCCCCCGCTTGGCCTCGGTGGGGTGGGCGGTGAAAACGGGTTCGACACGGACACCGGGAAGGTAGGAGGCGATTTCGCCCCCGGACCAGCCCCGGTCCTTCAGCCTGCGGAGCTGGCTTCCCCAGAGGCCCCGCTGGGAGGACATGCCCTCATGGATCTCCTTGAGGCGGCGCGTGCGCGCGGCGGCGTTGGCTTCCACGATGTTGAGGAGCTGGAAGGCGATCGAGTAAGCCTGCTCGAGTCCCCTGGCCCCTCCCTCCTCATGGTCTCCTCCCCGTATCCATGGAAGACGATCTCGAGTCTCCTTCTCCCCGATCTCGTCCAGCACTTCGTCGAGGCAGGTCATCAGGTCCCTGAGGTCCCGGTCGATCTTGGCGAATCCGTCGTTGAGGTAGTTCGTATCCATGTCGTTCGATGACTCGGATCATCCCCGCTCGGGATGGAAAATCCAACACCGCAGAGCAACTTTCCTGCCAAAACCCAATTTTTCCCGATTCGCCGGAATTCGGGATGGTATGGCTCAGGCGAGGGGCGGGCGGCGGGAGTGCCACTGCGTCGACTGCTCGTAGGCGTGTCCGATGCGAAGGAGGCGGCTCTCCCCGAAGGGTCGTCCGAGCAACTGGAGTCCCACAGGCAGGGTGGAACCGTCCCTTTCCGAAAAACCGCACGGGAGGCTCAATCCGCAGATGCCCGCCAGATTTGCAGCGATCGTGAAGATGTCGGCCAGATACATGGTGAGCGGATCGCCCGTCTTTTCCCCGAGGCGGAAGGCTGTCTCCGGGGAGGTGGGGGAGATGATGGCGTCGACCTTGGAGAAGGCCTGGTCAAAGTCCCTTCTGATCAGGGTGCGTACCTTCTGCGCCCTGAGGTAATAGGCGTCGTAATAGCCGCTGCTCAGGACATAGGTGCCGAGAATGATGCGGCGTTTGACCTCGAGACCGAATCCCTCCTCCCGGCTCTTTCCGTAGAGGGATTGGAGATCCTTGGCCGCAGGGGAGCGGCGGCCGTAGCGCACTCCGTCGAAACGGGCGAGGTTCGCCGATGCCTCGGCCGTCGCGATGATGTAGTAGACGGCCACGGCATACTCGGTGTGGGGTAGGGAGATCGGAACCATTTCCGCGCCGAGCGACTCGAACTGGGCAATCGCCTTGTCGACGGCTGCGCGGACACCCGGTTCCATGCCATCGACGAAATACTCCTTCGGAACCCCGATCCGAAGCCCCTTCAGGTCGCGTCCGATCTCCGCGGTGAAGTCCTCGTCCGGGAGATCGAGGGAGGTGGAGTCCATGGGATCCTTGCCGGCCATGGCATTGAGCAGAAGGGCGCTGTCCTCCACGGTCGAGGTGAGGGGACCGATCTGGTCGAGGGAGGAGGCAAAGGCGATGAGCCCGTAACGGGAGACCCGTCCGTAGGTAGGTTTGAGCCCGACGCATCCGCAGAGGGCCGCCGGTTGACGGATCGATCCCCCGGTGTCGGATCCGAGCGTGGCGATGGCCGTACCGGCGGCGACGGCCGCCGCGGAACCACCGCTCGAACCCCCCGGGATGCGGGAGGTATCCCAAGGATTGCGCGTCGGATGAACGGAGGAATTCTCCGTGGAGGAACCCATGGCGAACTCGTCCATGTTCATTCTTCCGAAGGGGATCGCGCCCGCGGCCCTCAGGCGTGCCACGGCCGTGGAGTCGTAGGGGGCGGTGAATCCCTCAAGGATCCGCGATGCGGAGCGGCACGGCTGCCCCTTGACGGTGATCGCGTCCTTCACGCCGATCGGAATTCCGCCGAGGGGCCTGTTCAGGTCGGCCTTGGCGGCTTCGTTTCTCGCGGTTTCCAGATCCCTTCCCACATAGGCCCCCAGGGAGGGGTCGAGTGCATCGATCCTCTCATTGAGTCCGTCGAGAAGCTCGACGGGGGTGATTTCCCCGGATCGGAGGAGACGGCGTGCACCGGCGATGCTGAGGTACGGGGTGAAGGAACTCATGACTGGAAAACGGTGATTAGGGAGCGCGAAGGAAGTAAGAGCCGGATCGATGGCGTCTGGGACTCAGTCCAGAACCTTGGGAACGACAAAGAGGCCGTTCGCCGCATGGGGTGCATTGCCAATCATGACCTCCTTGGGAACGCTTTCCCGGACCTCATCCTCCCGGATCACGTCGAACACCGTGATCGCGTGGGCCGTCGGTTCGATGCCCGTGATGTCAAGGCGGTTCATCTGTTCCACATGATCGAGGATCCTCCCGAGCTGACCGGAAAACATCCCCACCTCCTCTTCCGTCAGTTCAAGTCTGGCGAGCCTCGCCAGGTAGGGGACGTCAATCGCGTGATGGGGAGTGGTGGATTGGCTCGTGGACATCGGTAAAACTAAATCTAGTGATCCTCCGTGGAAAGTTGAAGCCGAAAGGATCAGCAGGGGAGACCCGTTGAATCAGAGGGGGGAGGGATTCCTGTTCCTCGTCAGATGAAGCGCAAGCATCATGGCGGCAAGAGCCAGTCCCGCGACGCCCAGCGCTCCCGGGAGATTAATCATGGCAATGCCCCGCGCATCGGGCTTGGTCAGAAAGAAAACGGCCACTCCCGCGATCATCACGCAGGAGCCGATGACCCGGTCGACAATACCCCGTTCCTTGAACAGGAACCAGCCCACGGCGCAGGCGAGGAGAATCCCGGAGCGCTTGATGCTGATGACGATGGCCGCCACGGTGAGTTGGACTGCGACGAGTTGGAGGATCAGGACGGTTCCCTCAAAAAGCCCCGCCAGGACGAGCCAACCCGGGACATCTTCCCAGACCGCGGTCCATGGCCTGGATGATGATCGGGGTGATTTTCCAGAGGAGGAATCGCGGCGATCGATGCGCGACATGCGCCACCAGGCCAGCAAACCGAAAAAGAAGGCCAGCATCACCGACTTTCCGAGCGAGAGCGTGAAGGACCGAAGCACACGGTCTCCCATGGCGACGTCGCCACCGCTGGTCAGGAACCATTTGTCGAGAGCGGCCGTGCAGGCCAGCAGGAAGGCCACGATCAGCATGTATCGGCTTCCCTGCTCCCGAAGGATGGCCTTGGCCGGCTCCATCCACCCCCGGGCAACGAGGTGCCGGTTGATGACAAGGGATCCGACCACGACCAGGAAGACCCCGACGATCATTCCGGGAGAGATTCGTTCGTGAAGAAAGCATGTTCCGATCGGAAGCAGGAAGACGGGGGTCAGGGCCATGAACGGGACGCAGAACGAAAGCGGCGAGACTTGGAGGGCCTTGAAATTAAGAAGGATTGCGGACCCCTCCAAAGCGGCGTTGAGGAGAAGATAGATGGTGAAGGCCGGCACCGGGGAGAGATGCAGGGAGGCACCCACCGCAGGGAGGTCGGGTTTGATGCCGAGTGCGAGCAGGACGACCAGCGCCGCGACATAGAAGCCAATCACCGTCACCTTGCACCAGAAACCGATCAGCACGGCGTCATAATGCCGGTCGAGGATCATTTTCCTGGAGGCGTCGGTCAGCACATTGAAGACGGATCCGAAGCAGGCGAGAATCAGGCCGAGGTTGCTCATGGGGAGAATTCATGAGAACAACAGGAATCTGGAAAAAAGGCGACCAAGCTTTGAAGCGGAGGGGTTGCTCGATCCTGAGATCCCGGCCCGCCCCTGATTTGCATTGTCAAAAGGTGGGGGGAGGACGATCCTATGTGTCATGACACAGGATGAAGCCACGCTGATATCCGGACTCTTCGAGAGGCTAGCCCAAGCTCCTGCCCAGACACAGGATCCTGAAGCCGCCAAATTGATTGCCTCAAGGCTTTCGGCTGATCCGCGGGCCGGATATCTCCTTACACAAAGCGTTCTTGTCCTTCAGCAGGCCGTCACGGCCGCCCAGGGACGTATTGCCGACCTCGAGAAGCAGGTTGCCGAGGCGGCCTCCAAGGCACCTCAATCCGGAGGATTCCTTTCCGGAGTAGCCAATCTCTTCGGATCGCCGACACAAACCGCTCCAGCACGTCCCGTGACCTCTCCCCCGATCCCGCAACAAGCGGCACCTGCCTATGCACCGCAGGCCCCGTCCCAGGGAGGTGGTTTCCTTCAGAATGCCATGGCAACTGCCGCCGGGGTGGCCGGGGGAGCCCTTCTTTTTCAAGGAATCGAGAATCTTCTCGGTCATAACCCCGGCCCGTTCTCGGGCATGGGAAGCGGGGAAGGTGGTGCCTTTGCCGGGCAACCCACCGAAATCATCAATAATTATTACGAGGCACCATCAGACAGCACGGGCAGCACCGGGGACATCGATTCGGGTGATAACGATCTCGCCGATCAGGATGACATCGACGCCGGACAGGGTTCGCAGGATGACGGTGGATTTCTCGACAGCGATTTCATGGATTCCGGAGGCGACGACTCCTCATTTGTGTGATCATCGAAAGGTTCCTGGTCACGACTGGGAAATAAAATCCCGGGATGAGGGCATGCCGGCAGGTTCGCTTGCTTCATCAGTTTTGTATCGCAGGAGTTAGATCAGGCCTTGGAATTTTCCGTAGGTGATTGGAATTGATTTTTATTAGCTTTTCGCCAAGCGCTCGGAGAGATGCCGAATGCCTTGCGGAAGGAGTTGGAGAGGTGAAATCCCGAGCTAAATCCGATGCGTTCCGCGATTTCATCCAGTTTGTGTTCCCCCGAGTTCAGGAATTTCCGTGCACGCTTCAGGCGCAGCTCAATCACGTACTGCCAGGGTGAAAGACCGGTCAATTGACGGAACGATCGCCGAAAATTCGAATAGGACAATCCCACCCGCCTTGCCAATGAAGGCATGTCAAGTTGGCTGTGATAATTCTCCGCCAAAAACCGCTCGGCCTTGAAAATAGCCCTGCCGACAAAAGGGTTCTTTTCCTTGAAACCTTGCTCCTTGGCGAGGTGAGCCAGACAGCGAAAGGCTTCTGCCGACAGTTCGGGTCGTGTGGCCCCTTCGTCCTGAGCCAGATTGTGGATCGTGCCGAGGATCTGTTCCAACTGGCCGCACTCCTCAATGCGCAGGATGATCCTGCCTGTGATTTCAGGATGTTGGGAGAGAAGAGGACCCAGTGAAGGCCCTTGGATTTCCACCCATTCCTCCCGCCAGCCTGAAGCAAGGCAGGGTTGATAGCTGTGCCGGATGCCCGGGAGCAGTAAAAAAAAACATCCCTTTTCAATTCTTTTACAGCCGTGATCACCGGCCTCAAACCATCCGGATCCATCCGAGATAAAGACCAGCTGAAGGGCTTCGAGAATCCTGCCTTTCTCGTTATCAAATTCATGATCGGAGGGATGTCCCTGGGGAGGATAGGTCTGTCCGGCCGCGATGGTCGCGATGCCCGATCCTGAAACCCAGAGCCCCCAAGAATTCAGATCTGAGGAATAGGGATAGTATCGGAAGTAGTCGGGTCGAGGGGTGATCATATTTTGTATAAAAACGATCATAATCCCTATTCTCAACGGAACGACAGCTGGTAAAAGTTAATCGCGAATCAGGCACTATTGATCCGCAACAGTCACTCAGAACATAGCCAGTCCCCCCCACGGCCAATGATCATCACTCTTCCATCGTCAAATGACCGCCATGATGGCGTTCCTTCCCTCC